>Ga0315284_10012921_pt1 | contig 11888 bp, 16 predicted proteins | sample YL17G09_16_MG_FD_203696 | JGI IMG/M metagenome (GOLD analysis project Ga0315284, IMG submission 203696) | Sediment microbial communities from Yellowstone Lake, YNP, Wyoming, USA - YL17G09_16 | ecosystem: Environmental > Aquatic > Freshwater > Lake > Sediment | place: USA: Wyoming | collected...
TTCAGAAATTCCCGAAGTAAAACCCCCCGACACATATCAATATGCTTAGTCTGTGCTTGATATCTTTGCCTTTTTTAATTCGTCTTCTAAATATTCAATTTTTTTACGTAATTCCTCCAGTACGATTGGAATCAGGTGGATAAGCTGTGTCTGATCCCTAGGATTTTCATCTAAAGCTCGTTCTTTTTCTCGTTCACGTTCTCTGATGTTAAATTCTACTTGATAGGTTCCTCGCATCATACCAGACCCCTTTTTGATTTACGTTATTCTTCCCATTTGATTGTAAAATACCGCCCATCCCTCTGAGTATCAGTATGTTCCACCTCAAAGCCCCTCTCGCGAAGCTGGTCAGATATTTCGGGAATGTCAAAATGATAGTTTTTACGGGATGGGGTATAGTAACAAACAGTTTTCCCCTTCTCGGCCTCTTTCTTTATTGCGACGAGAAATTCCTCCAAAAGCCCTACTCTGTTACTTTTTACCAGCTCTCTGGCTTCCGCTGCCGTGAAATCCTTTAAATCCATCATTTCTTCACCCCAAAATGGTTTAAGGGCAAATCCAATTCCGCAATGCAATTTGTTTTGTTGGATAACTAACTCGTCGTACCTCACCGCGAATAACTGGGTGCCAAACACCCCAATCAACTGCGTCTACTAGACATTCCTCGCTACAGTAGCGAAACTCCCCCTCGATACTTGCGCCGCAAATAATGCATAAGGACACTAGCGCTCCCCCCACCTTCTATTTATAAGCTGGAACGCATCCTCTTGCTCAGCTTCGGTCTCTGTCACTAATTTCTCGACAAGGGCGCTAAGTTCCTCTTTTTTATCAGGGAACATCCTAAGAAACATCTCCTCCAAAGCCTGAAGTCTGCAATTTATCAGCATTAGTTTAGCACTCTCAAACATCTTTGCACTTACCCCCAATAAAGGACAATTCAAAATTAACCGTCAGCTTCGTCATCCCTGTAGGCTCACCAATACCCCGCCACTTTCCATCTTCTCCTTCCTCGTAATCCGCGTAAGTTGCTTCTGGCCTTAACCCCCCTAACAACCCGTTGAACCGCTTCCCACTTATCTAACTCCTTAAACTCCTCCCAGTCATAGCTGACAGCCGATTTGAGGTAAACGGGGTCAGTTAGTGTGTGCTTATCTTCTATTAACTTCAGCATTTTACACCTCCATCGTTACTCAGACCACCACATCCTCGATCCTGGTTTCTATGCACTGAGCCACTCGTCCAAAGCAAACTCTAGCATTCTCTCAAACTTTTCTCTAATTTCTCCTGCTACTTCTTCCTTAGTTTTTGATAGTCTCTGATGTTCATACCAGTCATACCACTCAGAGCCATGAATAGCCCAATCAAGGCCACCGTCACAGTCATAATATTGGATCGATAATATTTTCGTTCTGCTTGCCATGCCAATTCCTTTATCTTCTATTAACTGCTTCCGTAGTGGCCTCCCGTGGAATCAAAATCACATCAAGACCATCCTTCACCGCTTTGAACTTTAGTACAACATCATCGGCTTGTACTAGGTAGCATTCCGGCAAAAAGGCGTTCTCTTTTTTTTCTTTGAGTAGCAAGCTCTTGATCACTCTAATCATATGCGCAATGATCTGAGCTGCATCTTGCTCGGATTGTAAAACTGCTAATAAGAAAAGTATAAGTACGCCAAAGGCAGAGCAGATAAACACACCGCCGATTACTACTGTGCTTATACTAAGTGTAATCATTCCTAATCATCCGTGCCATGAGTTACATCGCTGTCCATTTCTTCTTTGAAATAGGAGCGGGTTATCTTGTGATACAGGCTATTAATCCTTTCATAAATCCATTCCCCGATCTCTCTCAGCAAGTCTTGAAGGATTGCCCAGAAGATAGAAATCGGCCAATACGAAATCCAGAAAGCAATCTTTGCTTTCTGTTTATTTGCATTAGGAATGAGGTTGTTGTTTTTGACATTCTGTTCCCAACTCCCCTTGAGATTGAGATTTCTCGGATCGGCCATCCATGTTTTTTTCTTCTCTACAAATTTGGTATGGGCTTTGCTCACGTAACGAGTCCATTTGAAAAGGCTCCAAATAACACCTATGAGGGCATATCCCAAAGCGCCAACGACCCAGCCCCACCAAGGCACCGTGCTTATCGTATCTCTGACCTCAGGGCCACCTAAGTAGCACGCAGTGATAACCATCAGCACAAGTACCGCCGTTGACCATCCCATTAATTCCCACCACGCGAGGGTAATCAAAAGAAAGGCTTCCGCGAAAAGAATCCAAATTACAAAGCTCGTGAGAAAAAGAAACATCGGATCTCCTTAAAAATGTTGGTTAACTATTTTCTTTGATATGCATTACCTTGAATCTTTGTAGCATAGGAGAGCCCTCCCCTACCCAAACCCCGTCATATTTACCTAACCAACTAATGAAATCTTGTTTCTCGCCACTTAGGCATACATGGATTCCGTCAGTTAAACCTTTACCCTTATTGTCTACTACATACACCGGGCCATACTCGGCTTCTATTTTAATAGTATCTGGGATTGGTTCTATATTTTTAGTCAAAAGCAAACATATTTGCATGTCTTCTCCTTACTATGTGACTTATGAATAGTAAAACCCGTAGAGTGGAAAGTTATGTCATGAGAAACATATCCATCACAAATAGTTACTGTGCCAGTAATATACCTTTGTGTAGGAATTTCTTCTCTAAAAGATGGTGACATTATGGACGTAATAACTTGTGATACACGTTCTGTACTGCGTTGTGAAACAAAACAATTGTCGAACGTAATACCAAGTGGTTCTTTTTGGTTGTAGAGACCCTCCACATCAAAGCCATCCCCTGTCTCGCTATGTTTCATAAGACCCCCATTTAGTTCCCCTTCAGCCCTAAAGGGAGGGGAGGCTTGTGCCCGGATTACTCTTTTCTTTAGAAAGCAGATCTGTCACCTTAGCATAGTACCTACAGGCTAATTTGATTTCTTCTTCAGCTTTGGTTCTAATTTCAAGTGTCTCTAATCTATAACTAATCATTTGTTCGTTTAAGATTTTTGCATGTTCCAATGCTCTTGTTGCGTCAATTGTAACTTTTATCTGTTTTCTATAAAAATGTATGGCAGCCAAAGACCAAAGCCAACTAAGAATCGGGACTGTGAACCAAATTAAACCCACAATCCAAAACATGTAATTATTAGGATCAATCAACATCGAAATTTCTCCTTTAACTCGATTTCTTTTTTACTATAGTCGAAGATATACTCTGGGTGGTATTTGCAGAAAAGACGCATAAACGATGCCAATAAAGCATCAGTCTTTCGTACCCGAAAATTCATACCACCAATACTAAAGTGAAAATTCTTATCTGTAGTAGTGGAATACACGGCTTCTTGAAAAAATTCAATTTGACGTTTGTCCATTCCTTCGCGAAAACAGGAGGAACACGTCATGATCTTGCTATCATCAGGATTTCCTTCATTTTTTCGTAACCATTCTCCCTTTGGATGACCTCGATCTTTCAAAAAGGTAGTAGAAACTGCTTCATTAACCGAGGGAATGTACTTCATGCGGATTTCCCAGTTACTGATGAGATGTGGTGGCATATCGTCACCACCCCTGAAGACTTTATCATCTAGACTCTTAGTAATCATTGTTTCCAATGCAGACTTCAATTCTCCAACAAGTTTGCTGCCTAGCCCAAACGAAAACCTTCCAGGTACTTCCACCTTTTGTATACAAACCAGTAGCTCTTTACTTGTATTGGTTGCATTCTCATAAGCATCAAGAAGACGCTCTTCGCGTTCACAATACTCTTCCGCCAGAGTAGCTATTTTTTCTGACAACATCTTATTCGTATCTGTCAGTTTGGCAGCTTCGTCGATAAACCTCTTAAGAAAATCGAGCATTTTTTGCGGATCGGAAAGCCAACTTGAAGCGCTACCATTCCTCATGATGTCTTGAATAATTGCCGCAGAACAAGACACAACGTCAGAATGTACTTTAGCCTTCTCGTTCTTTAGATACTTGGACAGGTTATTAACCCCGACCTGAGTTAAAAGATAGAGCCCTCTTTTGCGTTCATTTTGGGTAAGGTGCTCGCCATGCACCTCATTCAACTCGCAAAACGCCAATGCCTTACCACCATCTAATCTAATAAAATCAACATCTTCTACTAAATCCCCCCTACTCGCGCTTTGCCTTATTTGTCGATTTATCTGCTTGGTCGGCACCTCGCAAAACGCGGCAAATGCGGAACTGAGAATGACCTCTTCAGGACGTTTCCCTGCTACCCGCCAGAAGTAGATATCGAATTGAGAAGAATCTACTGCGTCAACATTGATTAGTAAGAGGTCACTATCTCTGCTGCTTTCATCGTCAGTATCGACATCGTCATCATCAACAACAGCAGCCGCCTTTACCTCTTTCTTAATGAAAGTCGGTTGCTGTTGCATATGCTGTGGGGGTATGTGTTTTATCTCATCGAGTACTGCAGAAATGTCTACAGATAAATAGGCCAAAAGTTTTTCTGCTACGTCAGCAGTATATCCAAATAATTTTGCTGCTTGACATAGCCTAATAATCCCTGCTTTATTAACAACACTCGATTGTAATAAAGGATTTGACTTTTTGGGATCATACTTAAATTTAATTACATGATATTCCTGCTTACACGCCTGTTCTTCCACATGGATAAATTCAGACACATTGATACTGTTCAAGTTAAAACCAATTTTCTTTAAATATTTACAAGCTTTGTGTAACCAAATGGTTGGGGTATAATTCATATATGTGAGATATGAGCATATGAGTTCTGCGTCTGTATACCCATTCTTATCAAATACAATATCAGTAAACATGTTTTAACCCCCCGATTCAAGAATAGTAAAAAGCTCTCTAGCATGTGTGCTTCGGATATCTAGTTCCCTAAGCTGTTGTTCGGTTAGGTCTCGCGGTTCTGATGTATTAAATTTCTCTAGAAGGGTAAAGGTATCGATGCAATTTTTTAATGCTAGTGCTTTCAGCTCGTCTATTGTAGCGGGTTTTGGTGCTGTGGTGTCGTCTAGCAGTAGGTCATCCATCTCATCGCGAATTGGGGTGGCGGCAGAGAATGTTTTCACATAACCACAAAGTTTTTCGGTGCAGTCTTTAATCCCAGTGCCAACAGCTTGGTCAGGGAAAACCTGATCCACTAGCTCTGCGACCTTTACGACTCTACTCGACATCTCGTTGATTACTGCCTGAAGTTCTTCCTTAGTCATTGTTTCGTCGGTCATCTTTTTCTTCCTTTTTATTATTAGTTATCGCAATTTGTTTTGTCCCACTCTTATTTACAAGTCTCCTCAAGTCTTCTGAAAAGCCCCCAAGCCCGTAGGCTTGAAGGCAGATTTGCGAGAGTAAACTCTCTTGTTACTGAAGTTTAAAACATTCAGAACTCATCCCGCAGCATGGCTTAATTTGGATGTCTACCAGAACTACAATCGTGGATCAAATTTTTCTTCTTTCTTTTCTTCAAAAATAAGTTTGGCGAACAAGTTAGTATACGTTTTATTGTCTTGCGAGATCTCCGCGCGTGGGATTTCTAGCATCCTCTTGCCGTATTCATACTCATCAATAGAAGTCGCTAACTTATGAGTAATCCTCTTTTGTCTGACTAGCCTTTCATACTTAGATGGAAAACAAATATCTGCACCGTAGATCAGATGCAGGTAGCGTATCGAGCGAACCTTCATGTAAGGAGCCACTCCTTTGATATAAGGTTCCTGGGGTTTCACCACTACGCCTTCCAATTCCTTGGCAACAATTTTATCAAAGAAAGCCTGCGCCCCCTCAAGCGCGGTTTCAGAGGCCAGTTCAACTACCAAGTATTCATCCTCGGAGACAAGTTGGAATTGCTCGCTATTGGGCATGTCAAAAAATAGCTGCTCAGACCCATCAGTTTTAATCCCCTTAAGGAGCGCGAAGGGTTTAAAATGGATCTCCCCTGGCATGGCGAATAGCTCTAGCTGTCTTTTGTAGGTGGCAAAATACTCCTCTTGTAAAGATAACGGAATCCACTGGAATCCCTTTATTGCTTCATACGAGGCGCATTTGTGCGGAGTAAGCTGCTGCCGTAATGCTTCCTTTGTTAGTTGATTGCACAGTTTGGCGTACCCGCTTGTGTCATATTCCTCACGCAATTTCTGAAGGGCATCCTCAAACCCGGTCTCTTTTAATAGTTCGATCTCAGATCCAATGCCATGCCTCACGGGATCGTACTGAGACTGAATAAGACCTTTACCTAAGGCGTACCAAGGCATCAGCTCGCAATCGAGCAGAAGCCATTCAAAATCATTCTCAGCAGCATACATTCCCATCCTGGCTAATACCCGTTCGGTGGCCGCGTTAAGATCTACGTAGTCGATTAAATGGCCGCGCCTTGTTGTTGTGTAGCTTTGGGAGATATCTTTGCAGTTAAGAAATAATTCGGCCCTAGAACCCATGTACTTGGGTTGTAAAACTACTTTATTTACCCCCTTGCTTTTGAAGTAATCCAGCGCCTTCTCCATGGTTTCCAGCTGCCCTTTTTCCATATCTTTATCTGCAGGCGACATGGTTCCGCTGATGTAATTTACTTTATGTTTGGCAGCCCACTTAATGCGTCCTAACTCTTTAGGATCTAAGGTACTCAGATCCACATCAGATAGGATTTCTGTGGCCGCGTCTTTGCGGGTAAAAACTTCCGGCAGCTCTTCAGTTTTGGGCATCTTGGAGTCTACGCTGTTGAAGTAGACCGTACCGCCAACGACAGTAGCCGCTGTCAATCTATTACCTTGGCAGGCTCCGGTATCGATCCCGATCTTGTTTCTGACCCTGGCGACATTCTTAACCCGGCAATGGCCGAAGATATGGAATGGCTTATTTGACGCAGAAGACTCTTTAATAAAAGAGAGGGAGTCCTCAAATCTCTTACTGTACTCAGCAAGAGACTCCCCTTCTTGTTGCTGGGGGTATCTGAAGTTACGTTGTTGTCTCAAAGCGGAGAAAGTCATTTTTCCCAATGCGCTTTCTTCACATGGGGAATGGGTAACGATGAAGTTGAACCCAATATAAAACTCTTTAGACATCTCTTTGAGTGTATAAAATTTATCAGCTAACTCTGGGTCTTGCTCCAGCAAATGAGTAGTGGGAAAGTAGCTGTCTATGATCTTCTGCGGTGGCAAGGATTTGGAGTCCAAATCTTTTCTGCAAAAGCGATATACAAAGTTCTCGTGGTTTCCAGTAACAAGCTTAAAATGCTCTCTATTGGCGTAAAGAAACTCAATGGTTTTTTTCACCGCGATTGGATCTGGGCCGTCAATAAAGTCGCCCAGTATGATCGGAACTTTGCCCGCAGGCTTATCCACGATCAGACCATCGGCAACTACAAACCGAAGCTGCGCGAGAAGTTCTATCAACTCATCATAGCAACCATGGATATCCCCAATGATAGGGTACTCCAGATGGCTAGGAAGAAAATGAGAGGAATATTCTTCAGCGTCTCCAATCTCGACACTGATATCAGTGAAGTCTTTTTTCTTGACGTATAGATAGCTATCAAAGTCTTTTTTCCTCAGCTCCGCCAGAGTTTCCCGATTTAGCCGATTGATTTGAGACGAGACTATCGTCATGTTATGCGTTTCTTCAATATACTTACTGTACTCACTTCTATCTTTATAATTAAAGACAACGCAGCAGGTATTGTAGTTAGCTTTTTTGGCAATCGTAGTTATCTTATCCCGGAACCCCTTATTCAACCCCGTCGTATCTACAATGACGATCTCCGCGTTGACAGGGTAGGAGGTAACCAGCTCTAATTTTTTATAGAGTAAGTCAAACGCCTGCTCGCTCACTGCCATCATTTGTGGCGTATTTTTCTCATAGTCATAATTAGGGCTGCCCAGTAGCTCGCGCCTAAAGTCATCAGAGCTGAGATATTGGATATTGGTGTGCGGTCGCCAGGGCGTGACACACGCATTTTTTAGGCTGGTGATAAGGCGGGTTTTGCTGAAAACCGTTTTTCCGCATCCCGATGGCCCGACGAGAACAACGACTGTATGTGTTTTAAGGATAAGATCCATATTATACGCACCTCACTGGAGATAGAACAGCACCAAGAGTTACAGGAGTTCCGTTCACCTTATCTCCTATATCTAGCATTTTTACCTCTAAGCTTATTCTTTTAAATGGGATTGGAGTTATCACAACAGAATGACAATTCAATTTTATGGAATTAACCCAATCGTTGAATTGAACCATCGTAAATTCAAAGTGATGATCGGGATGGCGCATTTCTTTATCTTCATCAAAGTAATAAGAATTGAAGTCTGCATTTGGTGTCGTGATAATGACAGAGTTGCATTGCTCAAAGGTTAAGCATTTAGTGACCAAGTCGGTTGCTTCGTCCAATGACATATGCTCGATTACTTCTCCAAGAATGAAATCAAACTTCTCAACGGCCAAGGCTTCTGTTCTTCGGCTATCTTGCTTGAGCAAATTAATAAGGCGCATGAAAGCATCTAGCGAGTCAAAGACCTGTATATTAGTCAGCTCTTTGAAGCTAGCCTTCCTTGTTACTGTGGCGCGGCATTCTTCGTTAGTATCTATAGCATAATAGGTTTTGTCCTTGAGCATTTTTCGCGTGAATGCCCAGGCGTAACGCCCCTCACCACAGCCCACATCAACTAAATGGTTAGAGAAGTTTACTTCTTTTTCTACCGCATCCATCCTCATTTGCACCGTGTCACCCTGTACCATCTCAATAGGATACCGAGCAGACGTATTCAATAGGTTTCTGTATTTCTCAAATTTCCTATCTCCCCGCAACAGTTCGATCTTGAAATGATAGCGAATAAAGTAGGGAGCATCGATAACAGATAAGGCGCTAAAATATTTCTCAACTGTCACATCGTCTAAAGGCAAATACTCTGTTTTGTTCCGAATGACGGTGAATGCCGCGAATAGATTGGTTAGGTTTAAAAGATAGTAAAGTGATTTTTTGGTAACGAGCGTAACCCTATAATACTTTGGCGTCACCTCGTCTGCTTGGATATTGCAATCCTCAGCAAAATGTTTGGTGAAGGCAGTAAGTGTTCTTCGATTATCCAATTTGAGCATGTTGATGATTAGTATGGTTTCATACGCATCGTCAGGATCTTGCTCTTCATTGCGTTTTTTAAATGCATCCCGAAACAATTCCGACACGGCATTCAATACAAATTGAGCACTGCTATAGCGAGTAGAATTTACATATTCAAACTCTTGGTCTTTGTATTCGGGGTAGGAGATTTCATTAAATGCATCCCGAAAATAGGCATTGAATGCTTGGCCCGCATCGGAGTAATAGCCAAAAAGAACACCTTTACGAAGCTCTTTTGCTATCAACGAAGACGCAGGATTCTTCTTCAGAAGAAATGAGAAGTTTGGGTTGGTTGATCGTAATTGTAAAAAAGCCATACTTATCCTTTGAGTGAAAATCCTGTAGTTACCACCGTATCTGTTAACTCTTTGATGCTTGCCGCTAAGCCATCGAGTTTGGCTTTGCTTTCAGCTAAAATTGCTGCGTGTGGGGACAATGGTGGTTGCATTGGTATCGGTGCAATCTCAATTTTCGTCTGCAGTCTGCGTTCCATGCGTTCCGCTGCAGCCAAATTCCAAAGCTGTTCGCGATCTATTGTCTTTTCCATCCATAGATAGGATTGTTCTAGATTGGTGATCGCCAGAGCTTTCTCCCGGCAGTCGGCCAAGAGCATCAGTGCGGACTCTAGAGAGTTGTATAAATCTGTAATACTTGCTAGTTTCGCAGAGGCGTCAGCACCCAATGGGATCTTATCGAATGGCATATCACTACCCCTTTTTCATTAATTTCTATAGGTTATGCTATAAGGCGTACCTTTTATCCTCCGAACCGTAAGACCCCGGCATTTATGCCGGGGAGATATATAAGGTTCCTTAAGAAGTGCGTAGCATTTTTTTTCAGAGTAGTATAGATAATAAAGATGAGTATGATTAGCTGCAATACTCTACTAGATAGGGATATTAATGCCGCTAAAAATCATCTCCGTTTCGGAAGCGAAACGCCTACTCTAGGATGCTCGGCACTTTAGTGCCGAGAGGCTTCACAATAATACATAGTGGGTCACTATGAGTAGTGAAAAAACTGTGTCCAAAATAGATTTTGAAAGCAGACTGCAGGAGCTGTCGGCATCGGATGATCCAACTGCTTTTGCTGAGTTGCAAATGTTAATTTTAGCTAAATTTGCATTAGATACTGGGGTATTAACGGAAGATGAATATAGTCACTGGCGCATGATAGCAAAGAGTTTATGATTTTTTCCGCGACTTCATATACTTAAACATCCAACCAGGAATTCCACTGTTCTTTTTCTTCTTCGTCTTCGGTGGCTTTGCCACTTCGGGAGCCCGTCCAAATACCTGCATGATTGCTGACTTCTCCTCTTTGGTGAGGTTAGGGTCTTCGAGCGCATTCACTATATTTGGGTTAAGGATCTTTTTCCTCCGCGTCTTCTTCTCCTCTACTTGATGACCCAATAGGAGATTGCGAATGCGCTGGAGTGCCTCTTTTTTATCATCGGGGACTGTGGGATCTTCCAGGATCCTCAGCAAGGGGGAGCGGTCATCTGGTTTTGGTTTTTTATTCCTCATTCGTTTAAACCAGTTTTTATCGATAGCTAGAAGAGACGCGATGAAGTCAGGATGGTCGAGCCACCCATGTCGCTTGGCTTTGCCGTATGTACTTAAAGACGCAGCTCTCCACGCGGAATTGTTTGGATGTTTCTTGGCTTCGTTTAGGCAGGCTGCAAAAGCTCTATGATCTTTGTTTAAGACTAGATCCAAGTCAGGCTCTTGCAGGAGTAAAAGGTCAAATGATTTTCTTTCTTCTTTGTATTGGTGAGTAAATACTGCAAGTTTTTTGCGAAGACGCTTTTCGACTACCCGAATACCCTCTGGCGATGTTGAGAGAATATTGGCAAGTTGACGTAGGGTTAGTGGCTTTACACAAAAACGATAGTCGAATACCATTTTTTCTTTTTTGGTGAGTGTTGCCACGAATGCTGTAGCATTTTGTGGGTTACTAAATTTATATATTTTTGTATGACAGAATGGATGCTTTTTTAAACGGGCTAATTGGGAAAGTATGATCTCTAGCCAACCGTTACGTAGCACAGCCGCGTAAGATGGCCGATGTTTACGCCACTCATCAATGTTAGGATATTTTTTTGCTTCCTCTAAGCAAGCATCAAATGTCCACGTCTTGCGGTGGAAAGTGGCTCGTTTACGTTCCAGTTTGGGGGGAGTAAGCCCGCGCGTTACAAAAAAATGGTCATATTTTTTTAAGATTACTTTTTCTAAATATCTGATTTGGTTGATAGACTGGTTTAATTTGACGGCCATACGGCTTAACGAGAGGGGGAAGCCGTTTAGCATCCGATCTGTGAATATGCTAAGTTCCTGGGAAGTCAAAGTTTTTTTAAAGCAATCCAGCATCAGCAAGTCTCCTGCCACAACATCCGCCAAAAGTCCATAAGCAAGAATCATGCGAAAGAGCCCATAATGATACCAGAGGATTACAAAAAAGGTATTGTACAAAGTTTAGACATCTGTTTTTAGTCTTCACCGCCAGGGAACTTGTAAATGGATAGCATTGAGAAAATTAAAAAGGGAATGCTATGGATTACCGGCTAAAAGATTACGCCAAAAAGTTAAAATCTACACATTTAACTGGGATAACATGTAGTTCTGAGGACTGCCCTCAGTTCAAAAGCTGTCCCCAAATACCGGGACAGGGCCAGTTCTATGGGAAAAAAACAGCACGGATCTTCTTTGTCTTTGAATGCCCCGGTCAGGACG
>Ga0315284_10012922_pt1 | contig 11888 bp, 9 predicted proteins | sample YL17G09_16_MG_FD_203696 | JGI IMG/M metagenome (GOLD analysis project Ga0315284, IMG submission 203696) | Sediment microbial communities from Yellowstone Lake, YNP, Wyoming, USA - YL17G09_16 | ecosystem: Environmental > Aquatic > Freshwater > Lake > Sediment | place: USA: Wyoming | collected...
ATTTGAACGAAACGCGCCGCCTGGCCCGGACGTTCCTGCGTCGCCGCCTGCAGAGCATCATTTTTGCCAACTCGCGGCTGGCCACGGAAATCCTGGTCACCTACCTCAAGGAGGATTTTTCGAAGGCACCGGTCGGGCCCGAGGCGGTGCGCGGTTATCGTGGCGGCTACCTGCCGCGTGAACGGCGGGAGATCGAACGCGATTTGCGCGAGGGCCGACTGCTCGGCGTGGTGGCGACGAATGCTCTGGAATTGGGCATCGACATCGGCAGCCTCGATATCGCGGTCCTGGCCGGCTATCCCGGCACCATCGCCTCAACCTGGCAACGCGCCGGACGCGCGGGGCGCCGACAAGGCACTTCGGCGGCGATACTGGTAGCCTCGAGCGCGCCGCTCGATCAGTTTATGGTGCAGAATCCCGACTACTTCTTTGGCCGCTCGCCCGAGCACGGTTACATCAATCCCGATAACCTCCACATCCTGCTCAACCATTTGAAGTGCGCTGCTTTCGAACTACCGCTACAGGAGGATGAAAAGTTTGGCGCGTTCGACCTGCCGCGCCTGTGCCAGCACCTGGAAGAATCGGGATTTCTGCATCACACGAGCGACGGCTGGCACTGGGTTTCGGAAAGCTACCCGGCCGACGCCATCAGCCTGCGGTCAATCAGTTCCGACAACTTCGTCATCGTCGACACGACCGCCGAGCCACAGGTGATAGCGGAAGTCGACTTCTCCAGCGCCCTGACCACCGTGCACGCGAAGGCTATCTACCTGCAGGACGGCCGGCAATATCACGTCGAGCGACTCGACTATGACGACCGCAAGGCTTACGTGCGCCAGTGCGACAGCGATTACTTCACGGACGCCATCTCCTATACCAAGATCAAGATCCTCGAGGCGTTTGACTCGACGCCTTCCGGCCCCGCGCGCAAGAACCATGGTGAGGTGCGCGTGAATACGCAAGTGGTCGGCTTCAAGAAGATCAAGTTCCACACCATGGAAAATGTGGGCTCGGGCGAACTGACGCTCCCCGAACAGGAGATGCACACCACCGCTTACTGGCTGACGCTGCCGCAGGAGATGCTCGACGAATTGCCTTACAACCGCACGGAGCGCCTCGACGGTGTGAACGGCCTGGCCAACGCCATGCAGGCCATCGCCACCCTGCTCGTCATGTGCGATACCCGCGACCTGGGGGTGGCCGTGGGGGAAAACCAGGAAGACAGAAGTCAGGAGCCAGAAGCCGGGAGTCAGAATGCAGAAGCCGAAGAGTCGGAAATCCAAAATCCAAAATCTAAAATCCAAAACCACGACCTCCGAACCCCCAACCCCGCATTCCGAATTCCGATAAAGATCTTCGAGCCCAATATCTACCTCTATGATAAGTACCCCGGCGGGGTGGGCATGAGCGAACCGCTCTTTCGCCTGAGCGAGACGCTGCTCAAGAATACGCAGAAGCTGATTGCTAACTGCCCTTGCGCCAGTGGGTGTCCCTCCTGCGTGGGACCCCTCGGCGAGGTGGGAGAAAAGGGCAAAGAAGTGGCGCTGGAAATTCTGCGGCGGATCGTCACCTCCACGTAGCGCCGGGCTTGAGCCCGGCAGTCCGGGTGCTTACCCGTTGTGGGTTCTCGGTTGTTGGTCGTCAGTCGTCGGTGAAAGAAGATCAAGCAGTACCAATAGTCGCGCCGTCAAGTCTGCTGACTGAAAATTGATAACTGAGTGCTTACGGCTGAAAGCTGATTGCTTCTTGCCATGGACCTGAACGAAAAACTTCGGCAACTCAAGCGCGAGACAGAATTACGGCGCCGCAATGAGGAACTCGAGCGCACGCTGGAATTCCTGCGCCGCCTCGACCAACCCACGCGCAAGCGCTTGCCGGCTGAGCGCGTGGCGAAAGGCATCGAGGAGTACGTTGACGGTCAGGTCGAGAGCAATGACCAGGGCGAATTCTTCGTGGCCAGCCAAGCCCTGCCTTTCGGCCGGCCCTACGGCAAGCTGCGCATCAGCGACATCTCCGGCGCCGATCTGAGCGCGCTCGAACTGTTCCTGGGCGGCACGCACCTGCCGGAAATGTCCCGGCTGGTTTGTCTCGACACCGAAACGACCGGTCTGGCCGGCGGCACCGGAACCTGCGCCTGGCTGATCGGCCTGGGCGCGGCACACGGCGTGCAGTTTGTGGTCCGGCAGTATTTCCTGCGCGATTACCCGGAGGAAAAGGCCATCCTCGCCGCCCTGGCGGAGGCGCTCGAAGGCTACGACGGCGTCATCACGTTCAATGGCAAGACATTTGACATTCCCTTGCTCGAAACTCGCTACGCCCTGGCACGCCTGAAGTCTCCCTTCCCGCGCCTGGTGCACCTGGACCTGCTGCACCCCGCCCGACGGTTGTGGAAGCTGCGCCTGGAAAGCTGCGAGCTGCAGAACCTGGAAAAGAATGTCCTGGGAATATATCGGGAAGGCGACGTCGATGGCTCCGAAATCCCGGCGATTTATTTCGATTATCTTCGTACGGGAGACCCGAAAGGACTGGCGCCGGTCTTTTATCACAACACGCTCGACATCGTCACGCTCGCGGCCCTGAGCGTGGAACTGGCGCGGGCCATTGCGAATGCCGGCGAGCAGATGCTGGACTCGCCGCTCGACCTCTTCAGCCTCAGCCGCATCTTCCATCGCGCCGGGGTGGCGGAGCGCGGCGTCGCGACCTGCGAGCGGGCGTTGGCCGCCGGTCTGCCCACTCCCGTCGAAAGCCACGCGCTCCAGCACCTCGCGGCCCAATACAAGCGTCAAAGACAGCACGAACGGGCCGTCGCGCTCTGGCTCGAACTCAGCCGTCGGGAGACACGCTTCGCCCTCGAGGCGCTGGAAGAACTCGCCATCCACTATGAGCACCGCCGGCGCGACCCGCAAACCGCCCTCGAATTCACAGACACAGCGCTGGAACGGCTGCGCGGAGAATCTTCACTACAGGCTCAGCTCAAACGCTTTACCCACCGGCGGGCACGGCTCCAGAAAAAGGCCGGCAAGGGAGTCAAACCATCCGGGCTACCGCTCCCGCCCCGATAAGGGGTTGTTCCTTGTTCAATTGTTCGGGCGGGAATCGTCGTTCCTAGTCTGGGGTGTTGAAATCGGAATCAGAATCGGTCAACTAGCCAAACGCCATTTGACAACGGTTAAGTGTTTGAGCATGAAGTCGTACGCGTTCCGGTTTTGTGAAATCTCCGCGGACGTATCTGCGGACAGAACCACGTTCAATAGCAAACCGCGAATTGCAATCTTGGTAACCAAATTCTTACATCCAGAACAAGCGGGGACGCCGGCAGAGGAAAAGGCCAGACAATTCAAGGACCGATTGGAGCGGTCCCGGAATCTGGCCCGGAAAATATCAAGGTTCAAGGATCGACTGCGGCAAGCGCAAGCCCTAGCGGCGGATCGGAAACGAGAATTCATAGACCTATGAAACAAACCGACCCATGACAAGAATCAGACTCCGGACGGGACGGCGCATTTTGGCTTCGGCCCCGCTGCATGGCTCCTATTTCCCGGACGCCCTTATGACGGCTTGGCATGCCTCCTTGACCATATTGCTCATCATCTGGGTGTGTTTGGCGGAAATGACTTCCTGTGTTTTCATGTCAACAACCATGATGTGAACGTCGCCCGTCAGTCCCGAAACCCATCCATCGAATACAAAGGCGTAATTCGCTTTGCTGGCGTCCGTGGTCAGGGAGACGGCGCGGCATTCTTTCTTTTTGAAAAAATATTCTGTTGCCCGTGAGACAAGCCCTTTGTTCGCTTTCACAGTTGCGGTGACCTTTACCTCATCTCCTCGCGCTATCTTCTCTTTCGTAATCGTCCAATCGGGCAGGTCGGTTATGAGCACCATGGGTTTATCTTGCGCTGCGACTGGGGTGGCTATGATGGCCAGGGCAATGAAGGCAATTACGATGCGGCTCATGCGGAACCTCTCTTTACCGGGATTTCCGTTTTGACTTCCCGGTCAACCGGTAGCATACACCTCACCGTTCCTCGATGCAATGGCCAGTCGGGTTTGCAGTGTTCGGAACCTCCAGCAAGTAGCCACGGTACCGTTGTTGTGCCGTGGGTTTTTCTTTTGATGCCGGCCTACGAGCCCATGGCACGAACGCGGTGCCGTGGCTACCCCGTGACCATTAGCCCGGATTTCTCACCACGGGTTTGGAAGGGCGGGGCTTTAGCCCCGCCGTTACAAGGCCTTTCTGATTATTCCCGTGTCCCGCGACCCGCGCAGCTTGCGGCTGCAAGCTGCGCGGGTCGCGGGACGAACAGAGGGCGGGAGCCGCGATTTCGGCGGGGCTAAAGCCCCGCCCTTCCGGCAGCCCCCCCACAAGCGTCCCCGCATGGTGAGAAATCCAGGTTAGCGTGTGACGAGCGACGAGGGGCGTGCCGCAGGTACGAAGCGTCGAAAGCCGAGATTTGAAAATCGAAACTCGAAAGTTCAAAATCGTCGGCGGGCGGGGGATCCATCCACGCTTGGAAACGGGCAATGTGTCCGAAACAAGGGGCGCGGAAATTGGCGCAAGATAGGTGATTTTCGGTGGTTTTGGGCGGCCAAAGAGGGGTCAAAAGGGCATATTTGGGACCTAGAAAGCCGTAAAAAAGGCGTCTTTTTGCGTGTGGGAGGGGTGATTGGCGAACGCAGAGGGGATTTTCGGCCAGAAGCGGACATTATGTCAGTGCTGGCTCCTGGCCCAAACCTACCCCCAGGGACGATGTTACGGGTGAGAAAGCTGAGACTCCGTACCTGTGAATCCTTGGCGAACCCCCGGAGCCGACGGAGGGAGAACAAGACCCGCCGAGCAGACGAGTTGCATGGCTCACTCGTCTGTTCCCTCGCCCTTTCCCATCCGTTGGAAGACGACTTGTCGGCGCTCGACGGACTCTTGCTTGGTCTCACTGTCGACGGTAACGATTTCCAGCTCACCCACGAGTCGAAGATAATCCGGGTCGGTGTCCTTCTTCCCTTGACCGCGCTGGGCCTTACCGCTAAAGCGATAATACTTCTGATGAATCTTGCCGGTCGTGAACTCCAGGCGCTCGTCCTGGCGCGAGCCGATCATAATGGGATAACTCAGCAGCGCATCGGATTCATCCTCAGACTGGAACACATCCAGGTAGCCCGAGAGTTTTCCTTCCTCGTCGAGAATGGCCAGCTTGTCCTGGGGAGAGAGGAAATGGTAATTGCCCGTGACATCGTCAATCGGCGCCGGGCGCTGCTCCGCGCACAGCACTCCGCCCGCGCAGATGAACAGAAGCGGGAGCAAAACCCACAAGGGGCGCGCCGGCCCCGCCACCCTCAAGGGCGCACCGAAGCGACTGATCTTGCCAGCGTCTGGGGTCATCGATGCAACGGCTTCCTTCGCCAAAGTGATAACCTGCTATCCAAACACCGCCCCTCGCGTGATGCCAGCATTAACTAGTGTAGTGCGTCAGTAATATTGGCACTTGTAGCGCCGCCCTTTAGGGCGGCACCTGCCGGGCTGAAGCCCGGCGCTACAGCAGAAACCACGCGAATCAAAGGCACCACGAATTGAGACGCACTACACTAGTTTAGGCCCAGCCGCAGCGAAGGGCAAGTAGCGGAATTGGCTGAACCGCAGGAAGTTTGCCTTAGGGGATGGCCGTCACAGACCGAAGGCCCTTCTGTCATTCGGAGCGAAGCGAAGAATCTCCGCCGCAGGAGAATCGGTCAGCCGCAAGGTCCTTCGTCGTCCACCGCGGCGGACTCCTCAGGATGACACTTACCCGCAGCCGCTAACGTCCCGCGCTCTCGTAGCAACCAAGCACGCGCAGGAAGTTCGTAATCTCTCCGAGGTGCGCCAACGCGTTCCGGCAACGGGCGTCCTTCACATTGCCAATGAAATCCACGTAGAAGAAATACTCCCACGGGCGGCCGCGCAGGGGTCGCGATTCCATCTTGGAGAGATCGATGTCGCGGAGCGCAAAAACGCTCAAGCACTTGAAAAGCGCGCCGGGAACATTGGCCGTGGAAAAGACTACCGAAACCTTGTTGGCGCGCGGGGAGACACGGGCCGTTTTCGAGAGCAACAGGAACCGCGTGTAATTCTCCCGGTGATCTTCCAGGTGGGTCTTAAGGATGCGCGCGTGGTAGACTCCGGCGGCCGCCCGGCTGGCGATGGCGGCCGCGCCGGCGAGCTGTTTCTCCGTGATCATCTTCACCGCCCCGGCCGTGTCGTAAAACTGGATTTTCTCCAGCCGCGAGTACTGCTGGAAGAAGTTGCTGCACTGGGCCAGCGCTACGGGATGTGAATAGACCTGGCGGAGATTCTTGAAAGTGGTTCCCGGGACGGCGATGAGGTTGTGCACGATGCGGAGATTCACTTCGCCGATGATGTGCAGGTCGTGTTCGAGCAATAGATCGTAGTTCTCGTAGACCGAGCCGGCCAGCGTGTTCTCAATCGGCGCCAGGCAATACTTAGCCTTGCCGGTGGCCGCCGCCTGGAACATCGCCGCAAAGGTATCGCAGGCAAGGACGCGGAGGCGCGGCCCCAGCAGTTTATAGGCCGCCTCTTCGCTGAACGAACCCCTTACCCCCTGGAAAGCAACCCCTGGAATAGCCATAGCGCGTGTCGTTCTCCCCTCTACGAAATGGCAGATAGAAGTCTCTTGCTAGGTCCCGAAGCCCGGGAACGGGGCTCGCGGGAACCCGCGCGGGATCATTGCTCGGCCACTCCGAGCAGCCCCCGGAAGAAGAAATCTGCATAAGTTTGCGCGAGTTCGTCCAGCTTGATGGGGCCATCGGGACGGTACCACTGGTAGAGCCAGTTGACAACTCCGAGCAGGATAAATGTCGCCAGGCGGGGCTCGATCAACGGTTTGGTTCCGGCCTGCTCTTGAACCTTGGTAATGAGGTCTTCGAGATAGCGGATGTACTCTCTCTTCCGCACGTTGATCTTCTTGCGCAGGGGCGCCTTCAGCGAGCGATTCTCGTGCAGGATGACCGTGGTTTCATAATCCCAAGTTTGCACGATCAACTGGATATGCCCGATGATCGTCTGGCGAAGCTTCTCGCGCGGATCCTGAAGGTCTTTCACTTTCTGCAGCACGGTCTCGTCCAGCAGGTCCATGCCGTAATTCATGATTTCGAAGAGCAGGCGATCCTTGCTGCCCACGTGATGGTAGAGACCCGCCTTGGTCAGGCCCACAGCCTCGGCGATATCCTGCATAGAGGCACCGTCATAGCTCTTCTCATAGAAGACCCGCGCCGCCTGGCGGCATATCTCTCGCAGTTTCTTTTTCTTGTCCGTCGATTGAGGCATGGCGAGAAACCATCACGTGAAATGCTGGCTGAGTCTATCACAAAGCGGCCAAGGTGGGGTGGATAAACGCGGGAGTTGGTGGCTCCGTGTCGGAGGAATCTTGTGGCCGATAATGCTGAGGAATGGTGCGGAAGGGGGGATGATTGTGCCTTGTCAGCTACCTATTATCCATCAATGACTTACGAGAGTCCAAAATTTAATTGCGAGGCTTTAGCTATGCGGTGGGTATTAGGGAGGAGGAGACAGGTTAAGGCTGCGATACATCAGCCTTCCTATATCAGGTCTCCGCAGGAGACGACATGGCGAACCGCAAAGCTACCCTCATTCGCTGCGCAAAAGTCCCCGGTCTTGGTTGGCGTCGGGGCATCCTCATCAAGACGAAGAACGGTCGCATCAAGCCGGACTACATGATGCACAAGGGCGAGCAGGTCTACTGCCCCCAAGGCAAGTATGAGATTTGCTACTATGAGGGCTCCAAAGCCATCCAAAAGCCCGTGGGCAACGACCTCGATGCTGCTCTGGCCGCCTTTGCCCTTTTCAAGAAAAGGCTCCAGTATGAGGCGTTGCAGCAGGACCTCGGCATCAAGATGCCGGAACTCCCGAAGGCGGAGCGGAAAACCCTCTCCGAACTGCGGGACGGTTACATCGAGAAATACGCCCATGGGTCGGCTGACACCATCCGCAAGTATACCTTCGTGGGGAAGGAGTTCACCCGCCTGCTGTCCGAACGCCGCAAGACGTACTCGGAGCAGGTCACGGAGGATGACGTAATAGCCTTTGACCATTTCCTTGAGGACCGAGGAGATAGCAAGAGCACTCGTTCTCACCGTTATGGCTTTGTTCGCTGCTTCCTTCGTTACATCGGTCTTGACCCCAACAAGGTCGTTAGCCCCGAGTGGAACCAGAAGCTGAAGAAAAAGCCCAAGCTCGAAGTCGAGAACTATACCGAAGAAGAGCTTGACCGTCTGTACGCTGCGTCCAGCGAGTACCACCGTCTGGTCTGGCGCTGCTACCGGATGTTCGGCTTCCGTGACGAGGAACTCGCCTATTGGGAATGGGAGAATGTCAATTGGAACTTGAAGACGGCCAAGGTGCGGTTCAAGCGGAAGGGCTCCTACCCGTGGAATCCGGAACTGGAGTGGGTTTCCAAGGACTCCGAAGAGCGTGACGTGCCGATTCCCGACGTGCTCCTGGAGGAACTGAAGGCGTGGCGCAAGAAGAACCCGAACACCCGTTTTGTCTTGGGCACAAAGAACGACCACCCGAACATCAAGTTCCTTAAGGCCCTGAAGTCTGACTGGCGGGCGGCTGGTCTCAACTGCGGGAAATGCTCCAAGTGCCTGAGCAAGAAGGAGTGCCGCCGGGCGAAGCTCAAGACGTTCCGTGCCACGTACCTGACCACCATGCTGAGCCACACCAACAGCCGGAATGTCCAAAAGCTGGCTGGTCATTCCTCACTGACCACGACCGAGCGCTATCTCCGACCGGCTGGAATGGCTGACCTGCAAGCGGCTGCGAACGCAGCGTTCACATAGCCCGAGCCGTACTGGGGCTGGTTGCGGGCCAGCCCCTTGCTCTTTTTTGAGGGTGCTATGCGAGGCGGGAGCGGAGCCAGTTGGCCGTGGTCTTGGGCTCCAGCCGGACGCAGCCGCCGATGCGGAACGCCGGGAGTTTACGGGCCGCAATCATCCTGTACAGGGTCTTGGAACTGATGGCGGTCAGTTGAGCCAACTCCTCTACCTTAAGTGCCCTTCCAAAATTCTCTATAGTCTCAATGATTCCCATGCCCAACTAATACTAGGACGTGGGGGTTTAGGAGTACGCACGGAAGAGTTTTCTGTGGATGATTTCTTCTTGGTCCAACAGGGAACTCGGGAGCCATGGGCTGGGACCCGGCCATCCCTGACCTGGTCATGCTTCCCCACTGGCCATGGTCCTTCACAAAGCAGACTACCCGACCGAGCACACGGTCGGGTTTTTTGTCTTCAGCTACCTATGCGCGTTCCGTTCGGATATCTGTATCGTCCGCCAGGTGGCCAACCGACCTCGATTTCAGAAACCCGAAGCATGAGGCTTTCTGAATATGGTTGTAGAAATGGACCTTATAGCGGAAGTACAATTGCGCCCACTATGATGATCACCGGTAAAACCCTATTTGCTTTTGTCGATCTTCAGGACCCCTTCGTGGCGAGCGGGGTCGCGGGGGAAGATCAGACAGGTCCGATCCTGTCATTGATGGCAGCGCGGCCATTCGACTTTCTCTTCCTCTTCCACACGCGGCACACCCTAACGAATGCAAGCGAGACATCCCGCGAGGTTGAAGGGAAGTATCCCAAATGCAAGGTGATGTTGCATCAAATGCCCGACTCTGATCCTAAAGACGTCTCCTCGCTGATAAGGCAGTTGTCACGTCAAGTGGACAAAGGGATGAGAATGTCGGGGAAAAGTGAGAACCACGTTTGTATGTCGAGCGGGACCGCAGAAATGCGTGCAGCATTGTTTTTCCTGGTGGCAGCGGGAGTACTGCCAGCTACGCTACTCCAAGTCGGCGCCCCGGCGGAGCGCTTATTTGGTGGTCCAAACGTAAAGGAAGTGCGCTTGGATGCCCCCGAGGGGAGCAGTCTGCGCGATCTTGTCGTGCCACGGCGTTCCTCCAGGCCTCCCGATATCTTGTACCAGAGGAAATTGCTGGAAGCAGAACCGGCCCCCGTACCGGCAGATCAATCCCCGGAGCTGGAAGATGCACTGAAGGAGCTACAAATCTGTATCAACTCCGCGAAGATGCGGACTGCGGCTGAGACAATCGAACTCGCGGCACCCGAGGACGTCCCGATTCTCCTTTTAGGCGAAACCGGCACAGGAAAAGAGCTTTTCGCGAAGTTGGTCCACCGATTAAGTGGCCGCCGCAACAGAGATTTCGTACCGATAAATTGCGCAGCAATACCCAAGCACCTCGCGGAGGACATACTGTTTGGCCATGTTAAGGGTGCCTTCACCGACGCGAGGAACGATGTTAAGGGCACGTTCGAGGAGGCTGACAAGGGTACGCTGTTTCTTGACGAGATTGGCGAGTTGAGTCCCGAAGTGCAAGCGAAGCTGCTAAGAGTGGTGCAGGAGGGAGAGGTCGTACGGCTCGGCGCTCAAAAGGCACGAAAGGTCGACGTGCGGATTGTAGCTGCCACAAACCTTAATCTTCAACGGGGGATGGCGGATGGGCGCTTCCGCCAAGATCTGTATTTCCGGTTAAAGGGTATTGCGGTGTCGTTATCCCCGCTTCGGGAAAGACGAGAGGAGATACCCCAATTGGCATTGGCGCTTTTAGATCGCCTTAACCAAAAATTCAGGCATGAGAAGATCCTGGCAAAGGATTCGTTGGCGCGCTTGAAGCAACACTCGTGGCCCGGAAATGTGCGAGAGCTTCAGGGCGTCCTTCAAGAATCGGTATTGATGGCACAGCGAGACGTGATTGAACCTGAAGACCTGATGATTGATATGAGAGCCCCAGAGCAAGAGTACCTCGACTGGCTGCCGGCACCTGGACCGGGATTCGACTTGAAGACAATCCTTGGAACCGTGAAGGCACGTCATGTTCGCACGGCCCTCTCGATGTCAAACGACAACCAGAGTCAAGCGGCCAAACTCCTGGGTATCAGTAAGCAGGCACTCAACGAATTCCTCAACAATGCTGATGACAGGCCAGCTTGACAAGTCGTCAAGCTGGCTTGACAATCCGAGCACCCCACCCCTCCTAACCAGTTGATTCCACAGTGATTCCACAGCGTCTGTGTTTGGCCCGCCGCGTGCCTTTACTTTGATTGGCAAGTAAAGGAGGCGGAACACAGATGGTCTCGATTTCGGAAGAACTCACGCACGTGGAAGCGACAGGCCCAAGCACCTTCAAGAACCTGAGCCTCTTCCCCCTTCACCGTCCCGACCTAACGGCATCGGAACCCGACTACCTCCTGCTTGAGGAAGCCATCATGGGGGAACTGGCCCGGGTGACCGAAGTGGGCGCTGCCGGGTCGGTCCCCGAACTCAAATTTGAAAACGGTGCAGAGAAGCCCGTTCTGCTCTTGGACGGGGAGGAGCTGATCGGGGCAAAACAGGACCGCGTACTGAGCCTGACGATTCTGGCTCCGCCGATGCACACGACCCTCATACCGGTATCCTGCGTCGAGGCGGGCCGGTGGCGGATGGCTACGCCGGACTTCCAGCCGGCGGATCACGTCATGTACTCGCGGGGCTGGGCCGCCCAGGCCGCCCCCGCCGGGCCTATTCGGTGCCCTGATGGACAAGCTGGAGCCATATCTCAGCGACGGAAGCGGGGCCGCAAGCCAAGGAGAGACGTGAGGTAAGCGGTCTTGCTGCGCCGCAGGGAGACTTTGAGGAACCGCCCGCTTGCCGGGCCGGAAATCGCAAAAGGAGAAAGGAGAACATGGACACAAACGAGCAGGTTCATCAGCCAGATGGCACGCCACCGCTGAATTCTTGTTTCAGCGAGGCAGGAGAGCAGCGAGCCGAGAAGGCCCGCGGCCCAAACGAACAGGCGATGGCAACGACTCGGCCAGAGGGG
>Ga0315284_10012924_pt1 | contig 11888 bp, 29 predicted proteins | sample YL17G09_16_MG_FD_203696 | JGI IMG/M metagenome (GOLD analysis project Ga0315284, IMG submission 203696) | Sediment microbial communities from Yellowstone Lake, YNP, Wyoming, USA - YL17G09_16 | ecosystem: Environmental > Aquatic > Freshwater > Lake > Sediment | place: USA: Wyoming | collected...
TATATTCCATAACACCAATTGTAGATAGGTCATTCATGTCTATCATAGTCGCAAGTATAGCCACGAACACTCCATCGTTCCCAATTAGGATATTAGCGCCGTTACCTAGTTCTATCTCTTCCCTCAGAACAGTGGCTAACCGTAGCGCCTCGGCCCGCTTAAGGGTGTACATTTCGCTATCAAACGGAATAGGTCTAGCGGAAAATTCTACAATCTCATACCAGTCCCAATTTTCCTCAAGATGTTTTTTCTCACTTGTAGTAAGAGGTCGATGCATACAAGCATACATTCTTCTTCTGCTCATCTCCTAATTTCCCTCCTAAGTTAAGAACCAGGTAGCGGCCGCTCCTAGGTAGCACACACTACCAAATGATAGGATACCTAGTAGGGCCCGTTCCTGAATTCTGCTAAGTCTCACAAACACTACCAGTGGAGTAACAAGTAGTACAGCCATTACCTTCAGTGCAGCTACTCCAGCGTGTACACCAAGGATACTTATGAGGTACGCAATTAGAGGATTAGCTTCCATGCCTTCCGAGTAGCAAGTGGTAGTGGCGTAATAGTCCAAGGATGTACACAGAATCATCACTAGAAGTGCAATTCGCAGTGTCATGGGAAACCTCCTACCTCATTACAACTTCGGCCCCCGACTTATAGACTATCCCCGCAAAAGTATCACGTAGGTGTATCATAAGGAACAGGAAAGCGCGGTCTACCGGATCCATTGTATTAATTCTATAAGGAATCTCCCTATCATTAACGAACTTACTTCTCAGTTCCCTAATCCGTTCGTCCAGAGCTGCAACAATCTCATCCTCACCCACTATCTCCCTTATAGAATCACATCTAAGAAACGATGGGATAACGGATAGGTACTCCGTTTCTACCCATATAGTTGTCTCAACATTCTTCAATCTCATTAACTACCTCCTGATACCCCAAAAGCCTCTGGTATAGTAATAACTTTATACTCCCATCTACGAAGTTGCTCATGTAGATAAAGATACTCCTTGCTGCCACTAGGGCCGTACTTCTCCACAGCAACCTGGATTGCCTCTTCCAAGTCATGTGCTAGTACACACATGAGACCAGGAGTCCAGTCCGTACAGAAATCTTCCCACACATACATTTTATAGGTAGGAGCAGTAATTCTCCCCTGAATATAAGCAAGTAGCTCTCTGGTTATAGCAACCTTTTCGACATGAGGTACCACACCATAATTAGAGTAGACAGTGTACTCCCCATTTACAGAGAGACCCTCTATACAGAGAGATACAGTCTCCTCAAAATTCCTATCATCGATACTAAAGGCTGATATACCACTGGTAGGCCTTACAATAGCCATTTTTAGGACTTCTCTTATAATCCCGCACACATCTTCACAAGACAACACAACTTTACTCAACTCCAGCCCTCCTAGCCGCTTCAATAAACGCACTGTGTGAAGCAATACTAGCTCCGCCAGTATAGCTACCGACATACGTATTCCCGCTAATAGTCTTGACAGTACAGACAGTTGTAACTACGGTACCGTCCCACCAACTAGATCTTACGAGAACTACCTCCTCTGATACAGAGTAAGGTCCAATTTTCTCCTCTAATCTCCCTCCTAAGTTCAATCCGAGTGGCCTAGGCTCACATCCAATGATAAGTACTAGGATAACCAATAAGACACACAGTAACGTTCTCATGTACAACACCTCATGTAATGGTATAGTTCCATCAATAAACATCCTACAGTACTACCTAGGATAGCACATAGGATACCCCAAAACCAACCCCTACCTCCAAGGTATCCATAGGCCAGAACAGCTAGTACACCCCATGGCAAGCTCATAATGAACATTACGACAGAACTTAGTAGTAACATAGGAAGCCTCCTACCACAGAAGTATGATATCAGCATTAGGCTCCAACTCAGCTAGCCACATATCAACCTTACCTTCACCTTTCTCTTTACACGCATGGAGCATAGTGCTCTTACTAGAGAAAGACATACCATCCAATTTCTTATAACTCCCATCGGGAAGTCTTATTGCTAGAACGGCCCCGTCGGGCGCTGTACCAACAATGCTCATAAAACTATATACCTTTCGGCAAGAGGACACCTGTATTTATACGGGGGTAGCTCACGTCTCCTTATCTCGTGGCGTAACAGTACGCGCAACCGTGTTTACAGCTACCGTAAACTCCCACATCTACAGACTTCACACAGCCGCACAGAAGACGTTGCTTGGGGTCCTTAGCCCCTTCCACACGTACACCTAAGTGGCTTAGGATGTACGCATCATCAATACACTTCCCGGGCAGAATTCTCTTCAAGAAAGGTTCAGAACAAGTCACTATCTCCATCTCACTAGATGCGCATATCTCGGTCATATAATCGCATAGATAGTCTATATCGCTTGTACTTGGAGGTTGTACAAGGACGCCTAGGGCCTTCATTCTAGATCCCACATAAGAATAGTTATCAAGAAGTGAGACAACACATCTATCAGTATAACCCTTGAGAGCTACCGCTATGTACTTGAATGAGTCCAAGTGGAACTGGAGTCTGATCCTATCAGTGAAGACTATGGGATCATATCTCCAGATAACCCTGTTTCCCACTTTATCCACAAGAGTCTTAAAGGTTGATATACACTCATCAATTCCCGGAAGGTTAGGGTGTAGATAACTCTGATAGTACACCACTGTGTACTGAAAGTAGTAAGGCACTTCCACTTGGTCTATAACCTTTAGGAGAGGGGCAGGATCCTTAGTCCATAGGACAGCACACTCAACCTGCCCCTTATATTTCTCGAGGGCCTCAAAGACTCTAGGCACTCCATACTTAGGCATATCTTCCCGACGTGACATAGATAGTATCATAAGTTGCTCCTTGTTAGTTATCCGTGTATCCTACTGTACACCTCTGCGAATAGAACTGCAAGTAGGGCCCCAATTACACACCCTACTGAACCGACTATCCCAGCACCCCTAGTATCACCTTCGTAGAACCATCTATTCCATACATATCCAAAAAGAAGTCCCCAAGGTACACTCAGAATAACCATAATTACTATTGCAAGAGCTTGCATCTTATTGCCCATCTCCTTTCAACAACAGCACTAGGTCGAACCTAGAGGCAGATTTTACCGTTGGTAGTATATCATAGGTAATCAGGTCTCCGTACTCGCTCCATTGCTCCAGAGCATCAGATACCCGATCAGAAGTAATATCTCTGTACACTACGATATGACTATTAGTAATCATTACCTCCTTCAATTTTCCAATCTGTGTGAACAGGATCATGTTATATGCCATTGTAACCAGAATTATAATTATAGTGAACGCTGCAGACAAGTCTCTACTAGCAATATCTCCCACTCCTTTGGATCTATTCATCTTCTCTTACCTCCTATGAACTCTACTAACTCTAGTTCCTATGGATTGCAGAAGGCTAGTGATATAACCTTCCAGTGCTCAGCTACTATAGCTATAGTTAGCAGTAGTATTATCAATCCTATCACAAGACTACTGGCCGGGCCCCTCTTATTAGTTGTCACTCCTCCCCTCCTCCCACAGACTTTCTAAGTTCCATTACAAGATTACAGCTGTCAGTTACCTGAATCGCAATATCTCCTATACCACTCTTATAAGCTTCGTAACCAGACTCAGTGTCAATTTCATAAGTTCTAGTAGGTAGAATGCTCCATCCTACAAGCGTACCCTTCTCCGAAGCCTCAGAAAGTCTATCTACAGCTTCATCGTAACCTATGTGTTCTACTCTCACCATCTTAGTCTGGTTACCATCAGCATTCAGTAATCTATCCACTCTATCCATACGGTGGTCCAGTTCCAGACCAACGAAAAGAACGCAGCATAGCATAGCTCCTATTATCGCCTGTAACGATAGCTCCAATTTTACAAGAGGCAATCTGAGTATCATTATCCACCAACAATTCCCTCCTAAATATCCAAGGTTTCCAGCCTACTCTTCACTGTCTCCAGAGCAACTTTCCAGCCAGCGTTATATCCTATCGTAAACATAGTTGCAAGACTCACTAGTATATCAAGCTGTTGTCTAACTACGAAACCATCATCAGATGGAACATTATAGCACCCAGTAGTAGTAGTAGATTTCATGAATAGGTTTACTGAATCATAGAGTGACCTACCACCAATGATTAGACCCATCTTTACATCTTCACGTATACCCTCAGGTAACAAGTCTTCCAGAAGGTACAGGAATTCCTCGGGTGTAATTCTAACAGTAGTTTTCATATGGTCATTTCCTCTATACATTTCCTAGCCTCATTCTGAGTCTCGAACCAACCATCTAGGTAGTGTCTAGAGGGTGCTTGTGTACCAGGATGAAGTACCACTAACTCCACGTACCAAGGCGTGTTCTTATCTTTCTCCATATCCGACTTCGCGGCTTCTATCATAAATCCTGTATCAGCAGGAACACCAATTATACGCCCATTCTTAGCTAAGATCACAGTATGCGCAGACATATAGGAACCTCCTAAATAATTGTATGTGACTAGAGAGGCTGAAAACACCCATTGAATTCAGTATTCGGCGTCACTACTAAGTCACTGACCAACGTTACCTCGCCTCTCGCACTTAGAATGATGCATGACTATAGTTTTATCTGGAAGCATGGGCACTCTTAGATCGTCAATACCCACATCTTCCCCACACACACCACATTTAAGAGTATCAGGCAGACCTAGACTAACCAGAAACTTCCCCAAGTCACTCACCACAATACTATACCTCCATCTTTAGACGAAAGACCCTTCAGATAACTAGGATATCTAATTGTTACCGCAGTAAACCATGGATAGACAACCATATCAGTTCTTAGGTCAAGCGGTACAATATCTAGTAACAGTCTTATGGCAACATTGTTCTTGCGATATTTATGTGTGTGATATTTCTTGTCATGTGTAGCAAGAACTATATCAGAGATTATATCGGGCAAATCTCCCACACAAAATCTGTCAGAGACGACAATAGTGAGTGATACAGAATGGTTCTCCGGATCATAGTTATCCTTCAATGACCAGTTTTTATTGGGCAACTCATCACCTAACCTTCTTATTGTCAATCGGTCGGATCTTATTTCAATATTGAACCTACCCAGATCCTGTAAGGAACTAACGAAATCCGTAATTTCCCCGACGATTTCGCTAGGTGACACACTAGAAATAAATCTTATGGTGGGAATGTCTTTATAGGAGATATAAGTGTTTACTAGTTCATAGTATTCTACATCAGAAGTAACAACACACATATCTATAAATTTCTTGATCTCTTTACCATAGGGAGTGTAATTGATAATGTATATGTAGGGCCGAATTGCCTCATGTAACATTAGTACCCTCAAACTACCTCCCTTGACAGTAAAGGTTTGGTCGTAATCCAAACATCTCATAGCAACCGCTCCTTTCCTATACAGTAGAATGCAGCCACGCCGCATATTGCATCGGGTTAAGCTTGTACGCCACTTGTATATACGCCTGGCACACCTTGGTACACACTTTCTCTATCAGAGAGCGTGTTGGTTGTACAGCATACCTCCGAACCACTTTCATGATAGCAGTGTCAATCCTACTCTTCAGAGTGTCGAAGATGTACCTGAAAATGCCCCGCTCTACTACTATACCATCAGCATCCTTCGTCACTCCAAAGGTATGATCCCAGACCTTCTTCACCCTATTTATGCAGTACCTAGCTGAGTCGAATCCTACAGCCAAGCATGCACCAGTGAGTACGGCCCCGCCTACAACAATTCCAGTTATCATCTTCGAACCCTCCATACCACAACTCCTAGGTTAGTCCTCTACATACTCTTATTGATTAGTCTTAAACTTCGCAATACTATCAGCTAGTGGATTATTAAGACCACCCTTAGCACCATGAGCAGCATGCCAAGCAAGACCATCACCTTCACCGTTCAGAGCATGCCAATCAGCATCTTTCTGTGAGGTGAATTTGGAAGCATCATAGGCATCATGAACCTTAGCTCCAGTCTCCGTACCAGCAACTTTCGCGCCCTTCGCAGCAACAGTCGTATCAGAAACATTCGTTCCCAAACCTAAATCAGCCATCAGAAAATCCTCCTAGATTAATTGTTCACACATTCAACTTTAGTTATTCAGGGTGGTGTAACATTACTACATGCCACTTCTTCGATCTAATAGCCCAAAATCCTTTATGGTAACAATACCAATAGCAGAGTGTACTACAGGATGATCCTTAAGAATCCCTACAAGCTCTTCCTTTCCCTTAAAGGAATCAATCCATGGTATACGCCTCTTATAACTCTCAGCCTCCCTCACAAATTTCTCCACAATATCGTAATTAACCTCGATACCATCTATCTTGTTACTTCTATGAAGAGTAACATTAAGTCCGCAGTCAGAGCATAGTAGCTCAGCTAGAAGCACTGTACCATAAAAGCCACCCCCATGACGAAAGACTGATATCACAGAGTTCGGATGACTACATGATACCAATTTCACTGCTCTAACAGCAGCTGATAGCTTCCTCAACTTAGCACTCTGTTGTAACGTAGGTTTAGGATAAGTCTGACTAATACCACACAGAAGATTAGTTATGCTAGTAGCAATATCTGGTCCCAACTTACCATCAACCAACTTGTCTATGGTACCCGCTATCTGCTCTATACTAATTAGACTGTCAATAGTATTGCTACCAAGATAGTCTATAACAGAGGTAGCTACCTCACCTTTCCCCTCAAAAATGTCAACAACCGCATCTGCTATCCTTTTCGTAACATCCATAAAATATATTTCTCCCTGTAACAACTATAGGTACTCAGACTTGCCCCTTTCAGGACATCCTCCTACTCCAACCCTAATTCAATTACCCGTATGCCCCTCTCTCTAGCAACTCTAGCCATGTTCATTGTCCCAGGAGTACGCCTACCACTGTAGATACAGTAACAGATATCCGCCCCAGCTTCCGCCATCTCTACGTTTCTCAGGAAACCAGCCGACTTACCGTAGAGATCCCACTTGGCAGGGAATACCTCTGTAGTCACTCCTAAGCTCACAGCACAAGAATGAGCTATAGTATCCACACCCCTAGCTCCCCCGGTCACTACAGTCATTCCAGGGTTGTCCTTGACGACTCCTTGAACACATTTCTCCACTAGAGCTGAAGGAACGCCGGTACGGCTACCTGCAATTATAACTCTCATTCTCTCCTCCCTTCCTACATATCTCGTTGTCTCCTTTCCTTTCAAGATATTCCGCAATGGTAGCATTAGCCTCACCCATCGCCATTCCGGTCGCAAGAAAATCGTCCACCAGAACCTTTCCCGTATCCTTGACTGTTATTTTCAAGCGAGTAGCGTAGCAATTAGCAACTGATGGTAGGTACCACGTTTCAACCAGTAGCTCTGGTACGCTCTTGTGCTCTATACGCTCAGGCTCGTACCTGGCGAATCTAAGAGCTGCTTGGTACCTAAAGCAAGCTTCTATCATGTCACAATGCATGCAATGGGTAAGATTGGTAGTCTCCATATCAGCACCACAGTAATTCTCAATTCTGGGATTATCACAAGCTCTACGTGGTACTCCCACTATCGCAATCTGATCGCAAGACCGAACTATATCACTGAGCCAGATCTTCTTTATAGGGTACCTTAGTTCAACCTTTATTACCCCAGCCAGCTTGGAGATGTCGCCCAGCAAACGCCACTTATTCCCAAATGCATGTACCACCTCTTGAGGACACATCTCCACTAATTCGTGCAAATGTCTGCTTAGCTTCTTCACAATTCCACCTCAGTTATTGAATTCCCGGATCCATGTGGGCACCCGGAAGAACATTTAGTATAGCCGCTACAACAGAAGTTTCACAAGCAAGATCTACTACACGTTCAGTTACAGTGCTCAGGTGTCGGGCTACGACCTCACAAGACTCACCACGAGAAATGATAGGAATTCTCCCATTCTCAAGGTTGAGCTCACAGGATATGGTGACGCGGGATCCTTCCAGTTTCACCCCAATCCCACTATCCATCATATCCAAGAGAAAAGCTTCTGCTATATTAGCAAATCTCTCAGCTTCTTTATCGTTAGCTCTATAAGCAACAACAGTTGCTCTGATGCTTCTTATATATAGGTTCCCACACTCAACGTTAACGGTAAGACCTTTCAGATATTCTTCCTCATAAATCCCTTTATTAGGCATCAAGCCCTCCTATGTAGAATGATTACAATTATCCTTCCAGTACAAGCAACCCCTCACGAACTCTCTAAAGTCACTATAGGTATTGTGGCCACAGGAAGAGCGAACTGTTATGCTAGACCTATACTTAATGAAGTGCGCAACTATGTTACTAACATCCGTATCTTCCATAGTCGGGAAGAGGTCCTTAACCATCTTGTAGAACACACCATACTCTTCGGGGCACTTTTCCTTGAACCACTTAATGTTCACCAGTTCTACCTCCTACACTATAAGTCTACATCTCTTTCTAGAAATGTCCGTACCACTGAGTTTACTAGAAATATTAACCTCCCAGTCCCTAAGAATCAGAAAAGCCTTGTAGTTACCTGCGGGTATGAGTTGAGCTACAAGTCTCTCCCGAATCCAGAAGTCATGGTAGTTTAAGACATCAACAACTATCTCATCTCTTCTCCACTCAGTAATTAGAACGAGGTTTTCCTCTCTATCTATACTATCTGGCATACTATACAGGAAGAAGAAGTCACCAACCGCCCATATTCTGTAGGACAGAAACCCAGTACCAGTATCATAGGGATAGAGCTGAGGTAGTAGTGAATGGATCTTACATATAGCCAAGTTGCTTACGGAGGGTGGTTTCATGGTGATGTACACCTCTACCTGGTCACTCCTAAGCCATATGAGTATGTCTCTGATTAGAATATCCATATCATATAGCGCTCCAGCCGCTTTCGCTTCTTCAGCCAGAAGCTTAGCAACAGTAGTTCCTGGGTACTTTACAGAGTAACCATTATGTACAGCCTCAATAGCCATAGCATGGTCATCGTAGTACACAGCAACCTTAAGGTCATCATTAATCTGTGCAACAGTAAACCCTAGTTCCAGGAGCTCATCTGTTGTACATATGCTACTACTAGGATGCATCTTAACCTCCTACTTGTAAACCACTAGAACTCTATACCCAACAATTTGGACCGTTTCCAGAACATTAGTATAACTGTATGCAGTAACCATAGTAATCTTATCATTAACAATAATGGGCGTTATACTATGGGACACTATATCACGCGCCTTACCAACTTTACACACCCAATCTACTGCTTCCTTGTAGGTAGTTACTGTGGTGGTGTTAGTGATACTACTACTAGATACACTGCCAGCAACTTTATCGGATACAATAGCTATAAGCAGTGCTAGTATAACGATAACGACAATAAATAGTATAGCCTTATACGTAGGGCCCATCTCTACTCCCTCCCAAATTTCTCAATATGGTCAGCAATATTACCCAAGAACTTTCTCATAGAGTTTACGGACACTCTATCCAGTTTACCGTCGCGTATACGTATGCCAGTGCTATAAGGACTACAGTATACTGCTAGGAAAATTTCGTGCCTACCAAGGCTAATAATAGTGCTACTGATAGCCTGTGGATTCACACCTATCTTCCGATAAGTTCTCTCAAGAGACGCAAGTAAGGTAGCTAGAACGTCATACTTGGTTAGTTTCCTAACTACAAACATGTTACGCGCATCACAATCGTTGAGGTAATCTACAGAGTAGCCCTGTGGCACCTCAATGGTGCAAGTATCCATAGTGGCACCATAGCACATACGCGCAACATCGCCACATACTACATTCCAAGTATGACGCATGTCGTGAGCGTACACCTGTGTTACAGTTACATTATCCATTTGGTAATTTCTCCCTTATCCTCATCAGTATGTTACCAAGGGCATTACTTGCGAGGATCCCTTTCTCGTTTCTACGCTCAACGCAGTTGGGACATATACAGCAGCCCCAATCATTATCGTGCCATTGGTTGCCTTCTACGATAATAGCACTACCCGTAGACTTGAGAAGTTCAGCTAGTTCAGTGTTCACTCTAAACTTCTCCCAAACGATCTGTTCCATGATGTCATACTTGATCTCATCCCAGTTCCCACGGATAAGATGGGTATTAGAACCCTTGGAGCTGAAGAACTTCTTCGCTTGCCCAGGAGACATAGCTAGGATTGCCATCCGAACATTCTCATCAAGAGTCTTCTCTGCCACGTAGATAAGTTCAGATATATGGCTAGTAAGACCGTTAACCGTAAATGCCTTCCTACACACATGAAAATTTGAGAATGGGGCGAACTTGCCCCGAAAACCTAAAATGATACCAGGCATGGGTCTCTCCCTCCTATAAGTTAATTGTAATTACGATGTCGAAAGGATCTCATCGCATGCAAACATATCGATTTGTATACCTAGAACATTGCAGACATCTCTAAACTTGTCTACTATAGAAGTCTCCATTAGCAGAACACAACTATCAACATCACCCAGGATTTTCTGCAAGCCCGATTCTTGTGGAGACTCCTCTACAGAACCAGCAAGAACTAGACCATCCGAATCAAATATGTTTATGCGCCACTTCTTTACTCCATCAGATCCAATAGCACCAGATTCACCCCTAGCCAATTTGAAGGGGTTAATCTCATTACTGTCCTTATCCGTTAGTTTAACTATTCCATAGTTCCCAGATATGCTGGCGAATTTCTCAAAAGGCGCTTTCGAGTCGAACATGAACTTGAAACTCACACGATCCGTATTTCTTATAGCGGGTGTTGTTATGACATATATACTCTTCAAAACTCACCTCCAGGTTAAATGACTGTTATAGTAAAAATGGGCCGCCCACCATGTGGGAGTGACTAGTGTGTCAAGAAGTACATAGTAGACGTACCCAAGATTAGAGCCAGTTACACCCGTAAACGCGGTCTACCGTTTCCGGCGCCTTGTAGTACAGGCGATGATCGAACAATCCACTGCGTTACATAAGAATTCCTCCTTATAACTGAAGGTGCGCCCTTAATTTTATAACTTACAGACTGTATACTAGATGATCTAGCTGTCATCCGTAGGCGCTGTCAACCCGTAAAGTGGTACGGGGCACCGAGATCAGGAGCTTTATAGGGCCCCGATACTGCTCAAGAATCTCTCTAATTCACGTACCTCATTCAGTATACCATTGTACCGCACAACTGCAGTGGCCATAGCAGTTGCTATAGTAACATAAGTGCCAGTAGGTGTACACCTGTCATTGTTAGTGTACACCACGAAGCGTTGTATCTTCTGGTCGAAAATGAAGAGAAGGTCGTGATTAGTCGCACATAGTTGGGCCTCCAAAACGCGGCCCTCTTCAACCGTCAAATTTCTCATAGTCTCTCACCAACCCATAGGTATTGTACCATCAACATGCTTACTATTTCCCAACGGCGCACATACTAAATCCGGCCCACTCCCCAATGTATAAGTACGGCGTAATTCCCCTTGCCCACTAATAGCATTTATCAAACTACTAGTACGCTCTCTCACAAATTGAGATACTACTTTAAGCTCATCAGTAGTAAGACGCGCCCTAATAGAGAACTTATCAGTAAAATCGTTACTACTGCTACTACGAACACCAATACCCACAATATTACCATCGGCGTCCCTAGCAGCAGTCATAGTTGCTTGTACCTGCTCCCCATTAGGAAGATAAATGGTTATGTACCCCAGCCAGCTTCCTATTACACCCAATGTCTTGGGCCTAGTTAATGCGAATCTCTTGAAATTCATATCCATGATGTAGCCTCCACAATATTAATTCACTAAGGTGGTGTTACTAGTCACTACACAATCCATCT
>Ga0315284_10012925_pt1 | contig 11887 bp, 7 predicted proteins | sample YL17G09_16_MG_FD_203696 | JGI IMG/M metagenome (GOLD analysis project Ga0315284, IMG submission 203696) | Sediment microbial communities from Yellowstone Lake, YNP, Wyoming, USA - YL17G09_16 | ecosystem: Environmental > Aquatic > Freshwater > Lake > Sediment | place: USA: Wyoming | collected...
AACTTCGGCATCAAAAAAACCTTCGGTCTCCTGATCATTCCATTACTGATCGTTCTTGCGATAGTCGGCGCTGTTGCATGGCGCTCCGAGATAGATCTTGAACGCAATACAGAAGAGTTGAATCAAACCATCGAATCCAGGAAGCTGGCGATGACCTCAAGGATATACGTCTCAGAAATGGGTTCTGCCTTAAAGGGATACCTCCTTAACCCAAGCAACGAGGCCGAAGTCAAAGCAAAAAAAGAAGCTGATGATGGCAATGCCGCCACTCTTGAAGCTCTTAAAAAAATCGTCACCAATCAGGACACCTTAAAACTAATCAGCGCCATGTCAGACCTGGATGAAAAGCAACTCAACCCCGCCGAAGAAAAGACTCTGGCCATGGTCAAATCCGGCGACCTTAAGGGTGCACACGAATTTTTCGCGAAAAACTATCTGCCGCTGCGTCAGCTTTACGACGAACTATCTGTTGCGCTACTTAGCAATGTCGCCCAGTTGGCTACCGCGAGGTTTGCGCAATATCATACCGACATTTCTCGCCCGATTATCATGATCATCATCGCGATTGCCACCGGCTTCATGCTCTTCGCGGTAGCCATGGGATGGACCGTTCGCAGGATGTCAGGAAATTTCACTGAAGTCGTTAGCAAGCTGACCAGAGAAGCTGATCAAGTCGCCCAAGTCTCTAGCGAAGTTTCTGACTCGGCCTCAATGCTTTCTAGCTCTACCACGCAGCAATCTGCAGCCCTTCAAGAAACGGCGGCATCGCTTGATGAGCTCAATGCCATGGTCAGGAGAAATTCTGATAGCTCTATCCAATCTTCTAGAGTAGCCCGGCAAAGCAACGAATCTGCGACAAATGGCCGCGAGTCTGTTGCCGCAATGACTGCAGCTATGAAACGGATTGACACCTCCAATGATGACATCATTCGCCAAGTCGAGGCCGGCAATAAGGCTATCATGGGTATCGCTACCCTAATCAATGAAATTGGCGGCAAAACCAAAGTAATCAATGACATTGTCTTTCAGACTAAACTATTATCATTTAACGCCTCCGTTGAAGCTGCGCGCGCAGGAGAACACGGCAAGGGCTTTGCCGTCGTCGCTGAAGAAGTGGGAAATCTGGCACAGATGAGCGGCACGGCCGCTCGCGAGATCAGCGCTATCCTCGATTCCAGTATCCAAAAAGTCGAAGCTATCGCATCTGAGATGAAATCAAGGGTCGATGCCTTGGTGAGAGCCGGGCGGGACAATATTGCGACTGGAGTCGCTACTGCCGATCGTTGCGGCGCCTCTTTGGATGAAATCGTCCACCAAGCAGCCGACCTAGGCCGTATGGTGGATGATATCGCCACGGCAAGCCAGGAGCAGACCAAGGGCCTTGACGAAATCACTCGTGCCCTAGCAGAACTCGACAAAGCGATGAACCAATCGTCTGTGATCGCGCACACATCAGCGGATCAAGGACAAAACCTGCGCGATAGGTCCTCTGACATGCGGCGAGTCATAGGTGACCTGTCTGCCTTAACCCATGGTGGAAAGGCTCAATTCACGCCAACTCATAGCTCAGACTCACCTGAGGCCTCTGAAACCAATCACTCCGAGCCGCCTGCCACGAATCTACATGATAGCGACAACCATTATAAAGCTGCTTCCTAAACCATTCCGAGGAGCACCTCATGGATGAACTTCAACAACAACTTCAGGGTACGTTTTTAATCGAAGCGACTGAGTTGCTTGCAAATGCCGAACAGGCATTTCTTCAACTCGAAAAGAGCGGCGATCATGCGCACACCGTCGAGCAAATTTTTCGCCTTGCGCACAATCTCAAGGGTAGCGCCCGTGCCGTCGGCTTTGATGAGATTGGTGAATTTACCCACACTCTGGAGTCCCTGTTACTCAAAATCAAAGAGCACAAAATCGATCTATCCCCGCCCATCATTGACCTACTCCTTCGCAGTAACGATCATCTAACCACGCTGGTTGACACACTCAAGGCCGGCCAAGAAGTACGCTGCGACCAAATACTAAAACAGGAGGTCGCGGACGCCACCGCTGGAAAGACACCGAACCAAGCCGACTCTGCCCAGACCATCTCTAGTCCCGCGCCACCAAGCGACATGACAGCCGCAGCGACCCGCGATGCCGATGATCATCCCACCGGCTACCAGTCTTTTTCTGAAGAACCAGCACCATCCCTGAACCAAGAACATGGACCATCCGAGCCCAGAGCTGTCACAAATGAGGCCCAGACACCAGCAGCAACCATGATGAACACCGAACAGGCAGCCAAGGCGCCTGTGGAGAAAAAGGTGGTCGTCCAAGACGACAGCATCCGAGTAAGCCTGCAGCGACTTGAAGCGCTGGTCAATCATATCGGTGAGCTCGTGATCCTCCAGACGGTCTTAAGTGAACAACGCCAGCTGATCCCCTCGCTATTTCTGCAAAAGACGGTGGTTCAACTTGGGAAAATTACCAAAGACATTCAAACGATTTCAATGGGACTGCGCATGGTGTCCCTGAAGCAGACCTTCAGCAAAATGCAGCGCATCGTGCGAGACACGACCAAAGCCCTAGGTAAGGACATTGACCTAGAGCTGATCGGTGAAGATACCGAACTTGATAAAACCGTGGTTGATCGTCTCGGCGATCCACTAGTCCACCTGATCCGCAACGCCGTGGATCACGGCATTGAAACTGCAGATCAGCGCATCGCGGCAGGCAAAAGCCCTAATGGCCACCTAACCCTGAGTGCTGGCCACGCCGGTGGCAAAATCGTCATCGACGTTACGGATGACGGCCGGGGCCTCTATGCCGACCGCATCCGGGCAAAGGCGATCGAAAAAGGCGTTATTACCGAGCACCAGAACCTATCCGAGCAGGACATATACCATCTATTGTTCGCTCCTGGGTTTTCAACTAAATCCGAAGTCACTGACCTTTCAGGCCGTGGTGTCGGACTCGACGTCGTCAAAACGAACGTCGAAAAGATGCTACAGGGCCAAGTACAAATAGACACGACCCCAGGATCAGGCACGCGCTTTCGAATTATCTTGCCGCTCACGCTTGCCATCATTGACGGCATGGTGGTGCGATCTGCAGGCGATCGCTTCGTGGTCCCGCTCACTCACGTCTTTGAATCGGTACGACCACAACCCAAGGATATTCACTTTCTTACCGGCATTGGCCAGGTCATGAACCTTCGCGGCGAAAACCTGCCAATGCATCGACTCAACAATTTGCTTGGAATTAAATCCAAAGACGAAAAGGCAAACCTACAAGAAACAGCCATTGTCGTCAGGCACGGCGGCCAAGGATTTTCGGTACTTGTTGACGAGATCATCGGTCGCCAGCAGGTCGTCATCAAGAAGCTCGGCGACGAACTCGGATCCCTCACGGGTATCACTGGTGGCGCCATCCTCGGCGATGGACACCCTGCTTTGATTGTTGATTTAAATGAATTAATACGTCGCGGTGGTAGCCAAGCCAAAAAATCTGCAATCGCACACAAAGGGGTAGCGTGATGAGTAAGCACGAGTCTAAGACCGAGCTGCGTTCCGGTGCCGAGAGGTACCTGGCCTTTACGCTTGGAGCTGAGCAATATGCCGTGCCGCTCCTATCTGTAAAGGAAGTAGTGGCGCTACCTGAGACCACCAGGGTGCCCTACACTCCGCCGCACTTTCTTGGCATTATGAATCTGCGTGGTCAGATTATATCGTTGTTCGATCTGCGCCTAAAGCTCGGCATGAAGGCAGATAACGGCCCAGAGTCTGCCGTCATTATCTGCGACCTAAACCCACTATCATTCGGCGTTGTCGTCAACTCGGTTGACAGCGTCCTCAGCCTATTTAAAGACGATATTAAGTCTAAGCCAGAAATTGAGAGCAAAATTAAGACCGACTATATCCAAGGCGTCACCCAACGTCAGGGAAAACTTGTACTATTACTCGACGTCGCAAAGGCCTTAAGCATCGACGAAATACTGGCAATAAAGCGCAACGCCGCGGCGAATTTGGCAAGCTAACGGACATATTTATGAAAGGTGGTGACTGACATGTCGATTTTTAGCCGAGCATCCTTGAATTTCAGACTCAACTTTATGATTATTGGAATTTCAATGACGTCTCTGGGGTTATTTTCCTACGAGTCCTATCAGAACCTCAATGAGCTAAAGAGCAGCAAACGCGCGACTTTAGAAATGGCATCAGCAAGCATCCTCGACAAAATCGATCGCAACCTCTTCGAACGATATGGCGATGTTCAAGCATTTTCAATGTCTGAACCAGCGCGCAGCCTGGCTCCAGACCGAATCATAAGCTTTGTCAATGACATGATGGGAGCGTATGCGCCCATTTATGATTTAATGTTGGTTGTCGATGCCCAAGGGAAAGAGATCGCATCTAATTCTATCAGTAAAACTGGGTCTAAAATCGACATCTCATCGGTGTCGGGAAAAAGCTATGCGAACACGACTTGGTTTAAAAAGGCTATGAGTGGCGACATCAAGGCCGGTGCTTCCTTCGTCGAAGACCTCTACGTGGATGAGGACAGTGCCAAAACGGCGGGAACCAATGGTCAGGTCATGAATTTTTCGTCACCGATCCGGGATGCACAGGGGAAAATCATTGGCGTGTGGACTAATCGCATGAGCTGGACCGACGTAGTCGATGCCATCGTCAAGGAGGAAACAGCCAAGGTACAAAGTGACAATGTTCCACAAATATGGGCCTATTTGGTCGATGCCAATGGTCGTTATATGGTTCATCCTAAGGGTTTTGGCACCTCCGTGCTTTGGGCGGGAGCACAGGGTGCAAATAAAGTCAGGGTGGAGGCCATGTCGGTCGAGTTACCTGACTTCAAAGGCAATGTTTATGAAGCGGCAGCGCCATCTAAGGGCTATGCATCCTACCCAAGCCGCGGCTGGACGATGCTCATGCAGGTGCCTATCTATGACGCGCGCACCACCTCAACGCTTTTAGTCGTGATGATTGCCGCCCTACTGCTTATTAGCGGCTCTTTCGCCTCTGGGTTGTTCGTCCGTAGAATCGTCAAAGGTTTAGCTGCTCAGAATATATCGCTAAACCAGGGTTCGGACCATGTCAGGAATACATCCGAAGAGCTCTCATCTACTGCGCAGACGATGGCTGAGGCATCCACCGAGCAGGCGGCGTCGCTTAAGGAAACTGCCTCTGCCATCGAGGAATTGACGGCAATGATCGCAAAGAGCGCAGCCAATGCTGGACGGTCTCAGGATTTGGCAACGGGATCAAACGCCGTCGCCAGCAAGGGCAAACAGATTGTCAGCCAGATGCTTGAATCAATGGTCGGCATCAAGGACAGCAATGCTGCAATTTTGGCGGCTGTCGCCGCTAGTAACGCCAGGGTCGGCGATATCGTCAAGGTCATCGGCGAAATCGGCGCTAAAACCAAAGTCATCAATGAGATTGTCTTTCAAACCAAACTGCTATCCTTCAATGCATCCGTCGAGGCGGCCCGCGCTGGTGAGCATGGCAAAGGCTTTGCGGTCGTGGCTGAGGAAGTAGGAAATTTGGCGCAAATGAGTGGCAACGCTGCCAAGGATATCGCCGATATGCTGGATGCCAGCATACGCAAAGTGGAAGAGATCGTTGGCGAGACACGTTCTAGCTTAGAAAAGAACGCCAGTGCCAGCCTTGCACAAATTAATACAGGTTCTGAGACGGCCCAGCAATGCGGAAAAATTATTGACCAAGTTGTCAGCAACATCACCGAGCTAAATGGCCTAGTCACAGCGGTGTCACAAGCTACACACGAACAGTCGCAGCGGGTGATTGAAATCTCAAGCGCTATGGTTCAGCTGGATGAGGCTACGCATAGCACCGCCGGCATGTCCGAAAAGACTTCGCAAATGGCCACCGGATTAAGCACCAATGCTAGAGTCCTGTTTGCCGCGTCTGCAGCGAATGACCAGATCATCAATGGTAGGCATTTAAACCAGGAACATGTCGCCGAAAATTCCCGGAAGGACCCAGTACCAACTAAGGCGGCCAATGTTACAAAGGTGCGCAAGACACCAGAAAAATCAGCCAGAGTCGCAACCAACGTCGTGCCAATTTCCCGTTTAAAGAGCGCTGCTCCTGCACCACTAAATGTCAGGATGCCTGAGGCAAAGGCTATCGGATCTAATGCCATACCTTCGGAGGACGACCCCAGATTCAGGGATGTCTAGGCAGCCGCTGATCGCTTTACACGGTAAATACTAAGAGGAGAGGGTCGGTGCCAAATAAGCCACTAGGGGAGCTCAACTTTAGCGAGGCAGTTCTTGTCGTTTCGGACTTAGTGCATCGCATTTCTGGCATCGAACTCGGAGCTAAGCAATCTGCCATGGTGCAGTCTCGACTGATACGCCGTGTTTTGGAACTTGGCCTTAGATCTCCAGAAGAATACCTACGACACCTAACACTGCATCGTGATCAGGAGTCGACTATTTTGGTATCGCTGATGACAACCCACCATTCGTTCTTTTTTCGTGAATTTGAACAATTCGAATATTTATCGACCACAGGTCTTGCGCAGCTGATTGCGGCATCACGTTTGCAGGGACGGAAATCGCTGCGCGTTTGGTCCATGGCCTGCAGCCGGGGCCAAGAGGCTTACTCTTTGTCGATGTTTTTACACCATCATTTAAAATTGGCTGCACCGGATTTCACCTATGAGATTTACGGCACTGACATCGACCCGGAATCCGTCAGCATCGCCCGCAACGGCGTCTATCGATGGGAAGAAGTCAAAAGCATTCCCTCGACTTACTTAGCCAACCACTGGACTCGCGGCACCGGCGATATCTCCGCATTCGTGAAAGCCAAAAAATCGATCAAAGATGCATGCCGCTTTGAAACCGCAAATCTGCTTGCTCTTGCAGAGCGACCTGTCGGCGCAAAGTTTGATCTCATTCTTTGTCGAAACGTCTTTATCTATTTTAACAGTGCCCAAGTGACAGGGATTTCAAACACTGTATTGCGTCACCTACACGAAAGCGGTCTATTTTTCATTGGCGCCTCAGAAAGCCTAAGCTCCTTAGGTGTCTCAATGCGCAGCTTGGGTTCTTCAATTTATTCCCCAAGCAGCAGCCAAGTCCAGCCAGCTAAGATCCCGCCAGCGGCAATTACGACTGCGCCCCCGGCTAAGGCACCAGCGATCAGGCCGCTACGGGTGATGATCGTCGATGACTCGCCTACCGTGGTGGGAATGCTAAAGGCAATCCTCACCGCCGACGCGGGCTTCGAAGTAGTAGCAACTGCTAAAAGCGGACTCGATGCTGCCCGTCAGGCCACCTACATCACGTTCGACGTCATGACTTTGGACATTCATATGCCCGAGCAAAATGGTGTTGACTATCTGCGGCAAAATTTTCGTACCGGACACCCACCCGTGGTTATTATCAGCTCAGTATCCCGTGAAGAGGCGACCTTAGGTATCGAGGGTCTAAGAGCTGGAGCCTCGGACTACGTCGAAAAGCCGACCATGGGCAATTTGTTAGTAGGTTCGGATGAAATTCGGTCCAAAGTCCGCTGTGCCGCACGCAACCACAGCGCAGCAAAGGACGACTCTAGAAATGCATTGGCCATGTCTGAGGCATTCCGACAGGTATCTCGGATCAATGATCCTGATCTAGCCCTCCGGATCTTAGTTGCAGGCCTCCCCGACGTCAAATCAGTACAAGCGATCTTAAGCCAGATGACCGTGCCGCAGCCGCCGACCATTCTCGTATTAGATTGTCCAGAGCAGTTGCTGGACGAAATGTCTCGTCAATTCAAACTGGCTGCGGGGATGTCGGTATCGAATCTTAAGGTTGGCGACACTGCTCTCACCAGTAACACACTCTATATCATCTCAAACAAGGGACCAATCGCAGCCATCAAGGCAAATAACGCGGCGCGGCGCCCATCAATTTTGGCTTTTGCAAACGTCGGTGCGCTCGTGTTTCCAGAAATATGGCCCTGGCCTAATGCGCAGTTGCTCGTTGAGGATACCGCGACAGATGTTGCAATTGCGATTACCAAATGGGCCTCGTCTGCGCATCGATTGATACCTTACACCAGCTTTCTCTTTGACTCGGATGAGTTTATAAATCGTCATGCGAGGGCCTCATGAGCCATGTCGTCGTAGGCGCTGATTTTGGCCGCATCACCGTACTAAATCGCGGCGATATATTACACATCGAGAAACTCAGCGGCACCTTGATATGCGGTTTTTCCGATGAACATCATTTCTTTTCCCTATCCATGGCGCCTGGAAGCATGAACGATGCTGCGCCTATTCTTGCCATGGCTAAGTCTACCTTTGCATCTAGTGGTCGCTGGCAGGCCAAAGTGGTTAGTACCTCTGAGACCAAAGACCAAATTGAAAAGGTGATGGCTGCTGCGGGATTTGACTCTGTAGCAACGAGTTGCCTAAGCAGCGCTGCGTGCGAGGCCTTCTTCTACTGTGATTCTCTGCGTCTGCGTTTACGTGAAATGGATGCTAGTCCGCCTATACATGCGACTAAAGTCATTGAGGATACCAGACGCAGATGCCGGGTATTGATTGTTGATGATTCACCAACCATCCGCCAACTCCTACGCCTGATACTCTCTGCCGACCCCAATATAGAGGTTGGCGGTGAGACGGGCGACCCCTTACAGGCTGAAGCACTCATTCGCCAAATTAAGCCAGATGTCATGACGCTGGATATCAATATGCCGGGTATGGACGGGGTGTCTTTGCTGAAGCAATTGATGCCGAAATTTCGTTTGCCGACGGTGATGATCACGGCGATGAGCATGGACCAAGGAGACATGGTGCTCCAGGCTCTTGAAGCTGGGGCCATTGACTACATCCAAAAGCCAAGCATGAGTCAGATTGACAACGTAGCAGCAACCATTCGTGACAAGGTGAAAGCAGCCGCCATTGCCAATATGGCAGCGCCACGCATCCTTCGCCAGGCACCTGCACGTGCACGTAGCGCCAGCGCACCGCCAAATAGCCAAATCATTGTTGCACTCGGCGCCTCAACTGGCGGTACCGAGGCACTAAAGGTGCTCCTCAGCGCTATGCCGGCCCAGTCCCCCCCCATTGTCATCGTTCAGCATATCCCGCCGGTTTTTTCGGCGGCGTTCGCGCGCAGTCTCAACGATCGCTGTGCTTTCGCGGTCAAGGAGGCCGAGGACGGCGACGAGCTGATACCTGGGCGGGCGCTTGTTGCGCCGGGTGGGCGGCAAATGGCCGTGGTGAAGCGTGGCCTAAAGTTCTTCATTCAACTCTCAGACGGCGCGACGGTTAGCGGCCATAAGCCGTCAGTCGATCATCTCTTTGACTCTGTCGCCTCGGCCTGCGGCCCCCGGTGCATAGGCGCCATTTTGACGGGAATGGGCCGCGATGGCGCCAAGGGTCTGCTGCAGATTCGGGATGGGGGTGGCAGGACCATCGCGCAGAACAAAGACACCTGCGTCGTCTATGGCATGCCAGGTGCCGCCGTCGCGCTCGGCGCTGCGGAAATTGAACGCCCGCTTGAGGACATGGCCGATGCTCTGCTCGACTGGCTGGATCAGGCTGCGGTTGCGCCAGCCGGCCGGATCAGTAAAGCATTGTGATACCTTGCTCAGGGAAGTATGCAACAATGACACGAAATCAGCGCGCGGGGCATAGTCTCTGCGTGCTGCCAGTTGGTTTTTTGCCTGGGAGATTTTATGCATTGGATCGGACTAGTTCCGTTTGTACTTACAACGATCATGTTGCCCCCCGTGGCAGAGGCTGGCACAGGCCAATCCACGGACAACGCCGCTGATATACGTCAGGCTGTGCAGCAGCAACGACTGGCAGCTCCCGAGGTGCACGACACGCTGCTGCAGGGCCTAATGACCCTCGCTGACATGCGCATCATCGATCGGCCTGGCCAGCATCATCCCTTTTACGATAGTTGCGACACCGGAGACGGCTGCCTCTCAATGTTTCCATTTGAGGATCCGCGGCTGGTGCGCGGCTTGCCTACACCCCCGCTGTGGCCTTTGACCAAAAACTACCCAGGGGAGTGGTCCTCAAGTATCCATGCCTTGACGCAGTATATTCACACTGGCGATGGTCAAGCGCCGCTCACTATTCCCGACTCGAATATGTTTGTGACGGCGAGCATTCTCTATCCCCTAGCCTTCGTAACCGAGGCTGACCGTGGGCCGCTGCATGCGATGATTGCGGATGCTACTGCGTCCATTCGCCACTATAAACGGGGCGATGCTTATAGTTTTTGGCGCGTGCATCCCTCATCGACGCCGCCGTACCAGGTGGTCGGGCCGCTCAACATCCCAGTGAAGATCTTCGATATCCTCGCGCTCGGGGTTAAACCAGGACAAAAGGTACCTGAAGATCACGATGCCGCAATCAGGCCGGGGTGGATCCCGGCGATCTTTGACAAAAGCATCAACCCGATTGGCTTTGAGTCCTTCTTTAATATACCTGTCGATGCTGATGACACAGCTTTAGCCATGATTGCTTACCGCCTCTTCCCTGACGCAACATCGGAATCCGAACCGCTAGAAGCGCTAAGTCAGGTGCTGCTGCAGCATCGTGACGTGAATCGTGCTTTTGAAGATCGGCGCGACCGCTGGAAGGGGCAAAACTCCGGCGCATTCTTGACTTGGCTAAAAGATGAGTCTCTGCCTATCCCTGAAGCCTTTCAACCGGACAGTGGCATCATGCCGTTTGGCGTTAATAACGTCGACTGCGTCGTCAATGCCAATGTTCTATTTGCGCTCGGGCTGAGCGGCCACCAAGACGATCCGGTGGTGCAATCCACGCTTGGTATACTCAACCGAGCCATCGATCTCGAGGCCTGGCCTTACTGTGGGCTTTATTATCCGCATAAGATGATGCTTCCCTACACTTTGACAAGGGCCTACCGCGACGGCGGACTGCAGCATCCAGGGATGAAGCAGGCGCTCGGACGTATCGTTATTCGGCTACTAGCCGATCAAAAGGAGACCAAGGCGCTGAACGCTCGCCACGCGGGCGCCTTCTCTGGTGGGGTCGATCAAACCTATGACCTGGCAACGGCGCTTGCGGTCAACGCATTGCTGAATATCGGTCGCGATATCCCGAAGGAACTCGGGCTCCTTGACGACTATCAACATGCCATCGACCAAGGTATCCAGTTTCTACTCAAGAATAAGGAGCTGATGAAGGTCCAATTCCCCGAAGCGCTCGCTGGGATCTATCAACCGGGTCAGCGCGCCGCGGTGTGGAAACCGGGAATCTTTTTCTCTGCGTCGGTACAAAAGGCGGCTCAGTGGCGTTCAGAGCCCTATACCGCCGCAATCGTCGTTGAAGCTTTAGCTAAGTATCTCCTAGCTTGGGATTACGGCGGCGGCAGCGTCCTGCAGGCTCGCCCCCTGCAAATCGTTGATGGCGCGCTGACCTTGGCTGACTAAAGGCTCTTCCAGAGGTGGGTGGGCCTGGAAATCCTCGCCCCCTAGCCTCCCGCAGGTTGCACCTGTAATAGTAGCTCCTTGTACCATGGGTGCACCTGGAGATGGCCAAGTCCGTTGCCTTACCATGTCATGTCGACCGTGACTTGGCTATAAATACCGGCTATAATGACCTTATATGGCTTAAAATTACGGCAACGATTGCGACTCTCTTATATGTACCGAATATTTCAAGACTTTCTATTAAATCGCAGTCAGCGCTCCAGGCGAACGCCTCTGATTGTGCGAGGCGCGCGACAGACTGGCAAGAGCCATAGCATTCGTCAGTACGGCAGGACCGCGTTCACGCACCTGGCGGAACTCAACCTCGAACTGTCACCAGGGCTCAGCGCGTGCTTTGCTTCGTTGGAGGCCATGACCATTTGTCGCGAACTGGAGGCACTGCTAAA
>Ga0315284_10012928_pt1 | contig 11885 bp, 12 predicted proteins | sample YL17G09_16_MG_FD_203696 | JGI IMG/M metagenome (GOLD analysis project Ga0315284, IMG submission 203696) | Sediment microbial communities from Yellowstone Lake, YNP, Wyoming, USA - YL17G09_16 | ecosystem: Environmental > Aquatic > Freshwater > Lake > Sediment | place: USA: Wyoming | collected...
AGGTCACGGTGGAACTGCCGTTGGGAGATGTGAAAGTTATCGGGCCGCCGCCGAGAGTGGACAACCACGAAGAAAAAGAGGCGGAAGACCTGGAAAAACGGGAAAATTCAGGCAAATCCTGATAATCCCCACCCCGCCCCACCCCAACATCAGCATTCAGCTTTCAGTTATCAGCCGTCAGTTTCGGATTTTCCGTAACCTTATTGGAGTGCGGAGTATGTCTCCGCTCACCCGCTAGAGATTCTTCGCTGCGCTCTGAATGACAGTGTGGCTGGAAAGGTATTCCGTTCTTTAGAACTTTGGTTTTATTTGACAGTTGATACCTGCTATTTGGAATTTGGGTGGGGACGAAGGGATGTGGGGCTAATGTGGGAAGTACCTTTCCCATTCCCGTCGCGCCCGCAGGAACTGCGGCGGAATGTACGCATAGCGGTCGGCGTGGGGCGCAGCGGCGACGTGGCGCAGTTTCATCCCGGCTTCCTCAGGAGTCCTGCCTGCCTTCTTCCGGTTGCAGGCCGCACAGGCGCTGACCACGTTCTCCCAGGTGTGCTGGCCGCCGCGGTAGCGCGGTATAACATGGTCGAGCGTGAGTTGCCGGGTCTGCCGGCCGCAGTACTGGCAGGTGTGCCCGTCCCGATTAAAGACCTCGGTGCGTGTCAGTTTACGTGCCACGCGGAAAGGCCGCTTCACCAGGTAGGGGAGGCGGATAACGGAGGGGATGGGGAATTCGCGGTCCGAGGTATGCACAAACCCCGCGCCGTCTTCCAGCATCTCTGCCTTGCTCTGATAGATGAGGACAATAGCGCGCCGCACGTGGCAGACATTGAGCGGTTCGTAGTTCTGGTTCAGGACGAGTACAGGACGGTTTATCATGCTGAGCATATTCCCCCGGATTTCAGCCTATTTTAACTCACCTGAGACGTTGATGTAAAATCTACGAGGTTCTGCGCGGCGGCCGGTTGATTCTCCTCGGTCCCCCGCTGTCCCCGCGGTAGTCCGGCGCCGTGACGTGAATGGGAACGGAGATTTTGCTGTCAATAAACCGCGACCTGATACGCGTATCCATCTCCTCGAACGTCAGGGACGTAGTGACCACTGTGGGTAACCGCGCATTGTAGCGGTAGTTGATAATCTGGTAGAGCTTCTCCTGTACCCAGGGTGTGCTCGCTTGCTCGCCAAAGTCATCGAGCACCAGCAATTCGGCGGTCCGCACCGTTTCTGCCAGCCGGTCGTAGGTAATTTTGCTTTCCGGACTGAACGTGGAGCGCAAATGGTCGAGAAAGTCCGGCACAACCACAAACAGCGCCGGCTTTCCCAGCTTGTACCGATAATTGACAATGGCCGCGGCCAGATGCGTTTTGCCGCACCCATTAACGCCGGCTAACACCACCCAGCCATCGGGCGCTTCCGCGAAATCGCACGCCACGGTGTACGCCATCTCCAGGTTCTGCTGTTGCTCCAGGGGCAGGTTGACCCGCTTCAGGTTGAAACTTTCGAAGGTCATCTTCTTCTGCAATTCCAGTCCGGGCGCCCAGGCGTAGAGAGACAGTTCCGCCAGCCTGCGCCCGAGCGTGAATATGCGGCAGAACTCTGTGTCCGTCAATCTCGTACGGACCCTTTCTTCCAGCTCCTCCACGGGCACGGTGGAAACAATCACCGTGGGCAGTCTGCTATTGTGGCGGTGCCCCAGCAACTGGTCGAGTTTTTCCTTCGCCCACGGCGTGCCTGATTGCGCGCCGTAATCGTCCAGCACCAGCACCGCCGCATTGCGCACCTGCTCGAAAAACTCGTCGAAAGGTATCTCGCTAGAGGGACTGAAGCTGGCGCGCAGGTGGTCGAGCAGGTCGGGGACGGTGACATAAAAGGCGGGCACATTGCTCTCAATGCAGCGGTTGGCGATTGCCGCGGCGAGATGCGTCTTCCCGGAACTGCTCGGTCCCGTGAAAACCAGCCAGCCTTCGGGCTTTTGCGCGAAATTCACCGCATGGTCATAGGCGGCGCGGAACTGCTCTTTCACGCCCGGTTCCTTGCTCCGGCCTTCCGGCAAAAGGGTGGCGAAGGTCAGCCGCGTCAGCGGCCCCAGGTTGCTGTATTTCTGCAACCGCGATAGGCGCTTCGTCTCCGCTTCCCTGGTGGCGCATTTGCAGGGCACCATACGGCTGTAGTCGGGTTTGCCACCGGCAAGAAGCGGATGCACAAACCTGGCGCCGCGGCACAGAGGGCACTGCGGTTCACCGGCAACCCGTTCAGCGCTGGAAGTATTCGCCATATCTGTCTTTGACGTATTTGTCCGGGTCTGTCGCTTTAAGATTTCGCCGATATGTTCCATCTTTTTTGCCTTCGGTCGCCCAGCGTTCCAGGAGAAACGCCACAAAACGCCAGCTCCTCCGGTTGGCATTGACCGCCTCTTTGAAGGCGTCCGCGAGCCACTGCTCCGGGTAGAGCTTTTCCGCTTCCTTCAGTTCCTCCGCGATTATTGGGGTAAGCATGCCGATGTTCTCTTCGTATAAGGCGAAGATATTTGGCTTGGGTCGGGAGATGGCTTCCTCCGGGGCTGGTTTCGCTTCAATGCCCGGCAGGCGGATTTCGCCGTTCTGGATCCTGTCAACCGCCTCCCTGTCGCGCGCCGAGTTCAGGAAATACAGGTCTTCTTCTGCGCCGTTTCTTTTCATGACAAGATGTATAAAGGTGCCCCGGTTCGAGGCCGTTTTGAGCGCCGAACGCAGCACCTGCTCAGGCGGTATGTTCCCGGCTCGCAAACCCGCGAGAAATGAGGGGTCTCCAGCCAGTTCACCGTAAGTTGCGTAGCGCGGGTAGCCTTTTTTGCGGTACAGAACGCGGAACAGGTGCAGGGTGGTCTTAAGCTCCGCCATGTCGTCGATTTCAGGCAAAAGCGCGCTGAAGAATACGGCGGGCACGGGCGCGTATTCCATCCTTGCCGGAAAACCGCGGAATTGCTTCATAACAAACTGGGTTCCTGATTCGCCAGATTTTCAAACCGGGAGTACTTGGGGACGAAGCGCAGGGGTATTTCCCCGATCGGTCCGTTGCGGTGCTTGGCGACGATGATGTTGGCGATTCCGGCCGGGTATTCCTTGTCCGGAAAGACTTTTTGCCAGTCATCTTCGCTGGGATAATAATAGTCCTCGCGGTAAATAAACAACACGACGTCAGCATCCTGCTCGATACTGCCGCTGTCCCGGAGGTCTGAAAGCTGGGGCCGGTGGGTGGTGCGCACCTCCGAGGCGCGGCTGAGCTGGGATACCGCCACGACGGGGATTTTGAGGTCACGCGCCAGTGCCTTCAGACTGCGCGTGATGTAGCTGATTTCCTGCACGCGGTTTTCCATGCGGGTATCGGCGCTCATCAGCCCCAGGTGGTCGATGACAATCATGTGGACGCCGCGTTCGTACATAAGGCGGCGCGCCTTACTGCGCATTTCGGCGATACGCAGGTGAGGAGAATCGTCAATGTAAATCTGCGATTCGGAGAGGATGCCGATGGCGTCCATGATTTTCTTCTCTTCCATCTCAGTGTGCTGTCCCAGCCGTATTTGGGAGAGCAGGACGCTGGCTTCGCTGGAAAGCAGGCGCAGGACGAGCGCTTCGCTGGACATCTCCAGGCTGAAAACAGCCACGCAGGCGCCCTGCTCCACGGCGGCATTCCGCGCGACGTTCATGGCCAGCGTGGTCTTGCCCATGCTCGGCCGACCTGCCACGATGATGAGGTCGGACTGCTGAAAACCGTTGGTCAGTTCATCCAGCCCGGTGTAACCGGACCTGACTTTGGTAATAGGCCCGGCAGTGCCCTCTTCTACTGCGGGACGTGGTTCGAAGTACTTGTCCAGCAATTGGCGCACGTGCTGGAAGTCACGCGGTCCCTGGGTAAGCCTGAGCCTGAACAAGACATCTTCTGATCGGCTGATGCTGGCTTCGGCATCCGGGTCCGCCTGGTAGCCGATAGCGCTGATTTGCTGCGCGGCGGTAATGAGGCGGCGGCTTACGCTCAAGCGGTTGACAATCTGAGCGTATTCCTGCACATCCAGCGATGTGGGCACGATAGATACGAGGTGAGAGAGATAAGCCACGCCGCCGCAGGCTTCCAGTTTGCTCTGCCGGTCAAGCTCCTGCGCCACGGTGATCTGATTGATGGCTTCCGTGCGCTGGTAAAGGCTCAGGCAGGCGTCATACAACATCTGGAGTGGCGCATGGTAAAAATCGCCGGGTTGAACAATTGTGGCCACGTCATAGATGGCCGTTCCGTCGATTAGTAATGAGCCAATGACGGCTTCTTCAGCGGCAATATCGTGAGGCGGCAGTTTCTCGTTTTCCGCCACAGTACACCCCCGGGGTCCGCGTTAGAGAAATAGGCGACTATTTGCTTTCGTCGGAAATCACCGTGACCTTGACGGTGGCGAGGATGTCTTTGCCCAGCCGGATAGGGACATCATACGTGCCGAGCTGGTGAATAGGCTCCGCCAGTTCAATTTTGCGCTTATCGACCGTGGCCTTCAAGCCGGTCTCAAGGCCGGCAGAAATGTCAGCCGCGGTGATACTGCCATAGAGCCGTTCCTGCGCCCCCGCGCGCGCTTTCAGGGTGATTTCCTTGCCTTCCAGAATTTCAGCGAGGGCTTTCATCTCGGCGTCCGTTCTGGCAGCCTGCCTGGCTCTCGCTTTTATCTGGGCTTCAACATCCTTTATGTCCTGGGGCCGGGCCGGCGCCGCCAGTTTACGCGGGATGAGGTAATTGCGGCCGTAACCGTCAGCCACCTCTTTGATCTGCCCGGCGTTTCCCACATTTGGCACGTCCTCAAGAAAAATGACTTTCATGCCTGTTCTCCCTTTACCAAGTTATCCATTATAGCGCACTGGCGAGCACATGTCATTGTCAATACAATGTAATATGGCCACCATGCGCTACCCCTGGATCTCCGCCCCGTTTATCCTGAGTTCAGACGAATGGCTCGGAATCACGATTTGTCGTTCTGGATTCTGTTATTGGATACTGTTTGGGATTGTCAGCAAAATCCGGAAATTATCCCTCTACCCCTCCATGAGGTATTTCTGGGCATTGATAGCCGCGGTTGCCCCATCGCCGGCGGCGGTGATTGCCTGCCGCGCCGAATTATGCCTTATGTCCCCGGCCGCCAGCACGCCCGGCACCGCGGTTTCCATTCTTTCATTGGTAATAATGTGCCCCATCTCATCCAGCCCCAGAATGCCTTTTACCATTTCGGTGGCCGGCTCAAACCCGACGGAGATGAAAACGCCAGCCGTTTCCAGTTGGTACGTGCGTCCCGTATGCACGTCCGTAAGCCGGGCGCGCTTGACCAGGTCGTCGCCCTCTATTGCCGCGACTACGCTATTCCAGACGAAGCGCATTTTCGGCTCGACGAAGGCGCGCTCCTGGAGGACGCGGGTTGCCCTCAGTTCAGAGCGGCGGTGTATAACGGTAACCGAGGAAGCGTGCCTGGCGAGGTGCAGTGCCTCTGTCAGCGCCGCGTCTCCGCCCCCCACCACTACTACCGGCATGTCCCGGAAAAATGCGCTATCACAGGTGGCGCAGTAGGATACTCCTTTGCCCGTGTATTTTTCTTCCCCGGGCACGCCCAGCTTTTTGCGCACACTGCCGCCTGCCAGAATCACGGCGCCGGAGGTGTACGTCCCGTCGAGCGTCTTTATTACCTTCTGCTTTCCGTTGAGTTCCAGGCCGGTGGCTTCCGTGGACTCGATTTTGAGATTATACTTCTCGGCTTGCTCCTTCATGCGGTCGCCAAGCTCGATGCCGCTGATGCCCTGCGGAAAACCGGGGAAATTCTCCACATGCTCCGCGTTGGTAATCATGCCGCCAAAAACGCCTTTCTCCAGCAGAAGGCTTTTCAGTCCGGCGCGGGAAGCGTACAACCCCGCCGTCAGTCCCGCGGGTCCCCCGCCGATTATCACGACCTCAAATGACTGCCCTTCTGTCATGGCGCCACCCCCATCTCCAATTGCGCCTCCGTAATGTCCAGGACCTGCCTTATATCGAATTGTCCCGCCAGCCTGATATTACCTTCCACCAGGAGCAGGGGGAAGCTTTTCTCGCTGTCAGGTAGCCTCAGTTTGCCCGGTTTACGGGCGACGTCTACATATTCAATTCGTACGCGGTCGCCGAAACGGTCACGGATGGTCTGACGCGCCTTCGCCAGAGTCTCCGGGCGGGACCAGTCAGTGCCGCAGCCGGCTTCACACAACGCCGCCTGACCGTTGCCGACAATTGTGAGGCGAAGCCGGGGTTTCATTTGCTCTCTTCACCTGTGCCGGCCAGCACAGCCGGCTCCGAAAAATCAGCCTGCTGAATCATCTGCGTCACCTGGCGGTCAACACTCCGTTTCGCCGTGCCGATGGCGTTTTTAATGGCTTTCGCCTGACTGCGGCCGTGGGAGATAATGACCGTGCCGTTCAAACCCAGCAAACAGGCGCCGCCGGCTTCCCGGTAATCGACCCGTTTCAACAGTGAGACCATGCCTGCGTCCAGCAGTTCGGCGCGGGATTCACCGTGGGAAGCGCGTGTCAGTACCTGCGCCATGTTCCTGAGCTTCAGGAAAGTATCTCCCATGCCTTCCAGCGTTTTCAGCACGATATTGCCCGTGAAACCATCGGTGACCACCACGTCTGCCTTCCCCTGGGAGAGGAACTGCCCTTCGATATTGCCCGTGAAATTCAGTCCCGATGCCTTGAGCACCGGGTAGGTGTCCTTCGTCAACTGATTGCCCTTCTTCTCCTCTTCGCCGTTGTTCAGGAGCGCCACCCGCGGTTCTTTGATGCCGAAAATCTCGCGCGCGTAAATACTGCCCATCTGGGCGAACTGGAGGAGGTGCTTGGGGCGGCAGTTGGGATTGGCGCCGCAATCGATGAGCAGAAACGGGCTGGTGACATTGATATTGATTATCGTGCCGATGGCGGGACGTTCGATGCCTTCCACTCTGCCCAGTATCGTGAAGGCGCAAAAAAACACCGCACCGGTACTGCCCGCGGAAACGAACGCCTGCGCTTTCCCCTCGTTGACCAGGCGGACACCGACGGCGATGGATGAGTTCGGTTTCTTGGTGACGGCTTCGATGGGCGATTCTTCATCGGCTATTACATCCGGCGCGTCGACCACGGTAATATCAAAGGCGCGCTTGTGCCTTGCCGTCAGGATGTGCAAAATCTCTTTCTTCCCGACAAGGGCGATGCCGATATGATATTCCTGGGCGGCTTTGAGGACGCCTTTAACAATTTCGTGCGGGGCATATTCGCCGCCCATAGCATCGACGGCTATAATCATGTCCACCTCTCAGTGGTTACCGATTTCCTCATTTAAAATGCGGCACTGCAAAAACTAATGCAGTTCCAGACCCGCCCGGCTTACGGGGCCTGGTTGAACTCCTCCTTGACCCTGCGCAGTATGTCCGGAGATGCCAGGAGGTCAATTATCACCATGGCGACAGACTTGGCGGCATCCACCATGCCATGGAATCCAGCCTCAGAAACGGCCGCCCGGACGAAATCAGGAGAGTGAATGGAAATGCCTCTGGGCGCGATGGCAACCATGGCGTGAATGGCCGGGACTACCTGGCTGACATTGCCCATGTCTGTACTGCCGAAACCCGGGCCAGCGCCGGGCATGCGGACTTCGCGACCCACGGTTTTCATGTTGTCCGCGTAAAGCCTGGCCAGAGTCATATTACTGCGCATGGCGGCATAGCGTATGTCGTCCCATTTGTATTCCAGCCGGGCGCCGGTCGCCTTCGCCGCGCCGGTGAAGCAGTTTAAGACCTTCTGCTGAAGCTCGTCAAGGTAGGCGTCATCAGCGGCACGGACGATGAACTCGGCGGCGCTGTGCTCCGGCACCACGTTCGGGGCGTCGCCGCCATGCGTGATAATGCCGTGTATGCGCGCTGTGCTCCGCATATGCTGGCGCAGGGCGGCGATGGCGTTATAAGACAGGATCATGGCATCCAGGGCATTGATGCCGCGCTCCGGCGATGCAGCGGCGTGCGCTGACTTGCCGAAGAATTCAACCGTCAGGTTCTGGCAGGCGAGGGCATTGCTCGTGGCCGAATCGAATGTCTCCGGATGCACGAGGAGGGCCGCATCGATATCAGAGAAAGCACCCCGCTCCGCCATGGTCACCTTGCCGCCGTGAAGTTCCTCAGCGGGTGTGCCGATGACGAGCACCGACCCGCCATACGTGTCCACCGTGTGCTTGGAAGCGACCGCCGCGCCCACGGCAATGGTGCAGATGAGGTTGTGGCCGCAGGCATGACCCAGACCCGGCAGTGAATCGTATTCGGCGAGCACGGCGATGCGAGGCGCCCCTTTTCCGTAACAGGCGCTGAAAGCAGTGGGCATGTCACAGATACCACGCTCCACGGCAAAGCCTTTCTTTTGCAGGAATGCCGTCAGCCAACCGCTTGCCTTGACTTCTTTGAAGCCGGGCTCCGGGTTGTCATGGATTTTTACGGCCAGGGCGGTCAACTGTCCACGCAGGGCGTCCACGCGTCTGGCGGCGGCGTTTTTTTCTCGTTCTATGGAAATACGAGTGCTCATTTCAGTCCAGCGGGGGGGCAGTTTTCAGAATGACTTTATTATAGCACAGACGGTAGCCGCTTTTTGAGGTTGCGCGCTCTCACATTTCCAGTCAGGCACGTGAATTATGCTATAATACCGCAAAGACTTAACCCATTAATAAGGAGCAGGAACATCGCACGTGTAGTTTCCGGCAAACCGACCGTGGAAGACAGCCCGCTGGAAACGAGCCTCCGCCCGCGGCGCATGGCGAACTTCATCGGGCAGAATAAGGTCAAGGAAAACCTTCTCATCGCCATCGATGCCGCCAAAAAACGTGGCGAAGCGCTCGATCATGTCTTGCTCTATGGTCCCCCCGGGCTGGGTAAGACCACCCTTGCGCATATTATCGCCGCCGAGCTTGGCGTCCAGATACGCGTCACTTCCGGGCCCGCCATCGAGCGTACCGGCGACCTTGCGGCGATTCTCACGAACCTGAAAAAGCAGGAAGTCCTGTTCATTGATGAAATCCACCGCCTCAGCCGTGCCGTGGAGGAAATCCTTTACCCGGCGATGGAAGACTTCGCGCTGGATATCGTTATCGGCAAGGGACCGGGGGCACGCAGTCTGCGCCTTAGCCTGCCGCCGTTTACACTGGTGGGGGCTACCACGCGCTACGCCCTTCTCAGCCCACCCCTGCGCGACCGTTTTGGCGTGGTCTACCACCTGGATTTCTACGACACGCAATCCATCCAGACCATTGTCCGGCGCAGCGCCCAGATTTTGCAGATCAAGGTGGAGCCGGACGCACTGGTGGAAATTGCGAGCCGTGCCCGCGGCACACCGCGCGTGGCAAACCGACTTCTGAAGCGGGTGCGTGACTACGCGCAGGTCAAGGCAAATGGCATCGGCACCAGGGCCGTGGCGCTTGAAGCCCTCGGTAAGCTGGAAGTGGACGCCATCGGGCTGGACGAGCTTGACCGCAAGGTGCTCCACACCATCATCGAGAAGTTCGGCGGGGGACCGGTGGGGCTGGAGACGATCGCGGCGTCCATCAGCGAAGATGCGGACACAATCATGGACGTCTATGAACCGTACCTTCTGCAGTTGGGTTTCCTCGATCGGACGCCGCGCGGGCGCATGGCGACCCGCCTTGCCTACCAGCACCTGGGGATACCGTACAATAAAGACAAATTGGCGCAACAGGGGTTATGGGGAAATAGCCAGTGAGTACCCAGCCCATGCCTGCCACTGGCCGCCTCTTACTCGAAGTCCAGCAGATAGCTGGTTTCTACCTGTCAGCTATCTGAGAACGCCCGGCAAGTTCCTCACCTCTGGCGTCTTCCTGCTCGCGTTGCGGATTTTGCACGCGCGCGTATACCTTCATGATGACCCTCAGTGCGTGACAGCGATGCCACCAGGTATTGATTAAGGCTGACGCCTTCCCGGACGGCGCTGAACATCAGGGACTCATGTAAGGTCGGCGGCATGCGTATGACTACCTTCCCGCTGTAACGTCTGGATTTGAGGGGTGGCGGAATAGTCCTGCCGAGTTTGATATTAAGCTGAAGCCATTCTTTCATGGCATCCTGGATATCCCGGGCGGCTTCTTCAATCGTATCTCCTGTGGTAATGCATCCTTCCAGTTCGAGCACTCTCATGGAGTAGTATGGCTTCTCACCATCATCATGCCGTTCCAGGATGAATGTGTACGGTAGTTCAAGGTAATGTTTTACTTCAGCCCTGCCATCGTCGTTACTCATATGACGCATCTCTACTTTTTCATTGATTCAATGTATTTTAACAACTGTCTTACGTATACTGCCTTTACCGGGTTTTCCCTTTTGTAGGTCATGACATAATCACCAACTACGGCTTTTTGATGTTTTGCGCCAGCTTCAATATAACCATAATCGCTTACCAGAGCTTCGAAATCTCCAAGCGACACATTGGCAGGATTATTCCTTATCCGTTCTTCTCTTTTGCTTCGCTTACTCATTCTGTTGCTTTCGTTGCTATAGTATCATATGTGATAGCAACGCGTCAACGATATTTCGAGTAAGAACGGACTACAACCTGTAACAAAAAAACAGGAGGGACTTTTCGCCCCTCCCATATTTCCCGCAATCACGATTCAGATATTAGAGTTTGTCCTTTTATTCTGCTCTCAGTGCCTCAATCGGGTTCAGGCGCGAAGCCTGCCACGCCGGGTAGAACCCGAAAAACAGCCCGATGCCTATTGCCACGGAAACCGCAAGCACTACCACATCCGCCGTCACCAGGCTCGGCATCAGCCCGCTCTTCTGAATGAAATAAGAGGCCAGCCAGCCGAAAGCCACGCCGATAATGCCTCCGGTAAAAGTCAGCAATGCCGCCTCTATGAGGAACTGTCCCCAGATGTCCCTTTCCCGGGCGCCAAGCGCTTTGCGGATGCCGATTTCCCTCTTCCTTTCCATGACGGATACCAGCATGATGTTCATGACGCCAATGCCCCCCACGAGTAGGGAAATGGCGGCGATCGCCCCCAGTAGCAGGGTCAACTGGTTGATTGCGGAGGAAATAGTGCTCATAATCTGCTCGATGGAAGTTACGGTGAAATCATCTTCGCTACCATCGGCCAGAAGCTGGTGGCGGTAGCGCAATAGGCTTGTGATGGCATCCTTGACAGTAGTGGAATACTTGGGGTCTGTTACTTTTATGCCGATGGTTCTGACAATGTGCTCGCCGCGGCTGGTCCGCTGCTGCCCCGCCAGCAGTTGCAGAGTGTTCAAAGGTATCAGGATCGAATCGTCCGTGGTACCGGTAATGGATGTGCCACTGCTCTGCATGACGCCCGCGACGCGGATGATGTAGTTGCCGGCGCGTATCGTTTGTCCCAGTGGGTCGGTGTCCGGGAAGAGCGTGTCTTTCACATTCGAACCGATAACGGCGATACGGGCGCTGTTCTGGTTGTCGTAGTCTGTGACAAAACTGCCCGACTCCATGATGATGTTGTAGACCTCTTCATATTCCGGTGTGACCCCGACGACCTGCGTGCGCATGTTATTCACGCCGGCTATGGCCTGTACCGAAGAACTCGAGGAAGGTGCCACAAGGACTATGTCCGGCACCTCCTGGGCAATTGCCTGCGCGTCTTCCAGAGTGAGAGAGGTAGCGCTCCCGATAGCCGTCCTCACTCCGGCTTGCTGGGTTGCTCCCGGCCGCACGAAGAGTATGTCCGCGCCCAAGCTCCGGATATTGGCTAGGATAGACTGTTCCGCGCCTTTCCCTACTGACATCAGGGTGATAACGGCGGCGACGCCGATAACCACACCGAGAATGGTAAGGAAACTGCGGAGTTTGTGCGTGGCAATG
>Ga0315284_10012929_pt1 | contig 11885 bp, 9 predicted proteins | sample YL17G09_16_MG_FD_203696 | JGI IMG/M metagenome (GOLD analysis project Ga0315284, IMG submission 203696) | Sediment microbial communities from Yellowstone Lake, YNP, Wyoming, USA - YL17G09_16 | ecosystem: Environmental > Aquatic > Freshwater > Lake > Sediment | place: USA: Wyoming | collected...
GGCCGTTTCCGACGCCGTCAATATCCCCGTCATCGCGTCAGGCGGCGCCGGCAAGCTCGAGCATCTCTACGACGCCGTCGTCAAGGGCGGGGCCGACGCCGTGCTCATGGCCTCCATCACCCACTTCGGGAATTGCACCATCACCCAGATGAAAGAATACCTCCGCGACCGCGGCCTGCCCATGAACCTGTGACCACAGGGCGCATCTCCAGTCCACCCAACACCATGAATCTTGGGCGGCTGTTCTTCGTCTAAATGAGCCTCGTTTGCAAACCTGCCTTCTTTGCGGCAGAAACCTGCCTTCGATCTGCCGAGACGAACAACTCGGCTCCCCATTGGACCGCACACGCAATGTGCAGTGCGTCCATCGCGCGTACTGAGCTGGCCTCAAGAATCATCGTGCAGGTCGAAACGACCTCTGGTGTCAGATTGACGATTGCAGCGTCGCGTATGTCTTCGGACATGTGTTCCTTAGCCGCCTCGTATTGTCGGGCCGAAAGACTCCGTTCGCGTACACGCCGGTTCAGAGCAGAGATGATCTCCGGAATGCAGACGACGCTTAGGGCGAGCTCCGTGGCCTCCATGCAAAGTGTCTCCACGGCCTGGCTGCCCGGCTCCTCGACATACCGCTTCGCGAAAGCAGAGGAATCAAGAAACGTCTTCACGCCTTCGCTCCTCGAGAATGGCCGATGACAGGTTTGCCCCTTTGGCGGTCAGCCGCAACTTCGGCCGCTTCCACGAGGGTGTGGCGGCGCGCTCGGTCGACGCTGGAGAAATCTCCGCAATCGGCTTGCCATGGCGCAGTACCAGGAAACTCTCGCCCTTTTCGACATCCGAGAGCAGCCCCGATGCGTGCTTTCGGAACTCCGTGAACGTTACCGTCTTCATTTCCAGATCTCCTGATCGAACTTGTACACGAGTGTACAAGAAATGGGACAGTTTGTCAAGGCCATGGCATGGTCAACAAGGAGGTCAATCCCATGCCTTCGATTCACCCAATCCTGTGTTCTGAACCAGAACGGATGGACAGCGAGGATTCATCGCTTTTCCAGGCGGTAGTTGCGCCAGGTGGGTACGTCGCGGGTGAAATCGAGCGTGATGCCCGATTGGGCCGCGAAGATCCCCGGGTTCACTTCCTGCAGCTTCTCGTCGATGTGTCTGCCGGCACCGATCTTGTCGAAGAACTCGGACTCCGTCACGCATAGGAATCCATCCTTTTCATAGACTTTGATGCGGGGCGTGAACTCATCGCGGCCCTTGATCAGGATCGCCAGTCTGGCCCACCATTCGAGCTCGTACTCCGTGAATCTCAAACGATGGGCGCCGCAGTACCGTCGCCAGGCCGGCTGGTACGGGGTCGGCTTGTGGTCGGGCCAGCCCCACCACGTGCCGACGCAATGGCCGGCGCCCGCCTCGGATGGGGGGAAACGCTTGGCCACGAGCTTGTCTTTGATGAGCCGGTCCGTCAAAGTGAGGCCCAGCTCGGCAAGAACAGGATGCGGCATCTTGTTCGTCAGGACGACGCCGCCAATGCCATACTCGGGATACCAATGCAGCAGCGACATGAACCCGAACCCCCAACCGTCGTGCCAGAGGATCTGCTCCGTCCGTTCGGGGGCACGCTTGTCGATGTGAATCCCCATGCCGTAGTACAGATTCGGGTCCCGGGTGACAAGGCTCGTGGGCTTGCGAATCGACTCCATGAGCGACTCGTCGAGGATGCGTTGACCATCGAGGACACCCCGGTTGATATGGAACTGGACGATGCGGGCGTAGTCCCTGGCGGTCGAGTACATGCCTCCGGCCGCGAGCCCCGGATAGGCAGCCGGCAGACCATCCATGCCCATCATGTGGCCGATGGCCCGGTCCTTGTTCTTCAGAATCTCCTTCCTGTCGAGCGTACTGTTGGACATCTCCAGCGGGACGAAGATTCTCTCTTTCACGTACTGCTCGAAAGGCTTGCCGCTGACTTTCTGAATCACGTAGCCGGCGAGGTCGCAAGACACACTGCCGTAGGAGAAGCCGGTTCCGGCGCCGTACACGAGCCAACTGCCGTAGACGCTCTTGACATGATCTTCAAAGGAGGCGGACGAGGCCGGCTCGAAGTAGTTGCCCAGGGGCGTCTCCAGCGGAAGACCCGCCGTGCAATTGAGCAGGCGTCTCAGCGTGATCTTCCGCTCCGGGTGCTCCTCATAGCGGCTGTTGATCTTGAACTCCGGCAGGTAGGTCGTGATCGGCTCGTCGAGACTCACCAGCCCATCCTGAACGGCGAGCATCACCGCCGTCGCGGTGATCAACTTGGACAGGCCGGAGATGAGGAAGGGCGTGTCCGCCGTCACGGGCCTCTTGCCCTTGCCTCCCATATAGCCGAACCCCTCAGCCCAGAGGATCCCCTGATCGTCGACCAGTGCAATCGCCGCACCAGGCACGCCGCCCTTGTCCATGATCTGCGGCACCGACGCGCGGAACTCGTCGATCACCGCCTCGACCTTCGGATCGAGCCCCTGCCTCTTGTAACACCCCTTCTGCGGCGTTGCACCGCACAAACGGGGCGACGTCAGGACCGCAGACGCCAGGAGCATCACAAGAGACGTAATCCCTCCTGCGATCCGCCGCTGCGAAGTATCCTTTCTGTGGGACATAGGGTTTCGGGCTCTCTTTGCCGTGACTTTTGTCCCGCTCATGTCGGCCGGTGCAGGAAGCCGACGGTGGATTCCATGATGCGGGCCTGGAACGCTTCCTGTTTCGTCTCCTGGCTCTGGCTCTGCAGGTCGTCGAGGTTGGCCCGGCAGAACCGGCAGCCGAGGACATTCAAATGGAACTCCACGTATTTGTGCCAGTCGGGCTCCAGAGTCTCCAGCATATACGCCCCGATCGTGTTTCGCTTCGGGCAACTGAAGCGGCGGTACTCCCACAGGTCGGTCAGCAAGGAGTCAAACGATTTCGGACTGCGGATTTCGGACTGCGGATTTGCATTCCCGTCCGGCGCTAATCCGAAATCATCAATCTGCAATCCGCAATGGGCAACGTGCTCGCGGATCTGCTTGAGGGCGCGATGCTTGATCAGAGCGATGGCCTTCTCGTCCATGCCCATCGTCTTTGCCACGTCCTTGTTGGGGAGCTGGCAGTAGAGCAGCAGCTCAATCACTTGCAGGTCCCGGAGCCTCAGGGACTTCTTCAGTCCGTCGATCAGCCCCGAGAGCCCCTCGGCCAGCACGGTCTTCTGCCTGTCGTACTGCTCGTCCGCCCGGGCGTACCAGCTCGCCGTCTGGACCGGGCTTTCCACGACGTCCAGAAGGTCGGAGGACCCTTCCTCAGAGTCGCTCTCGGTAGCGTCCTGGATCAGGCAGACCCGCCGGGCCCCGGCGCTGCGATAGCTGTCGATGATCTTGCGCCGCAGCAGCGCGAAGAGATAGGTCTCGAGGTCACACTCGCCCCGGTATTTGGCGATGCTCCGCAGGAACGCGACGAACGCCTCCTGCACCACGTCCTCCGCGTCGGCACGCTGAGGGAGCTTGGCCCGCGCAAAGCGGAGCAGCCGGCCCTGGTAGCGAGTGACGAAATCCGACCAAATCTGCCCGTCGCCCTGCCGAATCCGGTCCAGGAAATACTGTTCGCCCTTGGTAACGCCCATCGGTCTGTATTTACGATTTATGATTTGTGATTTCTGATTCGAAGGACGCCACGTACTGTCTTCTTCAAATCAGCAATCAACCATCAACAATCACACTTCCGCCTCACCGGACCACCATGAGGATCGAGATCACCGCCACAATGGCCAGGACGACCCCTGCGATCCTCAACGACCACTCATAGTACCCCATGGTGGCCATGTTGAGGAAGAAGTAAATCGCGCCGATCAGCACGGTCACGCCGATAACGGAGAACCCCATGCGGGCCCAGGTCGCCCTCATCTGGCGAGACTCGTGGGTCTTCTGGCCGGACAGTTGGGCGAGCTTGGGGCCGGAGACATCGATGAGCATCGCCTGTCGCCAGATCTTGCCCGCAGAACCTTCGAAGCTCTGGGCAAACTGGTCTACGACAAAGCCGCCCTTGAGCACATCGGTGGCTGTAATGGTCGGCTCAGGCAACCTGCCGCGCTTACCCAGGGCCTCTGTCAGTCTTGCTCTCGCATCGTCCAGAGCCTGCTGATGCGCCTCGCCATCGCTCGTGCACGTCCCGAGCGACCGGGTGACGATGAAGTGCTGATCCGGCCGGGTGCTGGCAAACATCGCGAAATCCTCCATCCACGGTTTCTCGACAAAGCGCTTGCCGGTGGCCATGTGCCCGCCGGGGGTGGATACATTGATTTCTATTCTCGCGCTTTCCACCTTGGTCTCCGCAGACTTCGCCCAGGGCGCGGGCTGCATGTCCGTATCGGCGAAACGAACGGTGATCCCCGTCTCATCCCGCTGGATGTTTCTTGGCTCAGCCTCGATCACACACGTCGCATCGGGCAACGATCTCTCGACGGCATTCTTGAGCTCCACGATCAATATCCGATCATTCTGTTCCTGGAACAGAACGATTTTCGCGGGGGAATTGACGTCCGCGGTCAGCTTTCGGATCGACCTGTCCACCCGCGAGCCCAGCGCCCGAACGGCCGCCAGCTTGGATGGGTACACCTCCGCCTCCAACTCGCTGTCGATGCCTTCCGCCCAGATCGGTGATGCCACCGCCGGCATTGCGGGCCTGGGCAGCGCCGGTGCAGGGGCAGGCGGCTCGGCAGCACTGGGAGGTTCCTGCACGTAGCCGTCGACCACACGGTCGAATTCCTTGGCAGTAGCCTCGGCGGTCGCAGAATCCCCCGCCGACGGTTGCCCGACTGTGGCGGGTGTGGTCTGCGGCATCGGATACTCCTCGGGCGTCGGCGCGTAGCTTGCACGGCGGTATCCGACGAGCGGAACGAAGAAGAGACCGAGCACCACCATAACGATAAGAGCAACGATCAACGACGCTCCCACCTTCGGCGCCTTGGCCAGCAGGATGACCATCAGAACAAACAGGAACGTGACCGGCACGACGACCAGCGGGATGGCCTCCGCCTGCGCCAGCGCGCCTGCCGCCGCAAGTCGCCACAAGAAGAGGGGAGCCAGAAGAACCAGACTACCCACCACCCAGGCTCCCGCTTTCGGCGCCTTGGTGATCAGAATGATCATCAGGACGAAGAGGAACGTCACCGGCACAATAACCATCGGTATCAGCGACTCGGTAATCATAGGACAACTCCCTGATTGGGCAGCGGTGCGAAGAACGGCGTGCGTCTGCGGGGCGGCCACGACAGGATCAGCACGGAGACAAGGATGATCGCTCCCGCAAACACAACCTCCTCCCGGTTGAACGCGCTGAACAACTGCTCCAGGGCCGGTCCCATCTGGTTCTGCTGAATAAACTCAACAACCTTCTGGACCTGTTCGGTGGACAAGGCGGCGCCGCGGAACATCTGGAGGGCCCAGAAGAACCCGCTCAGGCCGAGGATGGCCCGAATCAGGTGCATCGGCCCGGACCTTCGCCGGCCGATCATAATGAAGATGGCGGCGAAGAACAGCAGGAGGAGAATCAGCATGGTCCCGATCTGTTCGACGGCCGCGGGCCACGTGGCGCCCAGGGCCTGCTGCAACCGGACCACCGGCTCCGCATCCGGCCATGCTTGGGCCGCCACAGCGGGCAGATGGAGCCCGACAGCTAAGCCGATCAGAAGCGCCGCCAGGGCGAGAATATGGCCGACGGCGGCGAACAATCCGCCGATGGGGTTCCAGGGCTCGTAAACTGACCCCGTGCTCGCGTAGGACGGCCAGGATGGCGGCTGATAGGCCACAGGCTGCGGCTGAGGCGCAGGTGTCGGCTCAACCTGCGCCGCCACAGGCGCCTGCGGTGCTGCGACGGCGGGTTGCCCATCGCCCTGCGCGGCAGCCGCGAGGGCTTCACTTTGGCCGCCCCAGTTCACCAGCGGCAGATCGTCTCTATCCTTGAACTGGCCGACGGCGATCAGAATGATGTCGATCAGTGTGCCAATCCCAAACAAGCCCCAGGTGAAGAGCCAGAGAATGCCCGTCCCGATCTTGCCCACGTAGAACCGGTGCAAGCCGGCGAAAGGCAGGAACGGCATGAACGGAACCAGAGCCAAGAGCAGGGCCGTGGTGCGCTTGCATGGAGACACCGGACCGGACCCGGCCGCGTCCGGCGGAACCGGGCGATGCAGTCTCGCCCTCGTGGCATCCGACGCCCCAAACAATCGGGCGGGTGTGAACAGGATCGCCAGGAACAGGATGCTCGGGAATACGATGAAGAATACGGAGATCGCCCCTGCGTCACCCATGAGATGCATGCAGCCCAGCGAGATCGACGCCGTCACGATCGTTTGCACACTGATCGTGAGCAGTGCCGGCCGAATCAAATACCGGTACCAGCCCGCAAACACCACACGAAACATCATGATGAAGCAAAGAAGCGACAATATCAGAGAATCAATCCCAGCGGCCACGCTGATCGCGAACTCGTTGCCACGGAAATGCATGCCGGAGATAATCACCAGCATCAGGCCGGCGCCCAGGCCGGCCAACCAGCCGATGAACCACAACGGACGGGCAAACGCCGGCACATGGCGGATCACCGCGCTGCGTCGGCTTGCCCCCTGCGCGACGCGGGGCGCTCCCTGTCCAACATCTACGGCGGCCGGCATATTCGCAACGACCTGGCCGAACGGACTCAAGGTCTGAACCACCAGAAAGATACCGGCCAGCGTGCAGGCGGCCACGATTGGCTCAAGGCCGAAGATCCCTCCAGCCACAAGACCCAGCAAGCCGACGAGGAATGCCCGGCCGACCACGATCCTTCGCGGACGCTGCGGATCGGTCGCGCCCCACCAGTCCACCAGCAGCAACGGCAGTGCCAGAGCCATGAACGGGACAGCGCCCCCTAACGCACGGATGGGACCGCCTATTCCGGGAAGCCACGTGAACGGACGTATCGCCAGGGGCGCTCCGCCATGAAATGCCAGTTTGACACCCATGAGGTTCTCAAGCATCGTGCCCGCCAGCGCCGCCACAAAAGCCGCCAGGAAACAGGCACCCACCTTGCCGATCCATCGTGTGTCCTGATCGAGCCCGGGCCACCACTGCCGCCGAGCGTAGAGGATAATCCGAGAAGCCACGCCAATCATGACGGCCACGACCGCCGCCATCGGGAGCGTCTCCTGATGATCGTGGCTGCAGATGATGCCGGCGCCCAAAGCCGTGGCGGCGATGACGATCCAGGCCAATCTGCGCCGTTGGCCACGGCTGAGCGGATCGGCAATCCCGGGTTCGGTCAGGGTGGCCTTGCGCGTCCGCTCCTTGGCGGTCTTGAGCTTCTCCTGCCACCTCTCGCCGATGATTCCCGCTTTTTTGGCGAACTGTTCCGCCTTTTTGGCAAACAGCTCGGCCTTTTTGCCGATCTCCTTGCCGAAGTCTTTCTCCGCCCTGGCTTGTCCCGGCGTCCGTGCGCCGGCCTGCGCCTGAGCGCCGCGCACTTTCTGTGCGACGTGCTCCGCCACGACGGACAGCTCTTCCGGCGAGAAATGGGACACGCTGTTGCGAATCTGCTCGGCGCCGAAGACGTCCTCGACCATCTCCTGGACCGTCTGGTATCTCTCGGCGGGGTCCTTGGCCAAGGCCCGGCGAATGACGCGGGCGAACGGCTCTTCGATATTGCTCAAATCCGGAGCGGCGGTCATGTGCTTCATGAGGATTTCCGCCGGGCTGGACCCGATGAACGGGACCTGGCCGGTCAGCATCTCATAGAGCAGAATGCCGAGGGCGTAAATATCGACGCTGCGGTCGTATTTGCCCGCCCCGATCTCCGGGGCCATGTAGTGCACGGTACCCACCGTAATGGTATGACTGACATGATGGCTCGTGCTCATCGCTTTGGTCAGGCCGTAGTCGCCGATCTTCACATAGCCGTTCTCGTAGAAGATATTGCCGGGCTTGAGGTCCCGGTGCACGATGCCGCACTCATGCAGGTAGGACAGGCCCTTGCCGATCTCCCGCAGGAAGAACGCCGCCTTCTGAGTCCCCAGCCCGCCGGGCGATTCCTTGAGCAGGTCGCTCAGCGCCGGCCCCGAGACGTACTCCATGATGACGAACGGCCTGCCCTTGTCGTTGTACTTGACATCGAAGATCGTGACCAGGTGCGGGCTCTTGAGATTCATGCACTGGCTGATACCCCGCAGCTCGATCTGCTCGTAGTTCTGGACGGCCTTCAGTGCCACTTGGCGGCCGCTGTCGCTGACGGCATAGTAGACCTCGCCGAAACCGCCGCGTCCTGCCGCCCGTTGGATGGTGTATCCTTCAAGCGGCCGATCTCCATATTTGTACTGGTACTGGTAGGTGTCCATTGTCATTTCGCCGGATTACATCAACACGTTCTGGATTCACTCCCCGAGCCTTGCCACAACCATCGACAGCCTTCCGATCTTGACAGGCTTGTCCACGGCAAGACCCACGCTTGGGTCAAACCTGGCCCCATCGACAAGTATATCATCCCTGGTCCGGCAAAGCAGCCGGCCGTTTTGCGCAAATAGCGCCACAGGGTCCTTCACCTGTTCGGTCCGGATGTGGTCGTTGGCATACGGCCCGATCAGAATATCGCGATCCATGAGAATCAGTTGGCGAATGTCCGGCCGGCTCAGCCTCGCGCCGGAGACTGTCAGGACGGCCGTCGTGCTCGCCGGATTCGGAAGCCCGAACCGGATACGGCATCGCGGCGACAAGGCGATCCGGTCGCCGTCGGCCAGCAGTCTCTCGGTGACGGACTGGCCGTTCACGTCGATCGGCGTCTGCGACCGAATGAAGTAGTCGCCCTCGACCCGCTCCAGCACCGCGACCGGCACATTCGGATCGGCGATCAGGGCCAGCATCGGCCGTGTGGAGGAGCTGATCGGCCCAACCGTGATGCGGGCATCCCGAAAAACCAAGAAGCTCCCGACGCCGTCAACCTGCAGGACGAATTTCGCGGGCATATCACCTGACTCCGGATTCTCTAATTGCGGATTGCGGATTTCGGATTGGGGATTGGTGGTGGGCGTCGATTCTAATCCACAATCCGCAATCCGCAATCCGCAATCCGAGCTACCGGTTGCGGTCAGGCCCAGAGGCCCCGCGTCCAGTTCCTCGTACGCCTCGGCGGCCCGCTTGATGTCGGAGATCGCGGCATCCAGCCATCGTGCCGACGGGCAGACCGTTTTGACCTTGCGAAGAAGCGGCAGCGCCATGGCCGGCTTACCCGCCATGACGTGCTGGGCCGCCTGGCGGCACCAGGCCAGCGCCTCGCTGAGCTCCGCCACATCGGTCCCATCTCTGCCGAGCGGCTGCAGTCGCTGCAACAGGCAGCGCGCCCGGTCGATGCGTCCCTGCTCGAGGTCGGCCCGGATGCGGTCGATGGCCCCAGTGCGAATCCGGTGAAGCAGCTCGCCCGCCCGGCCGTTGCGGCTCTGTGCGATCACGGTCCCGCGAGCGATATCCATCGCCTCCTCGATATCCCCGTTGTTCAGGGCCTGCTCGGCCTTGCTGACGGCGTCCTCGGTCTTGAGCCGGGCCGCCGCCAACTCCTGGCGAACCAACTCCGCCCGGCCATCGTCGGCGGGAGCCTCATCGAGAATCCGCCCGCCGACCGAGAGCCAGCCGTTTTCAATGTGCTGTTTTGCCTGCTCGACCCGCAACGCCTCGTGCTGCCGGGCCTGCTGGTCCTTGACAATGGCATCGCAAACGGCCGCACGGAGCTGGGCAATCTCGGGCAGGGTCCCGGCAAGTTTCTCCGCCTTGTTGCAGTCGGTCAACGCCGGCTGGAAGCGGTTGCCCGCCAGGTTCTCCTGCCCTCGCTGCACCAGCGCCCGGGCGAGCCGGCCGAGAAGCTTCTGGCCGTGACGGTGACGACGAATCTCGTCCGTTTGGGCGATCTCGAAAGCCTCATCGAGCCGGCCGTCTGCCAACGCGCACTCCGCTTGTCTAATTCGCAGGATTAACACAGCAGGACTCCATCATTGATTATTGATGATTGATTATCGATTATTAATCATCAATTATCAATCATCCATCATCAATCTTACAGGGACGATTCCTCACGCTCGACCATCGTCACAGCGGCGGAATCGGTGTCGGCGGTCTTCTCCTTGCGGGCCTTGAAGTAATCGTCCACCTGGGCGACCAGGTCCTCTTCGACGACGGTGTCCACCGGGATCGACTCGACGAATCGGCTCTCGTGAGCCAGAACTCGCTCGGCGACATCCAGACGCTTCTGAATCTGGGCGATCAGCTTCTCAGTCTGGGCCAGCTTGCTGTTGTCCACCTGGATCTTCGAGCCGACGGTGGCTGCCTTGACAAGCCGATACTGGCTGGCTAAGGCCTCGATCCGATTCTCAAGAATCCGCTTCTCGCCGGTGGTCTTCGCCAGCATCTGGCGGGCGGCATCGAGCGATTTCTCGCGCGACTCGAGCACCTTTGCCTTGCTGGCCAGAACCACTTCGCTCTCCTTGAACCGCTCGAACCTTGCGGCCAAGTCCCCCTTCACATCATCGCGCGTGTAGGTCCGTCCGGCAAAGGAGTACTGGGCTCGCGGCTGCTCCATCGCCACCCGCAGCGTCTTGATCTTCGACTGCTCGTCGTCGAGGCCTTCCCTGTTCTTGGCGATCTCGCCCTTCAGGGCCGCCACTTCCACCTCTTCCTCGGCGATCAGGCGAATGTTCGCCTGCATCTCGGGGATGATCTCCTCGATCAGATCTCTGGCCCGCCGCAGCTCGAACTCGATGGGGACCGTGTCCTTGACGGCCGTTCGGACGCCCTTGGCAGAGCTCTTGACGTAGCTGACCGCGTCCCTGCCGAACAACAGACCGCCCAGCAATCCGAAGCCGGTCGCCCCGATCAACCCTAACTTCACCCATTTCATAATCATGGCACTGCTCCTTAACTCGCGGTACAGACGCGACCTCTTGCGTCTCTACCCAACCCCACTTATGGACTTTTCGCGCCTCGACGGAGCCCGTCGAGGTCGGCCGCACACGGGCCACATCAAGTTGGTCGGGCGCCGCCATGCTTTATTGCGCCAGGAAACGAACATTCCTGGCAGACAGGCGGCCGACTCGGCAGAGCAACTCCCGCCGGAGCAGAAGATTCCCCTACTGTATGCAAGTCCTGCAATGGGAAGAGCTTAGGAGAAGCACACGAATGCGACGGGGGATGTTGAACTGTAGGGTGAGCGTCCCCGCTCGCCACTTATCATGCGAGGACACACAACCCGCAAGCATCTCATCCTCCAAGAGATTTCCCTGATTCACACAATTTATTCGATAGCGGCGTGAAACATTCGGGATTTGTGCGTCCTCCATATATGAGAGCACCGCGGTGAGCCGGCTGGTAAGGACCGGATGGAAGAAGCGCGAGCCAGACTTGCCGGTGAGCGAAATCAGCCGGCGGCGTGACTCGCAGGACACGAATTGCCTTACCTATGTGAAACCGGATATGAACTCATTTCATGGAGGATCCAGCCATGAAACAGATCACCGTGAACGACAGATGGCAAATCAAACAACTCCTGTATTGTGACAACGTTCTGGGCGTGAGAGACGACAACTGCCAGGCCTTCGGCGGCTTTCAACTCTGGTGGTACGACAAACGGCGCGACACCTGCCACTGCTGCCAGTCCCATTGGGCGGACTTGAGAAGACAGATCGGCGAGTACAGCCTGGACCAAGCCACGGATGCCCTTTGGCGCCATCGCGATGCACTGTTCATCCGCAGCAGACAACTCTCGCAAGACCGAAGGCTCCGACTCATGACCCAGTTGTGCAACTGAGGTGGGAGGGCGGGTGTGCGACTAATTCTCGTAGGTCCCAATGGCTTCGCAAGGCG
>Ga0315284_10012931_pt1 | contig 11884 bp, 10 predicted proteins | sample YL17G09_16_MG_FD_203696 | JGI IMG/M metagenome (GOLD analysis project Ga0315284, IMG submission 203696) | Sediment microbial communities from Yellowstone Lake, YNP, Wyoming, USA - YL17G09_16 | ecosystem: Environmental > Aquatic > Freshwater > Lake > Sediment | place: USA: Wyoming | collected...
CGCCCTTCACGAGAACGCGCAAACTCTCTATCAATAACCTGAGTATAATAAACAAGCGAGTCATTTAAACGAGGAGTGTCTAATAAATCCATCATCAGTCGGGTTGCGGTTGTTAATGGTGCTGGAGCTGGAGGCAGGGGTGTTGGCTCAACAGGTAAAATAGGGGACAATGAATCTTGCTGTCGCTGCTGTCGACGATGCCACATTTGTTGCCACGTTTGACTGGCGGGTGGTGGTGGCGGCGAAGGTGGTGGCGAAAAAATTGGCATTTCTATCGGATTTCTCAAATTAGCAGTTCTTGTAGCATTGGTAATAGGAGGAGGAGGAGGAGGACTATCACTCGACGTTGCATTCGTAACAGGCACTCTTCTTGCCGGACCGATTGAAACCGGCAATCCATACCTCACAAAAGTCGAAGCAAATGGCGCACCACCGCCGCGCACGACGCTGGGTTCTGGTTGTGACGACACCCTTCTCGGTAATGGTAACGCGTCTCTTCGAGATTCTCTTTCTTCAGGCGGCGTATCCAAACGACTGGTTAAACGCACCGGAGTTGGTATTTGAAACGGCGATGATGGTGTAGACGAACTCGACGGCAGAGTTGAACGAAATCGAAGGGTGGGTCGTATGGGTGTATCCGGTATTTGCGCCGTTTCTCTTTGTACCGGAGTTTCAAGTGACACCGATTCCAATTGTACTGTCGTTTCACTCGTCCTCGTCGTCGTCGTCGTCGTACCATCACTTGTTCTTGGTGCTGCTGGTGTCGTAAAGGAACTTCTCGTGAAATTTCTAAATATTTGACTATTTATAGATCTTGTTAGTCCCGTTTCAAACGTCATATACCCATTCAAAATGTCTCTTGTTGTATTTAAATACGAATTCACTAAATTTAAATACGCTTGTTCTGATGAATTCAAATTTGAATTTGGATCTGGATTTAAATTTTGAGACATGTTATATGTTATATATTCGACTCTATGATGTGATATTATTATAAATATATTTAATTATTTATTATTATTTGTATTTGTTTAATATAATTTTATATACATTATATTTATTTGTTTTCATTTGTTTTATAATAAATAACCAAGTAATATCATTTGCAAAATCGTATTAAAGATAAAACAAGGGTTTAATATATTAAATAAAACTAAAAAACAATGTCTCGTCAAGAACAAGAAAAAACTCTAAAGTTGTCTCTTGATGTAGGTGACAAATATGAAAAATATAAAAATAGGGGGTTAACTGGACTCGCAAATTTGGGAAATACGTGTTTTATCAATGCATTACTTCAAATCATCTCTCATACATATGAACTTGACGAGTTATTAGACGATGCGGACTACAAGACAAAGCTTAATGATTCGCCAGATTCAAAATTATTGCTTTCATGGGATGAGCTACGACTGCTCATGTGGAGTGAAAACTGTACTATTTCTCCGGGCGGATTCATAAATGACATCCGTAATATATCGAAGCAAAAAAATAACAGTATGTTTTCGTCCATGTCACAAAATGATATGCCTGAATTTCTCACATTTCTTTTTGATATTTTTCACAATGCTCTTAAACGGAAAGTTTCAATGACGATTGACGGTCGTCCAAAAAACAAGAGAGATAAAATGGCGAAACTGTGTTTTGAAATGATAAAAAAAACATACACGGCAAGTTACTCTGAAATATTTAAAATGTTTTATGGCGTTCAGGTTTCAACGCTTTTGCCCGAACATCCGAAAGATCAGTATGACCATCTCAGCATTCGTCCTGAACCATTTATGATTATTAGTTTGCCGATTCCAAGTCGTTGCACAGAAGCAGGACCAGGGTCGGGATCTGCCGAATGTGTAACGCTTATGGATTGTTTCGATTTAAATTGTGAGAGAGAGTTTTTGCATGGAGAGAATGCGTGGTACAATGAAAATTTAGGAAAAAAGCAAAATGTATACAAGCGTTTGGTATATTGGAGTTTGCCAGATGTTATGATTTTAGACATTAAACGATTTGAATATAGTCCAGAGACATTTTCATATGTAAAAAATCAAACCGCAATTAGAATTCCGGTAGAAAATGTTGACTTTTCAAAATATGTGGAGGGATACAATAAAGAGAGTTATGTGTATGACTTGTACGGCATTTGCAATCATCACGGAGACGAGAATTTTGGACATTACACTTCCACTGTAAAAACGGCGAGTTCAAAATGGTATAATTTCAATGATACAAATGTTAAGGAAGTGTCGATCCCCAAAAATGAAATCGTGGGAAATACGCCATATTGTTTGTTTTATAGAAAGAGAAACACGCACAAATGAAATAGAAATGAAATAACATTTCAATTTTTCAAGAGATAGAGAGAAAAATAATAATATAAAAAATAATATTATATTATTATAATTAATTAATTACTTTTATTCATCCATCTGTAATCCGTATTTATTTGCAATTATTGTATTCGCATAGTATATATTATAAATAAAGTATAACTAATTAAGACAATTAATACGATATGGATTTAACTTATAACTCTATTAGCGGTATGAATGTCGACCCTACCGTTTATTTAAAAGAAGTCATGACAAAAAATGGAAAGCAGCAGCAGGAAAGTCAAATGAGTGTAGATACAAAAATATACTTATTGATTTCTCTTGTCGTCGTTATTATCATTTATGGAATATTTTTCGCGTTTTTAGGAGGAGGTTCGCAGGGTCAAGGTCAGGGCGAAACCAGCTCTGTTGGTAATGCCGGGCTCAAATTTTTTGAAGTGATGTTATGGTCTATTTTTATAGTTTTAATTATATTAAACGGATTTCAGTATTTTTTCGATGTAAATTTAACAACTCGGTTCATTAATTTCTTCACAGACAAACCCAAACTTGAAATTGTAATGGATGTACCCGAAGACGAACCGGTTCAAGAACTGAAAATCAAAAGGGAAGTATTTAATATACCCGACAACACGTACACGTACGATGACGCAAAAGCGGTGTGCGCAGCATACGGCGCCCAGCTTGCGAACTATGACCAAGTTGAAAATGCATACAAGGGTGGCGGTGAATGGTGCAACTATGGCTGGTCCGATAAACAAATGGCGCTGTTTCCAACCCAAAAAGAAACATGGGACAAGCTCCAAAAAATTAAGGGTCACGAACACGACTGCGGTCGACCGGGAATTAATGGCGGATTCATCGACAATAAAAACATTCAATTTGGCGTGAATTGTTACGGATACAAACCGGTTATTACTGCCGCTGAAACGGACAAAATGCAACACGCGCCCATATTCCCGCAAAGTATGAGCGATATTGAACACCAAAAACGAGTGGACTATTGGAAGAAACGAATTCCTGAAATCATGTTGTCGCCGTTCAGTCGGTCCACTTGGTCCATAATTTAACCGCATTCATCAGAGGTTAATTAATGGTGTCGTTTACTTTTTGTCTTTCTTTTTTGAAAAATCTTTTCAATGTCTGCATGTTTTCCAAAATTTTGTTTTTTAGTTGCATTTACTTTTCGAAACGGTGTTGATACCCTCGTCGTCAATGAATTATGTTCTGGTCCTGATACACTTTTTATGAGAGAATCGTATAATTCATTATCGATTTCATTGGAAGAAATTTCAATCGGATTCACGATTCCGGATGGCGTAATTACAAGTTCGATGCCGCGATCATCGTCATCACTTTCTGTCATAATGCTGGCATATACGAGTTTTTTATTTTCATTTTCATGAAAATTTGAACTATCTTCTTTATTTTTACAATTCGCTACACCATTATCGTGTTCGTTTTCATCATAATGATGAAGTCGTTGCATTAGCAGTAATCCAATTGGAATACCTGAATCTTCTTTAAAAATACTTGAATATCCTCCTCCATCTTGTGTATGTTTCCCTTTTTTTTTTGATTTTCCGTTTAGAATTTTATTTATTCTGTATCCACCACTTGAAATATTACCTCCATTCACTGTGTACACCAAATCCTTTGCTGCATTAAATACCATTTTATCTTGTATTATAAAATTTAAATTATATATTAAATATATACATAATAAATATTTAATATTTTTTATTCATAAATATTAAATTATAATTTATTTATTAAATTATATTACAAAAAAATACATATATTATACATATTATTATATTATACATATATAACATAACACCAATGGATTTACTTTATACTTTGCATTTATTGATTTTTTTATTTATATGTAGCATTCCATTCTGGAACGTTAAATATTTGAAGGTGGGGGTATACATACCGATTATTTTAGTAATAATATGGATTATATTTAATGGATGCCCTTTAACTAAAGTTCAAACAAATTTACATGGTGATAGTTTTACACAAAACTTGTATAAATATATTATGCCAAGTATAACTATTAATCAAACTAATAATGTAAATACATTTACGCTACTACTAATTACGGTTATAGGACTCAATCGTTTGAGAACCACAAAATGTATAATCTAATAAATATTCAGGACCATCAAAATCATTCTGGTTTATATTTTATGGAACGCCGTTGGTATTTGGGCGGTTTAACCCACGAACAATGCTTTTTTCTGTTGCTGCTTTTGTGGCATTATGCGGCACTCTTGTTGATCAATGAGTTTGATTCAATAATTAATAAATTATTCGAAACCAAATATGGAACCCGAAATTATAGATTTAGGATCTTTGGACATTGGAAATGGCGGAAATAAATTTGGCGGAGTAAAATCGTCAAATCAAATTTATTAATTATTATAGTATCGTTTTATTTCTGGATTAATTTTAATCTCTCGTTTTTCTTTCATATACTTTAAAATATGTTGAACCTGAGATTTATTGGGTATCAGTTCATTTAAACATTGTTCGACAAAAGTTAGAGAGATTGGATTCGTCGTTTTCGTCTCCATAAAGCGCAATCTTCCACCATCCGGTAATGAGAGGGACGTGTTTAATAATTTTTTATTATTTACCGTTGTCATAATTGATGTCTCCAAATCATTTTTTATTTCTCTCGACGACTTTAATTCCGCATTCATTTTTTTAATCTTATTATCCACCTCGACCCATTTTTGAATTTGTTTATCAAATAGCGAGGATGCTACATGCATATTTGCATTGATTGTATTCATTACGTTTCACGTTTTAGTTTTAGTTTAATTGTTTAATTTGCAGAGAGATAGAGAGATTAAATAAATAATAAATAATGAATAAAATATATAATATATGAAATATATTTTATTCACGAAAAAATCCTAAATTCTATTTTTAATAAAAATAAAATTGATTTACTATGAAGTAACATTATATAAATACAGATACACAGACAGACGAAACAACATAATGTCGCGCGAATTATTATCGAACATTGAAGACGGGTGCTATGGAAAAATGAAAGTTGAAAATGGGAAAATAATATTTGAATGTATTACGAATAATCATACTTCTCCTCTTCCGGTTATTGCATCTCACCTAGTCCCCGCACCTAGTGCGCCACCACTTGTCGAAGACAATCGAATCATCGATGAACTAAGAGATGAATTGCGGGAAACGAAAGAGAAATTGGCTTGTATTGAAAAACATATTGCACAATTGTTTCGGTTTCGAGATGCAGTACATATGCCAGGAGTAACCAGCCGGTATAGTAATCGTGTTGACTTTTACAGTTTCAATACCAGTTTTATAAAGTTTTATGACGAGAGAAATTCAAATTCAGGTTTTCTATGTTATAATGTAAAGATTGGAAATCATGATACGCCATTCTTAAATGGAACCGCCGCTTCTTTTACCGACAAACTCATGATACTAAAAACACAATTACGATATGACATGACAAACCATATCATTATACAACCTTACAATACAATTACTCCCGACTGCAGAGTAATCATAAAGTTCATCATCGACTGGATGACCACATCACCCAACAATATTCAAATCACAGTAATGAATCCTGGCGCGACTCTTGCGATTGGGTTTGTCGTTGGTCTTTGTGAGCAATTAAACCCAGACAAACTATCAAAACTTATAATTACACAAGCGAAAATCAGCGAACAGACCGAGATGAGAAATAAAATAGACAAGACCTTATTCAAAAAAATCGAATTTGAAAAAGTAGTATCATCCGTATAAGTTCAGTAAAATTGGAATTGAATTCTAATATTTATCCGTGCATTACAGATTGGTACAACCACGGCAACGCTTCGCGAGCCGGAATGCTTACAAGCGTAAGTGCGCACAAAATAAAATTCGAACCCAAGCATCGATCTCCTTCCGAAACTGCCGAAGCAATAAAACGTTCAATCACAGTTAAATTAATGTTAATAATGTTTTCGGGCGACAAGTAAATGTAAAATTGATGCGTAACCCAACCCAATACGTAGTGAGGAAATGGGTCGCCGTAAGGCGGATAAATTGTCCGTCGCGCCTGCGGAGAAAGTTCCGCCCTGTAATTCCAAATATCAATGAGTTCTCTCAAAAAAGTAATGTGCTGGTCATATGTTAGCGCAACAAACCATTCGGGGTCAGAGTAATGTCCGAGCGCGTTTATGGTTTGAAACAGTCGCAGCACGTGCTGTCGAAACCTTTGGTTCGGTGTAAGCACGTCTTGGGGCAGTGCTATATTCATGCCGCCACCACTAGAACCCACGATTGCATTATTATCATCTTGTTCTATATAATTGTTGTTGTCATATTCATAATTATTATTATTTACACCATTATTCATCATTTGATTTTTTGTCATTTTCTTATTTCTTAGAACGCGCTTCCTACTCAAAATTCGATCCAGTTTAATTATTTTTAAAATATCGCGAACCACATTTGGCATAATTTTGTTTCTGTTATACGGATTATTCGATTCGTTGAAAATAAGTCGGCGACTCAACCCGTATTCATTTTCTACCCCGTTATCACTCAGTATCAAATTATAAATGGATGCAATATCGAAACCATAATAACACGATTTCTTCGAATTCGATTTTTCATTATTACTACATTTATCATTATCATTATCGACTTTTACTTCTTCATAACTGAAAAATTGCTGATTGGGAATGTCGCGTATCGGATCAAGCGAATAAAAATCAGTTTCATTAATACAAATCTCTCTATTGCTGAGAGCCGGTCCTCTTAACTTGTTTAATTTTCGACGCAAAAAACTGTTGAATTTTAGTTGGATTTTGATGCAATTGAATGTGTGATGATAAAAATTATACACGCTTTGCCTTAATTCGCCCTTTGTTCCGCTTAACTTTACTTTTTTATAATCGAAATCTCTCTGAATAATGGTGCACATTTCTTTTAGCTCTGCGACTTTGTAATCTGCAGCACCGTTTTCATTTTCACCTTTTAAAATGTTATAATTGTGGAATGAAATTTCGCTTGGACTCGGTTTTTCTAATTTCGCATTTTTTTTAGTTTTTTTTATAATGGGATCAGCTGGATCTATTTTCACATTTGATTTTGTTTCAGATTTTGGTTTTTTTATTATGACTTTTCTTATTGGCGGAAGAGGAACTATTAGCTCATTGGGCGATGGGTCTGACATTTTAATAATATTAAATAATAAGTTGGTGGTCGTAAATCTACATTATATATATATTATTTTTCTATATCGATTCAACAATTTGTTTTTTTATAAATAAAGTAATCATGTGTAAAATTATATCAAAAACTGGAAAATGTAATAGTAACTGAACCATTTGTACCAGGATTTGCATTTGTTCCTCCAGCAGAACCTGCGCCAGCATTTCCAGTAACCGATCCTACAAATGTTACTAATGCCGTTGTAGATGAACCCGGAACTCCAGAATAAAATCCAGAACCACCGCCTCCGCCAGAACCACCTCCACCATTACCCCCTCCACCTCCAAAGTAACCTCCACCTCCCGCTCCCGCACCTCCATCATCACCCGAAGTACTCGGACTTCCGCCAACAAGAGCGGCACCGGATTGAGATTCGGGGTTAGATCCGGCACCACCTACAGTTAATGTCCCACCTCCACCTCCCACATCTCCTCCTCTTGTTACACCAATCACACCATTGTTTTGTCCGGAAGCCCCACCGCCACCAGCACCACCAGGTGCTGTAGAGTCATCATACGACGCACCACCTCCGCCACCGGCTATCAAAAGAGGCCCAGAACCCGAACCCGTATTTACTGTCGTATTTACACCCGGAACCTGCGTTACAGAACTACCAGCACCTCCAGCAGATGTTTCATACCCTAATGTTATACTATTTAAAAATAATCCTGTTAAACCACCACCTTCACCCCCAAACCCTTGGTTTCCTGATAATCCGCCTCCTCCAATACCAGATGTCGGTGGACCGGTTGACGGGCCCGCGAGAAGACCACGCGAAAGTCCTCCTTGACCTATAACCAAATAATAAGCGTTGTTTGGTAGTAAATAAAATGTTCCTACAGTTTGACCTCCGTTACCACCGGTAGAAGCACCTACTTGTCCGCCGCCTCCACCTCCAGCACCATTCAATGTAAATGTTAGCGCGACCGGTCCAGTAACCAGAATGGTATAATAGTATGGTGATGAATTTGTAAATGATGGCGTTATACTAAATGAACCTCCAGTTATAGTATAGTTGGTGCTTGATCCACCGGGACTCACCAATGTAAGAGTTGGATAAATTTGATAACTAAACCAACTTGTTCCATTGTAAAACTCAGGAAATCCAGTAGTAGTATTATATCGCATCATACCAGTTACTGCGGGACTGGGTCGTCCAGTTATCCCTCCAACCGGCATCATGAAATAATTATAAACTACTTCTTTTGTAGTCGCGTCATAATTCAAAAAATTATCATAACTCGTGTTTGGATTGCGAATTGGGGCGACAAAAAATGTACCGGTTGTTCCCGTATTTAGTGCAGTCCCTTGTGCGTTGATCACAATGGAGTTTGCGCGCTGACCAGTTTGACCCGCGAGATATCCAATTGCAACGGCGTTGTTTCCTTGATTTGTTTGTCCAGCTTGTTGTCCCAACGCAACCGCATTTGTTCCTTGACCCGTTTGACCTGCATTTTGACCGAGTGTTATTTTACTGCTTCCAACATTCCATGCTGCTGGACTTGCACTCGCATTCCAATACAAGTAATCTCCTGTGAATGTTCCCGTAGGACCAAATGTTCCCGTCGCACCCGTATGACCAGTTGCACCCGTATGACCAGTTGCACCCGTTACTCCCGTCGCACCTGTATGACCTGTTGCACCCGTAGGACCAGTTGCACCCGTAGGACCAGTTGCACCCGTATGACCAGTTGCACCCGTTTCTCCCGTTGCTCCTGTTGCGCCTGTTGGTCCCGTTGCGCCCGTATGACCCGTTGGTCCCGTTGCCCCTGTTGCGCCTGTAGCACCAGGTGTGGCAGCCAAAGTTGTCACTAAATTAGATAACGTGTTAAACCTCATTTCAAGTTTTATTGTACGGTTTCCACTGGATGATTGTCCATATATTTGCAACTGAATTCTACTAGCGGTTGATGCTAAAGTTTTAGATGAAACATATAAATCGTACTCATATATGGCTTGAACTGTTGTAATAGTTGTTCCACTCGCAAATGTTCCAGTAGCCAATGTTTGAAGTAAAGTAGTTCCATCATTTGCAACTTCATTTATTACAGTCCAATATATAGATTTTCCTCCTACTCCTCCTGAAGTTTCCAAAGCATAAAGTAATGTATGCCATATACCTGCAACTATTGTGGTTGTTGCTGGTACTCCAACATCAGTTACAAAATTAGCAATCAAACGTGGACTGGCAGAGATGATGTCAGCTGTTATCAAGGTCTGTGGTCCTGCTGTGTTTGGTATAAGTAACAAATTATTAGAAAGAGAAGATGGTGGTGTTGTTATTGTTGGTCCATCTAAATATAATACAAGTCCGCTACTAGTTCCTTGAGGTCCTGTTGCACCTGTTGCTCCTGTTGCTCCTGTTGCTCCCGTTTCACCAGTTGCACCCGTTGCTCCCGTTTCACCAGTTGCGCCCGTTGCTCCGGTTGCTCCCGTTGCGCCCGTTGCTCCGGTTGCTCCCGTTGCTCCTGTTGCGCCCGTTGCTCCGGTTGCTCCCGTTGCTCCCGTTGCACCTGTTGCTCCTGTTGCGCCGGTTGCTCCCGTTTCACCCGTTGCTCCCGTTGCTCCCGTTTCACCAGTTGCCCCCGTTGCGCCCGTATGACCAGTTGCTCCCGTTTCACCAGTTGCACCCGTTGCGCCCGTTGCGCCCGTTGCTCCCGTTTCACCAGTTGCTCCAGTATCGCCTTGAGGTCCAATTGGACCGGTGGTGCCCGTTTCACCCATTGAACCTTGAGAACCAGAACCGCAACCGTCGCAACATTCAACATATTTATAAAGATTGCTATAAGACGACATGTATAATTAATTAAAATTAATTTTAATAACCTAATGAATTTATATTAGATTTTAATTTCATCGTTTTACGATATTTAATGATATTATGTTAAATAACAAAATAACAATTAATTCTAAATTTTAGCATTTTCAAAAAATAACAATAAAGTTAATAATAAATTATAAATATTTTTAATTTATTATTTATTTACAATATATAGATACAAATAATACTATTATTTTTATATAAAAGCAGTTTAAATGAATAATTCAGTTGGGTCGAATATATCATACACGCTAAAAGTGTGCGCAGCAATATCTGCTGTAGGAATACTAATTAAATACGGACTAAATACAAATATTTCTTCACTAGTTGGACTGGGACTCGTCGGGCTTTCTCTATTTGGCGCAATGTTAATGGTGTTAAAATTTTATTATAGCACGGGTTCAGGCAGTTCATTTTTCAGCGGAGCAGTGCTACCCAGCTTAATACAGCTTATCCTCATATGCGTTGTTGTTGGAGTCCTAATGTATCAAACCATTACTACTAGCGCACAAAACATAACATCCAGCGAGTATGACACCTTTACAGCAATATCAACTTCGCTCACGCTCATGCAAATTTTCATTACATTTTATTATTTGTTTTTAAACATGAAGTGCTTTGACGCAGGAGGAGCAGCATGCAAGATGTCAGACCGAGATAAACTAAGCGGAATAGGAATCATGTATTTAAACATAATATTAACGCTGCTCAATTTTTGCGCTCTTGGAATCGTTCAAGTAATTCTAACTAAATTTTACATTTGTTAGGGGGATAAATAAAGTTGTGAACACAATCAATACAATCAATACAATCAACACAATAAAATAAATTTAAATGTAATTCCAATTTCTTTATCACTTTCCCATATTCCAGATATTTTCAATACAAGATTACACTCGTCCAAATTTTTATCAATATCATCGAATAATTTAACACTACACGACTTTAATTGAGTCGTTAAATTGAATACAGGACACTTTTGATATTTTTTATACATTTTCAAAAAATGATTATATCGTTCCAGAATTGAAATCTCTAGTTCGGATATTTTTAAAATCATGTCTCGGTGTGAGTGCAGGTCATACATGATTATACTTTTATTGAATGACTTTAAAACAGTAATGGAATTAAAATACATGGGAATCATCAAACCGGCCAATGACACATCGTTATCAGAATATATGATTCGAATGAAGTAGCTATCAGACATTAGTGCATTTTGAACAGGTTCGCTAAAATATAAACATCCAGGATTTATTAATGGTGTGTTTTCATTATCATTATAAGAGTCGGAGTTGGAGTTGGAGTCATCAATGCACGGCTTAAATACCAAATTCATATTTCTATTATTTAATTATATTTTATAGTTTATATCGTTTTATATAAGTTTTTGATTATGATTATATTTACCAATTATTTTCAAGTTAACTGAAAAAAATAATTATAAACAATAATGTTCAATAAAATGATAAATTGC
>Ga0315284_10012932_pt1 | contig 11884 bp, 11 predicted proteins | sample YL17G09_16_MG_FD_203696 | JGI IMG/M metagenome (GOLD analysis project Ga0315284, IMG submission 203696) | Sediment microbial communities from Yellowstone Lake, YNP, Wyoming, USA - YL17G09_16 | ecosystem: Environmental > Aquatic > Freshwater > Lake > Sediment | place: USA: Wyoming | collected...
CTAGCCCCCATAGGTGATCTCCACATAATGGTCATAGGTCCGGAAATTCCCGGAAAAAGGTTTGATGATAAGGGTATAGATCTTGTTCGGCCCACCTTCGAGATAGATGACACCCTGCTCTACAATTCCGTCCGACGTGATCATGAGGTCGATCTGCCCCTGCTCCTTCTTCGGCTGATAGGGGCTCTTGACTCCCTTGAGCAAAACACCCTCGGGAAGCTTTACCTTCTTCAGGAGTTCCGGGGTCTCTCCCGATTTCTCGGGTTTCGGATAGATGCCCACGAGGTTACCGTCAAAATCAAAGCGCACATAGTAGGCTTTGTGCTGGGTGATGGCCTCGGAGCGTGCGTATTGGATGAGGGTGGTCAAATCCCGAGCTGCCCTCTCCAGGCCGGAAGTCGTCAGCTCCGTGAACAAACGCGGGGCTACAAAGCCGACCGTAATGCCGATGATCGCGATCACGATCACGAGCTCGAGGAGGGTGAAGCCCTTACTTCCCCTCATCTTCCCAGTTTCCGATGTCCTTGTCCTTGCCCTCTCCTCCAGGCTGCCCATCAGGGCCATAGGAAAAGACGTCCACCCCGGTGGGGTTGTGGATGCCTGGATCGAGATAGACATAATCATTGCCCCACGGATCCTTGGGAACCTTCGGCTTATCCAGATAGCCTCCCTCTCGCCAGCGCAGGGGGATAGTACCCGCGGTCGGTTTCTCAACGAGCGCCTTGAGACTCTGCTCGGTCGATGGGTATTCGCCGTTATCCATTTTATAAAGCTTCAAGCCCTCCTCCAGGGCCTGTGTCTGGATCTTGGCCTGATTGCGCCTGGCCTCCTCCGGTCTCTCTATCAGCCGGGTACCCACGAATGTGACCAGGATGCTCAGGATGACTACCACAATCAGGAGCTCAATGAGTGTAAAACCTTGTCTGTCCATCTTCTCCTCCGAGTTAGCGGATTATCTGGCTCATCTCCAGCATGGGGAAGAGGATCGCCAGGATGATGAAGCCGACGGTCACCCCCATAATGATGATCATGATCGGTTCAATGATCGAGGTGAGCCCGGCTACCGCCGTCGCTACATCCTCCTCGTATGCATCGGCGGCCTTCATGAGCATATCCTCCAGGGTACCGCTGCGCTCACCGACCTCGATCATATGGATCACGATGGGGGGGAACACACCGGACTTCCTGAGGGTCGCCCCCAGGCTCGATCCTTCGATGACGTCGGAGATCGCCGCTTGGAGTGTTACCTCCATAACCTTGTTCTGGACCACCGTCTGGACGATCCGCATGGCCTCGATGATCGGGACGCCCGAGGCCAGCAGCGTGCCGAGGGTTCGCGCAAATCTGGCCACAGCGAGCTTGATATAGATCTGACCGTACAACGGCATCCGCATGCGGAAGCGGTCAAAACGCAGTGCGCCGTGTTCAGTCTTCTGCCAGCGCATGATGAGGTAGATTACGGCAGCCACTGCAATGAGGATGATCCACCACGTCTTCCCGAGAAAGCCGCTCGTAACGATGAGTATGCGCGTTACGAGCGGCAGCTTCTGGTGCATGCTTTCGAACATGTTCACCATCTTGGGGACCACCGATACCATAAGGAAGGTGACAACCACAAAGGCAACGCAAATGAGGAAAGCAGGGTAGATCATGGCGGCACCGACCTTGGCCCGTAAGCGTTGCTGCCCCTCCAGAAACTCGGCCAGCCGGAGGAGGACGATATCCAAGGCACCGCTCGCTTCTCCCGAGCGTACCATATTGATATAGAGGTCGGGGAAGATCTTCTTGTGCTGGCTCAGGGCATCCGCGAAGGACGCTCCCTCGTTCACCGCGTCTCTGACCTGTGCCATGGTTTTCTTCAGAATGGGGACATCCATCTGTTCGTAAAGAGCGCTCAGGGCTTCGACCAGGGGAATGGAGGCCCCGACCAGGGTGGCGAGCTGCCGCGTAATCACCGCCACATGCTCCTTTTTCACCCGGCCGAAGAGGTCCTTGACGTTCAAGGTACCTGCCTTGGTCATGGCGCCAGCGGCCACCTCCTCGGCAATCGTGCTGACATATACCCCCTGGGACCTCAGCTTGAGCTTGGCCTCCCGCAGCGAGGTGGCATCCACCATCCCCCTGTTTTCTTTCCCCTTGTCGGTATATCCCGTCCAGGTATAGAGCGCCAATCAAGCCCCCCTACTGGGCCTTTTTCTCCTCTGCCTTGGGCTGCGGCATGGACTGCGGCTTAACGCTTCCCGGACCCGGCTGGGTCATCCCCTCAGTCTTCGCCTTTTCCTTCTGCTTCTGCGCCTCGGCCTGGGCCAGCTTGAAGTACTCTTCGTTGATCTGAATCGGGAACTGCTTCTTGATCTCCTCTTTCAGCTTATTGACCGCCGCATCCCGCTTCTCGCGCTTCATCTGGCGTTCGATGGAGCTCTTCACCTCATCGAGCGGCCTCACCTTGCCATCTTCCTTGTCTTCCACCTGGATGATGTGGTAGCCAAAGGAGCTCTTCACCACGCCGCTCATCTCCCCCTTCTTAAGGGCAAAAGCCGCCTTCTCGAAATCAGGGTCCATTCTGCCATGTGTTATCCACCCGAGCTCGCCGCCGCGCGGAGCTGAGGGGCATTTCGACTTCTCCTTAGCGAGCTTGGCAAAATCCGCGCCTTTCTTTAACTGCGCAAGGATAGCCTTGGCATCCTGCTCCTTATCCACGAGGATATGCCTTACCTTAACCCTGGGCCCGATGGTGAATTTTTCCTTGTTGTCGCTGTAGTATTTGGCAATATCGGTATCGGTTATCTTGACATTCTCGACCTGCGCATCCTCGAGGTCCTTGGCCAGGATCTGGTCTGTAATGTACTCGAGCTTCAGCTTGGTCTCAGGCTTCTGGTCGATCCCGCGTTTCTTTGCCTCCATGGCCATCATCCTCACCTCGGCCATTCTGTCCACGATCTCCCGTTTGGCCTCAGGCGTTGAATACCGCACACGGTACGGCTCCGGTATCTGGGAAAGGATGGCATCGATATCCGAATCCATGATCTTCTCATTCCCCACCGTTGCCACCACGTGAGGATTGGCAATGGTCCCCTTCGCCTTCAGGGACACCCCCTTTTCCTTCGAGCAGCCCGTCAGGGCCAACATCAGCATTACGCACACCAGTCCTAGTTTTTTCACTTACTTCTCCTTTCATGTAGTTATTCTTTTATTCCTAATATAAGAAATAACACCAAAGCAAGCTGCTGTCACCAAAAAACCCCGCAAGTTCTCCCTCTGCTTGGCAAGGGCATGACGTGCCGTACCCCTGGAGAGCCCAAGGGATCCGTCATCCTTTCCCGCTCGCTTGCCCATACATCCTGTGAGCGGCATGCAGGGCGGATGCCTTGCACTCCTCAGGATTCAGCGGAGATTAATCGTGTAAAGATGGGCAACTCCTTTGTTTAAGAAGCATTTCCCGCCTTCGTGATCATTCCTTTTTCACGAGCACGGCGATGAGGATGCCCTCCCTGACCCTCACCAGGGCATGTTGATCCGTAATCACGTTGCTCACACCCCAAGGCAAACCGATCTCCATGGTTGCATCATCGAGTTCATAGGCAAACCCTTTCAAGGTGATGCCCGAGGCCATCATTCCGAGGGGGAGGAAGGATATGGTGGTTCCTTCTTCATTTGTTAGTGTGCATTCACCCTCGATCAGAAAAATGATTTGACGCTCAGAGACGATTCGCGCCCTCACCCCGGCCTTGAGCGCCAGGTGCAGGAGATGGACGTTGGCTAGGCTATGATCAAACCGCGCCCCGATCCCGGAGAGAATCTCGATCTCCCGAGCCCCTCTTTTGAGCGCCACTTCCAGGGCGATTTGTGTGTCGGTCTTATCCTTATGTGGGCTGAAGGTGAGGATGGTGACTTTTCCGGCCTGCAACTCTTCCAGGGCTTCTTCCGGGATGGAGTCCATATCACCGACGACGAGGTCCGGGATGATGCCGGCCTGCAGGCAATACCAGGCACCACGATCGGCGGCGATAACCATCTCGGCCTTCAGCGCTGCGTGCCCGAGCAGTTCCTCAGGCACGCGGTCTCCTCCTACCACGATGAGGATCATATCTACAACATCAGGATAAGGATGCCGGCCAGGATGAAGGCCCCGATCCCGGTCGCCGCCCAGGTTGGACCGGTAGCGTTCTTATAGAGCAGGGCCGGATTCCAGCTCCTCTGTTCGACGATCCTGCCCTGGGGCAGCTGGTAGACCAGCGGCACATCGCCAATGCCGTCACCATCCGTATCCTTGAAACTGTTCATATATTCAAGGAAGCCACTCCATTGCTTCAGCTCCTGAATCCCCGGCCTATGCGGATCTGTATCAACAATGGCATCCCGCAGATCCTCAATGGGCTTCCCTTTTGCATCCTTAGGCACAATATCCAGTATGTGCCAGGTAAAATTTCCAATGAGCTTCAGGAAGGTGGTGTTATAGATATTGCCGCCAACTTTATAGAGCTTCCTGTTGGTTTCGGATACGTTGAGTTCCTTGTACCCTTTCTCATCATCCCCGATCTGGATATCGACCACCCGATCAAAGATCATCCTGTTGGGGTTATATCGGAACTTGAGGCCCGAGACCTGGAGGTAATAGTCGCTACCCTTCAAGGGATATACCGAGGTGAGCACCTCAAGGGTCTTCTTGATCTCATGACCGTAAAGGTAGAGACTGACGAGCGGGTAGCCCAAAGCATCCTCATGCATGCCAACCCCGAGGGGGATGGCGCGGAAACAATCGCTTACCGTGAGATTCCCCGTTTTCCCTTTCACGATATCATCCCTGATAACCCCGTTCGACTCAAAAGCCACATCGGTCTTTCTCCCGGTCTTCTTATATTCGGCCTTGTCTATTGACCAACGGATGGAATCGGCTATGATATTACCCAGATTCGAATCCCATTCGGCGCAGGTCAGGTTGAATCTTGTCTGGGCCAGCACCTTGAAGAAACTCCAGCCTCTATCCGCGAGCACCTGTTTGTTTACCACCTCCTCGGCCTGCTCCACCATCTGCTGGATACGCGCATCGCCCTCAATGGTGTCGTTCACTTCGACCATGGTGTATTTCTTGGGGGATAGTTTCCCATCCTCATAGGAAAGGTCAAGGATGCCGACATGCGTTCCGTAGCCTCCGGCCTGTACAATGATGGTGCCCTTTTCGTCGAGAGGGGCCTTTAGGAGGGAATGGGTATGGCCGCTGATGATCACATCAATCCCCGGCACCTTTCTGGCGAGATCAACATCCTCGCCCGTTTTTAGATCCTCGTTCAAACCGCTGTGGGAGAGGCAGATCAGCACATCGACCTTTTCCTCCTTCTTCAGCTTATCCACCATGGCCTGCGCCGTATTCATTGGATTGGAAAATGTGAGCGGCTTGGCAAAGGGGGACACCTCGGCTGCATCTTTTCCGATGAGGCCAAAGATCCCGATCTTGAAGCCTGCACGTTCAAGGATGATGTAGGGGGTAAAGAGGCCGTCCTCAAAGGCCTTCATCAGGGTGTCATCCGCCTCATCGGCGGCGCTGAACTCAATATTGGCACAGACCACATACGGCATGCCCTTTTCCGATCCTGCGCGTAGTATCCGGGCAAGCCCTTCGGGTTTGAGGTCGAACTCGTGGTTTCCAAAGCCGACCGCATCATATCCGACCTCCTTCATGATCCGCAGCTCGTAAGCCTCCTCCCTGCTGATCATATGAAAGAGGGTTCCCATCATGAAGTCGCCTGCATCCAGGACAATGACACAATCCGACCCGTCTTTCTTCGCGTCCTTAATGATGCTTGCTATGCGTGCTATACCCCCTTTTGTAGCGTCATTGCCCTTAGTGAGCGGGTCATAATCGATCTCAGGGCCGAAGCCGAGCAGATGGGAATGCAGGTCGTTGGTATGGATAATTCTCAGGGTCCTTGCTGGAAGCGCAGGGGCAATCACGAAACACATGACAATGGCAATACCTATGATCCTGAAGAATCTCTCCTGCATACGTCCTCCTCTCACCTCATGCTTACGGATTTAAAATATAAGTCCAATCTCCCTGAAAAAAGGGAGCTGCTTGTCCTTTTCGGAAAGGATCGGGCCAGGGACCGGCCAGGGGATAGAGAGGTCAGGGTCGTCCCACCTGATGCCGCTGTCCGCATCCGGCACATAGTACGCATCCACCTTGTAAAGCACGACCGTGTCCTCCTCCATCGTACAGAAACCATGGGCAAATCCTTTGGGAACCAGGATCATGTTCATTTCGAATGCGGAGAGTTCGATATCAAACCATTTACCATAGGTCTGCGACGCCCTCCGCAAGTCCACGACGACATCGAAAATTCTCCCTTTCACGACCCATACCAGCTTTGTTTGGGCATACGGCGGCTTCTGGAAGTGCAGCCCCCTGATAACCCCGATGCCTTTGGAAAAAGAGTGGTTATCCTGCACAAAATCATAGGAGAACCCGAGCTGTTCGAAGACCTTCCGGTTGTATGTCTCCGAAAAGTACCCCCGCTGATCCCTGAATAAACGCGGTTTTAGAATGAAGGCACCCTTGAGCGGCGTCTCGATACAATGCATGCCCTCCTCCATAGCTCATTCTGGAGAAGATATCAACTCCTTGACTTCAGCCAGGACGTCCTCGATCTGGTCATGGTGCCGAGGAGAGATATGCATGGGAATTACCCGCTTGGCATTCAAGGCCAGCGCCACCTTGCCTGCCTGAAAAGCGGTGAGGTGCCCTTTGTGGTACGCCTCGTCCCGCATCTCGTCCAGGTAAAACGCCTCAATGAAAAGGATATCCGTGCCTAAAGCAAGGGGGAGGACCCGCTCGATATTCGCCTGTGAATAGCGGATATCGGTCAGGTAGGTGATCTTCTGTCCCGGCGAAACAACGACCAGGTCATCCACAAGCTCTTCGCATGGGATGCTTCTCGTCCCCCGAACCGTATCAACGCGGATGACCCCCTTCAACCCGGCATGGATCAACTCCTTTAACCTTCCCAGCCAAGGTCCTGCCTTATACCCCCTCTCCGCCAGAACGTCCCCTCTGATATTGATGTGGAAAGCCTCCTTGATCACAAAACCCAGGCAGGGGATATTATGATCGAGGATGGCCGCCTCCACGGAGTACCGCGGTGTGTTGGCAATCGCAGGGGAATGCCAGGGTTCGCTCTGCTCGGATATGACATCAAAACCTGCATTGGCTTTCGTCGTTATAGTGGAAATGCCCTGGTACGAGACCTCGTGGATATGTATCTCCAAGCCATACGCCTGGGTGAGGTTCCAGGTGTAGGCATGGAGTTTGGCGAGCATCTTCTCCCTGATACCCTCCGGACCATAGATATGGAGAGGGTTTTCCCGGTGGAGGATCACCCTCAGCACATGGTCGATACCCATGAAGTGATCCATGTGGGTATGGCTGATAAAGATAGCTTCCAGCAGCATGAGTTCACGGTTCGAGATCGTGAGGAAGCTCCCGCAGTCGAACATGATCGCCTTGCGTTCGTTGAGGATACGGATATAGACGATTGGGTCAAACAACGGGCCGTTTACCAGCCTAGTTAGGAATGTCGGCCTCATAGGTCACGCGACATCAGACCTCTACATGCCGAGGGATTTGAGGAGATCATCCACGGCATCCTGAGAGGTAGCAGCACCCTTTACACGGCCAGGTACCACCGGCCCGTGGAGGACCTCGACCTTTGGGTGTTCTGCTTTCGACTCGGCCTGTACGAGATGTCCGAAGTGCTGGATGAACTCAATAAGCCGCCGCTCAATCTCCTCGACGACCTTGCTCACCTTCTTGATGAGCTGGTCGACAAGGTCGGCATGGATCTGGAGCTCACTGATCCTCGTCAGCTCATTGACCAGTTCGTCGTTATGCACCTTCAGGGTGGCGAGTTTGGCAACCGCACCCTTCTTGTCGCCCTCAGCGATGAGCTTGACGATCATTTCATACATATTCACATCAATGAGCGCCACCTCCTGGCGTGCAAAGAGGAGGTCAAGAGTCTGTTCCGCTGCATCCTTCACCAGCTTCGAGGCGTGGGCGAGCTTGTTCGACAACCCCTCTATCTCCTCCTCGTTGATGTGCTTCAAGATCGGTTCTAGGAAGCTCTGGATATCCTTTATGGATTCATGGAGGTCGCGCGTGATTTCGCCAATGCCCTGAAACAGTTCTGACGTACCGAAGGACGAGAGCTTCTTCATCCCGCCGGCCGCTCTGGCCAGATCGCCCATGGAAAGGCTGATGATGGCTTCCTTCAGGGTATCCATAAAAAGCTCCAGCTCTTCTATGGGGGGGGTCCCTGTGGCTTCGATATGTTTTTTCAGGGCATCGGTCTGGTCGAGAATCTCTCCGATATGCCTTTCCTTTGCCCTTTCGCGTGTCTCATTTTCCGCCATTCCTGCCTCCCCCCTCCGTACACATGGATAGTATGTTTCATTTTTCGGAAATGCACGCCTGAATCTTTAACGCGAAGATTGTCCCTTATATGGGGGTGGGGGAGGAAAGGACCAGGGGAAGATCTTGGCATGGTAAGGGAGCGAAGACGATAGATGGGCCTACCAGCCTTGGGATGCTTCGTTCCTATTGATCCGGAATACGGGCGAGATCGGCAATCCACGGGGCCTCCTCGCTGTCACTCGGTGCCCGGTAATCGCCCCGGGGCGAGAGCGATCCGCCCGATCCGACTTTGGGTGCATTCGGGACGCAGGAGCGCTTGTACTGGCTCAGCTTGAAGAACCGGTGGACGAAAACCTCAAGCCAATGCTTGATCTCACCAAGATTATAGCTGTTGCGCTTCTCGGGAGGCACATCGGGCCACGCGCCCTTCATTTTATCACTCCAGGCATGGTGAGCGAGGAAGGCCACTTTTGACGGCAGGTAACCGAACCTCGTGAAGTAGAAGGTATTGAAGTCCTGGAGCTCATACGGTCCGATGATTTCCTCCGTCCTGTGCGCCGGCTGGTCGCCGATCGTACCGGGGATAAGCTCGGGGCTTATCTCGGTAGCCAGGATGTCCTGCAGGCATGCGGAGACCTCGCTGCCCAAGAGGTCTCGTGCGACGATCCAGCGCAGGATATACTGGATCAGGGTCTTAGGCACGCTCGCATTCACATTATAATGTGACATGTGGTCACCAACCCCATAGGTGCACCAGCCGAGAGCAAGCTCAGAGAGATCCCCTGTCCCGACCACCATCCCGTTCACGAGATTGGCTATCCTGAACAAAATGGAGGTCCTCTGGCCCGCCTGGACGTTTTCAAAGGTCACATCATAGAGCGCATGACCTCTAGCATAGGGATGATCGATATCCTTCATCATCTGGAGAGAACCTGGCTTGATGTCGATCTCGTGCGCATCGACCCGAAGGGCCTGCATAAGGCGTTTGGCATTGGTATAGGTCTTGTCCGATGTGGCAAACCCCGGCAGGGTATAGGCCCTGATGTTCATCCTTGGTAGTCCCAAGGTGTCCATAGTCCTGGCACAAACGATGAGGGCGTGCGTCGAATCGAGTCCACCGGATACCCCGATCACAAGCTTCTGCACACCGGTGGTCCGCATCCTTTTTGTGAGCCCCTGCACCTGGATGTTGTAAATCTCGTAGCAGCGCTTGTCCCTGAGACCGGGGTCAAAGGGAACATACGGAAAGCGCGGCACCTCCCTCTCGAGCATGATCATTCCCTGGGGTAGCGTGATATGGCAAGGGATCTCACGAAACTGTTCGATCGTCCCTCTGAGTTCCTTCCTGCTCACCGAGAAGTTCGTTATCCGCATACGGTCCTGGGCCAGTCTCCCGAGGTCGATATCGGCGAATATCACCTGCGGTTTCCAGGAGAACCGCTCTGATTCCTTCAACAACGTCCCATTCTCATAGACGAGCGCATGCCCGTCCCAGGCGAGGTCCGTCGTCGACTCGCCGGGTCCGGCCGCCGTGTAAATGTAGGCACAGAGGCACCGGGCAGACTGGTTCGAAACCAGCTCATGGCGGTATTCATCCTTTCCCACGGTAATGTTCGAGGCGGAAAGATTCCCGATCACCGTTGCCCCTGCCAGGGAGGCATAACTGGATGGGGGGACAGGCACCCAGACGTCCTCGCATAACTCGATAAAAAATTTGCACTCGGGGATGTTCTCCACTGGGAATATGAGATCGTTTCCGATGGGAATCCCCTGCTGTCCCAAGAGATCGATCTTTTTCACCGTCAGGTCTCCGGCAGGCCGGAAATGCCTGAGCTCGTAGAACTCCCGGTAATTCGGGAGATAGCTCTTTGCCGCAATCCCGAGAACCTTGCCCTTGTGCATGACTACCCCGCAGTTGAAGAGGGAATCCATGATGGGAAGAGGGGCGCCGACCACGATCACCATATCGAGGGCGGATGTAGCTTCGAGCAGTCTCTTTAGCGCGCCTGCGACCGCATCGAGGAGGGCATCCTGGAAGAAGAGATCCTCATTCGTATATCCCGATACCCCGAGCTCAGGAAACAGCGCCAGGATAGCCTTCCCCCTCGCCGCCGCATGAGCAAGCTCGATGGTCTTCTCTGCATTGAACGCCGGGTCGCTGACCCTGACCTCCGGGACACACGCCGCCACCCTGATGAACCCATGCGCATACAGGTTGAAAAACTCCTCCACGTGACCCTCCCAGCTTAGAGTTTTCACTATTATACAATACAACTGTCAGAATATACAGATAAAAGATCCTTCATGGGCAACGCTTCTGCTCTGGATGGAAGCATGCAAGCTGCATTCTCCCGTTTGGCCTGAAGGGGAGCCAAGCACGCGTAGTGCATGCCTGCATCGGCTTACGGGCATGCACCGCGCGTGCATAGCCCCCTGTTGAAGGTTCAGGAGGGATGATTTTTTGAGAAGAAGTATTCCAAATGGTTTCGTTGTGCTTATTATTATAAGCGGAGGGTTGCTCGTATGGTGGGTTTCTTGATTGCCTTTTTGCTCATTGCCGATATCCCTGAGGAACGTTTTACGACACTGCGGGAGGAGATGGTCTTCACCCAGATCATGGAGCGTGCAATCAGGGATCAGCCCACGCTCAATGCCATGCGAACGGTGAAGCGGCATCGCTTCGTGCCGGAGCGGCTCAAGGCGTACGCTTATGAAGACGGGCCCCTGCCCATCGGACATGGACAGACCATATCCCAACCATATATCGTGGCCTACATGACCGAGTTCTTGAGACTCAAACCCGGATCTAGTGTACTCGAGATCGGTACAGGTTCTGGATATCAGGCGGCAGTATTGTCCTGTATTGCTGGAGAAGTGTACACGGTTGAGATCATCGCCGAGCTCGGTCAGCAGGCTCAAAAGAGAATCAAAGCGCTCGGATATCAGAACGTCATGGTCAGGGTAGCGGACGGCTATAACGGCTGGGAGGAGCATGCCCCATATGACGCCATCATCGTCACTGCCGCAGCCGAATACATCCCGCCCCCGCTCATAAAGCAACTCAAGGACGGCGGGCGCATGGTGATTCCGGTCGGCTCGCCCTTCCTCGTGCAGACCCTCATGCTCGTGGAAAAGTCAGGCGGGGTGGTGAAGACCAAGAGCCTGCTGCCTGTTCGTTTCGTGCCCCTGATAAGGGGCAAGTGACGGGCGCTGGCACTACTATGAGAGACATACTTTTCCACAGACCCCAGCAATTAAAGACTGGAACGACAAGGCATTGCATGGTTTGTTACGATTGCTTAGTCTTGCGACGAGGAAGATCATAGGTTGTTACTCAAGCTCCAGCCTATTGATTGCAGGGTCGGCGGTCGCTTCGTCCGCAGGAGGGGAACTGGACCGCTCCCCTTTCATTTCGTCAGGAGCGGCCCAATTCTGCTGACGTCTGCCCCCCCCCTTGAGAGACTACGGGGGGGGTTG
>Ga0315284_10012933_pt1 | contig 11884 bp, 5 predicted proteins | sample YL17G09_16_MG_FD_203696 | JGI IMG/M metagenome (GOLD analysis project Ga0315284, IMG submission 203696) | Sediment microbial communities from Yellowstone Lake, YNP, Wyoming, USA - YL17G09_16 | ecosystem: Environmental > Aquatic > Freshwater > Lake > Sediment | place: USA: Wyoming | collected...
CGTGATGGCGTCCAGGTTCGCCAGGCTGATGTTCTCTCGGACGACCATGCCAAGTATGAGTCCGAGCGCCTTGCGATCCTCGGTGACGAGTCCGATTCCGAGGCGGATGGCGTCCTTCGGCGAGCGGATATGCACCTGGGTGCCGTTGAGCCATACCTCGCCCTCGTCAATCGGGTCCGCGCCGAAGACCGCGCGTGCGAGCTCCGTGCGGCCCGCTCCGACGAGCCCTGCGATCCCGAGGATTTCGCCCTGGCGGACGGTGAAGTTGATGTCCTCGATGACGCCCCTTCGTGTGAGATTCTTGACGGTCAGCGCGGGCTTCGTGATCTCCGCGGGCTCCTTCGGTATGACCTCTTTCAGCTCGCGGCCCACCATCATGTGGATGAGGTCATTGCGGTCGGACTCGGCGACGGGCTTCGTGCCGACGAGATGCCCGTCGCGAAGGACGGTGACGGTATCGGCGATCTGGAAGACTTCCTCCAGGCGGTGGGAGATATAGATGATGCTGACGCCCTTCTGCTTCAGGGAGCGGATCAACTCGAAGAGGCTCAGGAGCTCGTGTTCGGTGAGGGTCGCGGACGGCTCGTCCATGGCGATGATCGAGGCATTTCGGGAAGTGGCTTTGGCGATCTCGACCATCTGCTGCTGAGCGACCGAGAGGCGATTGACGGGCGTTCGGACGTTGAGCTTCACGCCGAGCTGGTCAATGACTCTCTGCGCCTCGGAGTACATCTCGGAGAAGTTGATGAACCCCGGGAGTCGGCCCTTCGGCTCGCGGCCCAGGAAGATGTTCTCGGCGGCGTTCAGGTACGGGACGAGGTTGAACTCCTGGTAGATGATGCTCACGCCGAGGTCCATGGCCTTTTGGGGCGTGGTGACATGGACTTGCTCGCCGCTGATGAGGATCTCGCCGCTGTCCATCGGCTGAGCGCCGGCGAGGATCTTCATGAGCGTGGACTTACCCGCGCCGTTTTCGCCGACGAGGGCATGAACCTCGCCCTTCGCGACGGCGAAGCTGACGTTGTCCAGCGCCCGCACGCCGGGGTAGGTCTTGCTGATGCTCCGCATTTCGAGAGCGAGTGGGCTCATATCATTCTCCGCAGTCGGTCAACAGCAGAATGGGTCGAATAGGTCCTATAGGTCCTATGGGTCGTATGTTCGCCATTCGCTGCTACTTCTGCGCCTCCAGCGATGCTTTGTCTATGATGCCGACTTCGACTGGGACTTTCGCAGGGACTTGCTCGCCCTTCAGGTGCTTCACGACCATTTCGATGGTGGTGGCGCCGATCTTGCGCGGGTACTGCACGGAGTCGGCCTTGAGCGGGCTGCCTTTGAGAATCTCCGCGCGCGCCTCCGGATCGCCGTCGTAGCCGACGATGACGATGTTTTTCTTCGCCTGGCGAAGAGCGGCCAATGCTCCGAGCGCCGTGCTGTCATTGATGGCAAACACGCCGTTGATCTCCGGGTGAGATTGGAGCATCGTTTCCATGACGTCCATGGACTTACCACGCTCACCGTCGCCCGGCGGACGAGCGATGATCTCGATGCCCGGGTACTTCGCGACGGCCTCGACGAAGCCCTTGGTCCGGTCGCGGACGCTCATGACCTTCGGATGATCTATGATGATGATCTTGCCGTTGCCGTTGAGGAGCTTCGCCATGTACTCGCCGGCCAGACGACCGCCCGCGATGTTGTCCGAAGCTACGTGGCAGACGACATCTCCGCCGTTCGCCGAGATATCCGCGGTGAAGACCGGAATCTTCGCCTTGTTCGCTTCCTCGATCGCGCCGCCGATGGTATCGGAGTCCACGGGGCAGACGACCATGGCATCAACACGCTGGGTGATGAAGTTCTCGATCTGCGCCTGCTGGTCCTTCATGTCGAACTCAGCGGACTGGATATTGAGCTTCACGTTCTCGCGGTCGGCGACTTCCTGCATCGCCGATTCGAGCTGCTGATAGAAGGGATGGCTCTTTGTGAGGAGTGTCACGCCGACGCGGTACGTCTTCCCGCCGGTCTGCTGCTTGCCGCAGGAGACGATGCAGAACACGACGGCGATGAGGGCCAAGGCCACGATCCGGGCTGATCTGCTTTTCAAGAGAGTATCTCCTCTCACCGATACTGGATGCCGAGGGTACGGCATCCAGTATCGCATATCCTGTGCTAAGCCTTCCACATCTACTTCGGCTGTTCCTGCGCGGGAGGCGTATTCCCGGCCGGCGGTGGAGTCGGAGACGGCGCGGGCGCGGGCGGAGTCACGGCCGGCGGAGGCGTTCCCGCGGGCGGCTGAGCGCCTTCCACCGGCGTGCCCGGCTCGATGGTGGTGACCGTGCCGTCGGGACCGACGGTGATGTTCATCGGGGCCCCTGCACTCGGAGTCGGAGGCGTTCTCCCCTCGAGTCTGTCAATGGCCTCCTTCACAGTCATATCGTCCGGATTCTTCTCCTGAATCTGCTTGTAGAGTTCGAGGGCTTTGGCCTTGTCGCCCTTGTTCTCGTAGACCGCAGCGATTTTCGTCTGGACGAAGAGGCTCCGAGGGCTGACCTTAAGCATGGACTCATACCGGGCAAGGGCGTCGTCGAACTTGCCGATTCTCTCCAGGAATTCCCCCTCCGACAGCTTCAGGGCAAAGTTGTTCGGATCCTTCGCGATCGCTTCCTGGTACAGCTTCATAGCCTCGTCCAGCTTGCCGGCATTCTCGTAGACCGTGATGAGCGCCAGCCTTGGAGTGGACTTGTCCGGATGCTTTCTGTAGAATGCCTCGAAGTAACCGACGGCGTCTTTGGCTTCTCCCTGTCTGTTGTACCAATCTATGAGAGTCGCCGCGGCGGCCCTGTTTTCGGGATCGGTTTCGATCATCTTCTCCAGAACGGCTTCTCCGTCTTCGGTCTTCTGCATCTTGTCATACGTGTCAACGAGGCCCGCGAGCGCGGCGCCGTAAGTGGGATCTATCTTCAGGATGCTCTGATACTGCTGCAGAGCTTCTTCGTACTTCTTCTGGTAGTCCTTGATCTCCGCGATGGAGGTGTAGGCTCGGAACTCCTTCGGGTCCTTCTTGATGATGGCGAGGAATTCTTGCTCCGCGTCGTCATAGCGCTCCTGCCGGGCCAGAAGCTCGGCGAGCGCAAATCGAGGGTTCAGGTCCTCCGGATGATCGCTCATCAGTTGCCTGTATGCGAGTATGGCTTCATTCGGCTTCCCCATCTTCTCGAGAAGCCGCCCGATGTTCATGGCCGCCTCGACGTCGTCCGGGCGCACCTTCTGAAGCTCCCGGTAGGCGTCCAGGGCATCTTGAGTCTTTCCCTGCAGCTCGTACGCATGAGCGATTCCCCGATGAGCCGCGGAGCTCTTCGGGTCGGTTGCCTTCAGCGCCTGGTATTCCTTCAGTGCCTCGTCATACTTCTTCTGGCCCTCATAGAGCATGGCGAGACAGATATACGGAAGCTGGTTGGCGCGATTGGCTTCCTTGGCCTTGTTGTAGTAGGAGATCGCGTCGTCGGGCTTCTGCTGCGCCTCGTACATATTTGCGGCCGCTATCAGGGAATCGGGGTTCTTCGGGTCTATCGCCAGCATCTTCTGCGACTCGGCGAGCGCCTCATCGGACTTACCCTGCGTCCGGAGGATGCGGATGATGTTGTAGTAGGCTTCCAGGCTCTTCGGATTGGCTTCGAGATGCTTTCTGTAGATGGCCAGGGCCTTGTCCAGCTCGCCAGCAAACTCATATGACATGGCGGCTTTCTGACGAATCCCGAAATCCTTCGGATTTAGCGCAGCCGCCTTTTCGTACTGTGCGATGGCGTCCTCATTTCGGCCCTGGCGTTCCAGCACGAATCCCAGGCCCATGTAGGCGCTCTGCATTTTGGGGTTCAGTTCCAGCGCCTTCTTGAACCACTTCTCCGCTTCGCCGAGCTTGTTCTCGTACGTAAGGGAGACGGCGAGATCGTGAGCGGCGGTTTCATCCTTCGGGGCGAGGGCAATCAGTTTTCGCAGGCGCGTCTCGGCCGCCGGGTAGTTCTTGAGGCCAAACAGCGCTCGGGCCGAGTTGGCGTACGCATCGGCGCTCTTCGGGTCAAGGGCGATCACTTTGTCGTAAGTCTTGACGGCTTCTTTGGCCTGGCCGTTCTCCAGGTAGGCCGCGGCGAGAGACAGGAGGTAGCCCGGTTCTTTCGGCTCCAGATCGGCCGCCTTCTTCATGTTTGCGATGCCCTGCGCCGGGTCGTCGAGCTCGATCCGGCACGCGCCCATCGCGTACCAGGCGTGAGCATACTTCGGATTGACCTTCACTACCTGCTGGAAGGCGGACACGGCTTCCTTGAACTTCGACTGGCTTGCGAGGACCGAGCCGAGGTTAAAGAGCGCCTGAGTGTTCTTCGGGTCACATTTCGCGGCGGTGCGGAACTCATCTTCGGCGAGTCCGTACTTCCCGCTCATCCCGTACATGGTTCCGAGTGTGACATGCGCCTCCACAAGCTTGGGATCATAGACGAGCGCCCGCTTGATGCTCTCGATCCCCGGGTTTCTGCGGCCGGTTTGGATGTAGATCTGGCCGAGGAGCATATGCAGCATCGCGTCCTTTGGCCTGAGCTTGAGAGCCTGGGTCGTGTAGCTCTCGGCGGACTTGAGATCGCCGGTCATCATGCTTAGTCGGCCCAGGTTTGCATAGGCCGGCCCGTTGGTGGGATCGAGCTTCACGACCGCCTTGAACTCGGCGATGGCTTCTTTCGGCTTGCGCGCGTTGGTGAGCGCTATGCCCCTATCGAAATGAGACTTCACGATCTGGGCAGTCGTGGGCTTCGGAGCAGCGGCGGGCTTCGGAGCCGCGGTTGGCTTCTGGGCGGCGAGCGCGGAAGTCAGGATGAGGACGAGCAGAACGGATATCATCTCTCGTGCCGGGTATCTGATGCGCATGGATACGTCTCCTTGATTGCCGGTGGGCAACGAACTGTACGTGCACTAGATGGCAGCAGATGAATTCTAAGCTGTGGAGCCTGAAAAGTCAAGGCGCAAATAGGAAGAGGCGGCCGCCGAATTCGCGGTCGCCTCTTCTTGGATACGAGTTGTCAGTACAGCTAGCGGGTCCTCTTCCTGCTTCTAAACGCCCACGCGCTCATGGTGCAGATGCCCATCAAGACCGAGGCGAGGGATGCGGGCTCGGGCACCGATGTAAGCTCGAAGGCCATGTCGTGGCCGGTGCAGGCTACATACCAGCCGCTTTCGACGCCCCATTGCTGGACGGCGTAGTCATATCGGTGATCTATCGCCTCGTGCCAGCCCCACTGCTTCACATTGGTGGGCAGAATGGCCTGGATCGAAAGCCAGTATATCTTGTCTTTTTCCTGGTTAAAGTAATCCTGCGGGTCAAGGTTCACGTAGTACTGATAGACGTCTTCGGTGAGGCCGCTGCCCTTGTCAATCGTCCCGTATAGGGTCTCGTTTGCCGGGCCGGGGATGGTGAAGTAACTCTTGACCGCCCCCGGGCGGCTGTAGTAGATGCCCTTGGCCGGGTCTACCGGAACGTCATCATAGATGGTGATGTTGAAACCCGTGATGCCGCCAAGCGGAGCGTTCGCGAGCTGGTCGGAGTAGACGGTATATGCTCCCGGAGGGGTCCAGTACGAGCCCCACCAGTGTATGTCAGTCACGGGCCGGCCGTCCGGACACTGCCAGTCGTCCGCCATGAGAGACCACAAGGGTGGCTGGATTGCGGCTTTCGTCTCCGAGGAATAGTCCCAACTGTTCGCGGTCATTCTCGGCAGTTGGGAGTACTTGACCGGATCTTGAATCGGGCCGGCTAAGCTCGCGCACTGAACTACGACGGCCAACAGCAGACACATTAAGCCCAAACGCAGGTATTTCGTCATCTTGCTTACCCCCTTGGCATCCTACGAGATGAATTGCCTGCTCCGAATCAGCCGATCCCAGTGGCCGATTCGAGCAACGAACGCAGCCGGGGAATACGAGATTTCGCCGCACCCCGGAATGGACCCCGTGCTGATTGAGATGGTGCAGCCAATGGTGTAAATGCAAGAATCGTGCCAAAAGCCGGAAACAGTCGGCAAGAAGCCCGAATCTTTTCCAAGTCGTGCGGGAGAACCGTCCTTCTGCGACGGATGCGGAGGCATCGGGGTGCTGGGTGTTTGGTGTTGGGTGTTGGGTGTTGGGTGTTAGTCAGTCGAATAGGTCGCTGAGGCGGGCGGCGTCGGAGTGGAAGCTCCCGATCTCTTCCTCAGTCAGGCGGCGGTTCTTGGACATGTCGAAGCGGGACATCTCGAGGACTTGATCCACCAGAAACTCGGTGGCCGACTTGGCGAGGGCCTCGGCCTTCTGAGGGAGCTCTTCCCAGACGAGCAGGCCTTTCACATAGAGCAGGCGGGCGAGCAGGTCGGCCAGATCGCTCGGGGACATGTTCTCGATCTCAGCGCGCGAGAACACGTGGCCGTTCAGGTAGTCGAACTGCAGCTCATATGGGGGATCATCGCCGAACGTCTCCGCGAGGAAAGTCGCCGCGCGCCAGTTCAGGATGACCGTCCGACCCTGCTTCGTGTAGACCGTCTTGATCTCGACATCGAACGCGTCGGTCTCCTCGCCGTTTTCGAGGAGGACGCGATACGAGAACAGGACCTTATATCTGCTCGACGAAGCTCCGTGCTGCGCGCAGGGAATCTCCATGTGCTGGATATGCGCGGGCGACACGGAGATCACCTTCGCGTACAGGTTGTGGTGCGGCGCCATTTCCGGGCGCAGATCTCCGCGAATCCTGACGTAGTCGCCGGGCGCCAGGCCGAGATCGCGTCCCCGAACGCGCTCACGCTCCTCGTGACGCTCACGCTCCTGAATCTGTGGGATGGCCGTGCGGACGAACTGATCGAGCGTGTGCTTCCAGAACCCGCTTTGCTCGTTGTTCCGGGCGGCTTCCGGCGGCTGGTGCAGCCAGGGAATGCCGTCGCGACGGCGCAGATCGAGGTAGCTTTGATCGGCGCCGTGGAATACTTCGTCCTCGGTCACGCGGCGGGTCTCGCCTGTGAGGGTATTCGCGAGGGTGTACTCCCAGTGAGGATCGTCGCCCTCTACGCGGTGGACTTCGGTGACGATGCCGTAGGTGCGCTCGGCCCCCCCGGGGCCGTACATCGCGCCGGGATGCTCCGGATCGCGGTGGGCATAGGCGACTATTCGTCTCAGACTGTACTTGTGGTCGTCGAGCATGGCGACTACTCCACCACCACTACCTCATAGAGGCCGAGGCCGTGGAGCGTGAACTCGATCATGCCATCCCGCCAAGCGAAGTCGAGCTCCTGACAGGCGCTGAGCGCATGTACCCGCCGCACGCGAGCCGGATCGGCCACTCGGAGGCTGACCCGGACTTCGCGAATCGGGATTATCTCCGAGATCGGCCTCTGCATATCGCCCGTGTTGTTTACGAGATGAACGATCAGGCGGTCGGGATCCCGCCGGCGGCGCAGCTCGATCTCCACGGTCGCCGGACACTCCGCCTCGAGCGGCAAGGCTTCACCATGCGCCCAGCGGACCGAGTTCGCGAGGAGCGATTCGTATTCCCACATCCTGTATCGGGCATAGAAATCGCCCGCGAGGCATGGAATGTAGATCGCGCGCCCTTTCCCGAATCCGTTCACGATCATCGCGGGGTCATCTGATTCGCCCTGAGGTGCGGAGTAGAGCCGCCCGATGCGGTTCATGAAGATCATCGGCGCTTCCGCCGAATCCGATTTTGTCACCCGCAGGCTGTACTGCGGCCGGGCGATGAGCTGCTCCAGGTTGAATGCTTCGGTGGCGGGATGCTTCGCCTTCACTCTCACATACTCCTCGCCGGATGCGGGCGGCATCGCGCCCTCGACGGCGGTGACTCCGAGCACGCGCGCGAGCGGATTCTCGGCTCTCAGGCAGCCTCTCTCGTCGTAAGCGCCCGTCTCGAACTCCGCGACCAGTCCCCCGCCTTGCTCCACGAATCCCGCGATCGCCCCGGCCTGTGAATCTGACAGGCAAGGGGCATTCGACAGTATCAGGGTCTTGTACTTCTTCAGACCCCCCGGCGTGAGGTCCTTGTCCAGAATCACATCGAACGAGATGTGCTCGCGCGTGAGTGCCGTGAACCAGCCGAGATACGAATCACCGTTCATCTCGTCGCAGACCTGTTTTCGCTTGTGCCAATCCGCTATCTTCTTGCCGGCGCCCACATCCGCGATGAGATCACGCTCCTGGCCCGATCCCTGCTCGCCGAATATCTCCTCCTGCTCGGAGACCCAGAACGTCGCGCCCTGTCTCGAATACAGCAAGGCGATGTCGGCAACGGACTCGGTCGCTGTGTAGTACTCCTCGTGCTCCTCCAGGAAGCCCTGTATCTCGCGAACGCCCTGAAGCGCGATCTCGCGGCTGTGATCGAGCGCGTAATCGAAGACGGCGAACCAGGGATTCGCGCCGCACGCGACCGTCTGCGCGATGGCGAGTCGGCATTCGATAGGCGGGAGCGGGATATAGTGCCACGACCCGAGCGCATGATGACTGAACACGACGGACGGCTTGCCGCCCGCCTCGAGGTGCTTCGCCGCGGTGGCCCAGAAGTGCAGGACGTGCGCGCGCGGACCGGGATGGAAGAACGCCTCTGCCCCGTTGAAATCCTCGTAATCCCCGACCTTCTCGATCTCCCTGGCGACGCGCCATGCCCCGGCATGCCAACTGCCCGCGTTCAGGAATATCACGCCCTCGGGGTTGATCGTCTTCATCGCGGCACGGCAGTCCTTCAGGAACTCGGCCATCGAGTCCTCGCGGAACTCGATGAAGTCCTTCCACCGCTCGTCCGACCAGTCCTCGACGGTCGGAATCTCGGCGCCGAAGCGGGCCTTGAACATCTCGCGGCACGACGGGCAGTAACAGCATCCGGGGAACACGACCGGTCCATCGAGGAAGACTCCGTCAATGCCGGTCTTCATGGCCTCCGCGACCATGTCCTGAGCCCAGTCACGCCATCCGCTGTTCACGCAGAACGTGGTTCCTCCGCCGTAGAGCGGGCTGACTCGGCCGTACGGAGTGCCGTCCGCGGTCAACTGCTCCCAGCCCGGATTCCGCTCCGCGAAATCGTACGCGTACCAGTGCATATTCAGATACGCGAGCACGCTGATGCCGTACTTGTGAGCATGAGGGAGGTATTCCCTCATGACATCGAAGTCGCCGAGCGCCGGGTACTTCTCGAACTTCGGGGTATCGAAGGTGGTGAGATAACCTAGTCCGGGCGCGATGCCCGGCGTTCCGATGACCCACTCGCAATTGGCGTGCCATTCCTCGCGCTTGCTGCGGGCCAGGGCATCGAGATCGGCGTCCTTCATGCGGGCGAGCTGATCAAGGTAGTCCAGCCTCATCATCCTGACCGGGCGCTCATGCCATTTCATCCGAAGCCTCCTGAAGAGTCCGTCGCAAAAGTCTGGAATCGGTCCCTCGATACCTCCGCCTCCGCCAGAGGCTTCGGCGGACTACTCGGGATAAGACGGATTGGCAGGTTCCGTCTAGGATAGGACAGACCTGCAGGTTCCGTCTGACCCCGAGTAGTTCCCGATCTGATCGGGACGTATCGAGGGGCGAGCGGTTTCGCGATAGACTCTGAAATCAAAAGGGCGATCCGCCGAGTGACGGATCGCCCTTTTGTCTACTTCTGCGGTCTGGCCTCGTACTGGAGCTTGATCATGGCATACCCCGGCGGGAGCTTCGGCAGCTTCAGGATGCCGTTGCCCTTGGGAACCACGAGGATCTCACTGTCCACAGGATCGCGATTGGCCTGCGTGATCGTCAGCGGCTTGGGGTCTCCGCCGTTGATGATTATCTGCGCGAGGATCGGGTACGTGCCCGGATTCGCGCGTATTCGCATGAGGGTGTCCGACTCGCCTTTTGGGGTGAGTATGTGGAAGTACCTCGTCAGCCCGTCGGCGGAGGTGAAGCCGTTCACGCTGGATTCGGGCGTGAACTTCACGCAATTGATGATATCGGTCCTGGCCGGAACGACCACCACCATGTTCGCGATGACAAAGAGGGCCTGCCAGGTGAACGCATCAACGCCTTCGGAGTTCATGTACGCCATGCCGCCCTTCGTGGGATCCGTTGCCACGAGGGATTTGTACAGTACCGCCGGCCGCTTGCCGGAATCCGTGTACTCGTCGGCAATGACCTTCCATCCGTCGCCGAACTTCGCCTTGTAGCTGGGGGCGGCATTCTTGTCCACGCTGTACCGGAGGCTGCCGGAGGGACCGCTCAGCCCTCCGGGGATCAGGAAGATCGGATTCTTGTCCCTCGGTATGACATAGCCGGAGGGCTCGGGACCGCTCACCGTGGTAATGCCCAGGATGCGGTAAGCATCATCGGAGGTCGCTTTTCCGGGGAACTTGCCCTGCCCGCCGATTCCACCCATGATGATGAGCTTGCCGCCGCCGTCCACGAAATCCTTCAGCGTCTGCAGGTCTTCCGCGCTCACATAGTCGAGCCCCGGAGCGAAGATCAGGTTGTACTTCGAGAGGATATCCTTCGTGAGCTTGTATCCCGACTTGCCGAACCCCGGGAGATCGGGCTCGCTGACGGCGACCAGACCGACCGAGAGTTTCCTGCCGTACTGGAGATAGGAGAAGAGCCTTCCCACGCGCTTGAGCCTGGTCCAGTAGTCGGCGTTCCAGAAGCTCGCGTCGCCGTCGTACAGGATGCCGATGCGCGAGTCGGGCTGCATGTCGGCGATCCACTTCGACCTCGGTCCGCTCGTCAAGTCCTTGAGATACGCGATGAACCTGGGATCATCCCACGCGGTGCCCTTGGTCTGGCCGGTCTGGAGCGCGCCGGCGAGGTAGCCGAAGAAGCACTGCCCCTTCGCCCCGGCGTGAATGCCGGACTCGATCTGGGCGATCTCCAGATCCACAGGGCCCATCGTCTCTCCGCTCGTGAACCAGCAACGGCTGAAAGGTACCACGGGCTTAGAGCCACCCTCGGCGAGCATCGTCTTGACCATGAACTGGTAGTATCCGAACCTGTCCATCTGGGGCAGGATCTCCTCGCGGGCCAGGTCCATCTCGGCGATGGGTTTCTTTCCGGCCTTCTTGAGCTCCTGATTCTCGACGACAGCATACATCCGAGGAGTGTTGACGGGCTCAGGTGTCATGTAGGTGACGTACTTGCCCGCATGCCTGGCGTAGACGCCGTCTTTGTATGAATTATACCCGCCGCTGACGTTCAGAAGCACGGTCGCGCCGGGCTTGGATTCCTCGATCGCCTGAGCGTATTTCTCATAGAACTCGTTGAGCCATTCGACGCGCTTAGTCGCGTGCAGTTTGACGATGGGATCAATCCAGTTCTTGGAATCCACGGGCTTGAGCGGCAGCTTCTTGCCGGTCTCCTTCTCGAATCGGGCCTTGCAGTAAGCACAGAAGCACGCGTCGGAGGTACTGGGAGCGACCTGGCATGTATCCAGGTACAAGCCGTCCACGTCGTAGTTCTGGGCGATCTCCCGCACCACGGGGAGGAACATCGTGTCCCAGTATGGGGAGTTCACGCAGAAGTTCTTGAGCTTGCCGCTCCACAAGACTTCCTTCCCCTTGCTGTCGAGCTTCCGCCAGTCGGGATGATTGGCCCACGCAGCATCATTGCTGCCGTGGAGCTTGATCGTCACTTTCATGCCGCGGCTCTTGGCCTGTGCAATCACATAGCTGAGAAAATCATCGTCCGCCCACTGGCCGGTCTTGAACTTCGACGCGGTGGGGAGCTTGCTCAGGGTCGTCTTCTTGTAGTTGACCGTGCCTTCGCCGTACAGCTCGACCTGGACCCAGACGCCGTTCACGTAGTGGGCCTTCAGGTTGTCGAGATACTTGCCTATCTCCGCCTTATCCGCGATGCCGCCCAG
>Ga0315284_10012935_pt1 | contig 11884 bp, 22 predicted proteins | sample YL17G09_16_MG_FD_203696 | JGI IMG/M metagenome (GOLD analysis project Ga0315284, IMG submission 203696) | Sediment microbial communities from Yellowstone Lake, YNP, Wyoming, USA - YL17G09_16 | ecosystem: Environmental > Aquatic > Freshwater > Lake > Sediment | place: USA: Wyoming | collected...
CGCTAGTACTTCCCCGTTTTTCACACCATCAACCACCCGAATCTTTCTTCCACCACGAATGTAAATCTCTTTAAAATTAGCGAAATTCTTCATAAACTCCTTGTAGCTTAAAAATGTTTCGCCATACCCTGCTTTCAAAAACGTGTAAATATCTTCAGCTTGTTCCATCGGAGTTCCAGTCAAAAACCAAACATACGGGAACTTCCCTGCGGTCAAAACAGGCTTCCCTTCAAGTTCTCCAACAGGAATCTTCAACTGCGAATTCGACACTCTTCTGTCTATAAAAGATTTTACGGCTTTTGCTCTTTTGCTTTGGCTGTTCTTAACATAATGACTTTCGTCTATAACGAATAAATCAAACTTCTCACTTTTTATTTTTCCTCTGACCGCACTGTAACTAACTTTTCCATCCCTCATACTTCGATCAATCACTTGTTCAAAATGGCAGAGCTGAATCGGACTACTGCCGTCTTCTTCAATCAGCTCTGCTTCTATACCTAAAAATTTCTTAAACGCTGCTTGCCATTCATATTTTACGTTCTTAGGGCTTATGACCAAACATCTCATCCTGGAATAAATCTTAAGCAAAATACCAACTGCATAAACTACTTCGACAGTCTTCCCAACTCCCATCTCGTCAAACAATCCAAATACGCGACGAGAAAGCAAACCCAAGACTCCACGTTTCTGTATTTCAATCTGCTGCCCAGTGAACTCAGATAAATTCTGCACAGAACATTGCGTATCCTTACTCCTAAGCTTCTGTACAATTTCTTCTCTTTCTCGAACCCCACATATATATCTTTCTGCTTGATCATTTTCTACAATAGCTTCTGAGTAACCAAGCACTTTTAAGCTTTTCAAAACTTCAGAAAAATACCACCAGTCAACAAAAATACTTTGTCCAGACTTTACTAACGGCCCACCCAATATCTCTATATCAGACAAGCTCAACCCAGAAATAGAAATTCTTCCATTCCCATCATAACTAATAATTAAATTATTATTCTTATTTTCCATGCCCCTTTAATTTCATTCCCTTTCGTACTTTGTTTTCCATATCTAAATATGCCATAACCACTCCTACTGCATCACAAACATCCTCTGCTTCCGCCCCAAATTGCTCCACATATTCCTGCCCAGTTTTCTTACAAACAGCCATTATAACTTGTATTTTTGACGCATTTCCTTTACCCGTTGCTGCTTTTTTTACCTGCGTGGGCGCTACTAAAATTAGCTTTTCATTCTTCTCTGTGTATCCGTCACTGTGCAGTGCAAGCCTAACAATTCCAGTCAACTGACCGATCTCGAAAACAGCACGCCCTTGAGAACCGAACGAAAAATCTTCCATTGCTATCACGTCTGGACTTTTCATTAGAATTAAATTTCTGATAAGGCTAGCTATTCCGATAAACTTGTCAAATCCCTCAAGATCAATTAAGCGAGTTCTCGAACTTTTATTTTTCTTTACACTGAGCAAGAAAACATCGTCCCATTTAGGATCAGACGTATTGAAAAAAGCAATTCCAACCTTGTTCAATGCTAAATCGATTCCCATGATCTTCATTTCTCACCTCGTTAACCCAAACAACTGACCTTTATCTTGTTCATGACCACCCCTCCCCTGGACGAAACGTAGCTGGCTTTATAACATGCCGGTTTCCGCATTCATTACAAGTGCAAAGCGTTGGCGGAGTAACTGGAATAACTTCCGGGTCTATGCCTTCCCCGTTCGTCCAATCAATTATAACAGTATGTTCAGCTTTTTCTTTACATATTGGACACTTCCACATATCCTCTGGAGTCAAGTTATACCCACCGCCGCCAAAATCCTCCTCGCAAGAATAATGCCCGTTCTTGCAAATAAAATGCTGAACACCTTCCCAGGACATAGACCCTCCTTTTTATGGTGCGCCTGGCTGGACTTGAACCAGCGGCCCTGAGCTTAGAAGGCTCATGCTCTATCCATCTGAGCTACAGGCGCGTTTACACCCAATCCTTGACTTTCATTTCAACCTTGTCAAAAACTATCGTTGACGGATTCTTAAACCGCCTCCATCCGAAATTACTTTCTTGCACAAAAGCTGAGACTTGAGCTATTACAGACCAACCCAAAAGAGTAAAACGGACCGACGGATATAAACCAGTACCGCAATCCTCAAGAATCCCCTTTTCTTCAAACTTTTCAAACGTGTCAATGTCTTCTTGATTTATATGCCGTCTAATACGTTCGTTTGTAAAATTCACCCACCCCTGTTCGTCCGCTGAATCCCAATGGCACACGACTAAAAACCGAAGCAGCTTGAACTCAGCACCGGTCAAGAAAAAAGCTTTATCTCCCATCTCTTCTTTCATTTCAGCGTGCACTTCCTTGGCTGCCATAACAATCTTTTCCACTTTCTCTGACTTCAGAGCTTTTCTCGCCGTCCTAGAATCAGATAAAAACATTGGCTCACCAGTAAACCTATTACATCCTCCACTGCAATGTCCCATATCTATCTCCTTTCTGTTTAATACTGTACAAATCCGTTCTTCGTTCACTTCTCGTAATCTTTTCCAGGCTCCTTCACTGTACCTAACCCGACTTCCCAGGGAAAAACTATCCAATGACCCGTTTCCACCCACGCTGCTTCTGCTCGAGCTAGATTAAGACAGGACCTCCTTTTTAACATCACGGCAGTGTTTATAATCTTCGGATATTTTCGCCAGAACATTCTCAATGTCTCTCCTGAATCTTCAATATCGTCAATCAAAAGAACATCCTCGTCCTTAAAAGTGCGAACTCCGTTTATCCGAATCTTTCTCTTTTTCGGGCTGTACGAACCCCACGGAATGCCTAACAAAACAGACATAATCAGCGCTAGAATCAAACCCCCTCGTTCTATGCCCACCACGTACTTGAATGGCAAAGCTTTTGACTTTATCGTTTGAAGACAGAAATCAACTCCCTTCCAGGTCATAAATAACTTTCCGTCTTGTTCCACAAACCACATTTTGTCAGTCATTTTGTCTCCTTAAAAAATCACTTCTGCATCTATTGGACATCTCCAATCAGTCGTAGCATACGGCCTGTCAAACTCTTTGAACACACCGTAGCAACAACCGTTGCTTACATATAGTGACCACTCAGCTGCTGTGTCCCATAACGTATCCCACTCTTGATTCATTGACCCTCCTTACACAGTGGAATAATGACGAAAAACAAATACAGTAACACTAAAGCCATGTACAAAGAATCAGGCATCATTGTTCTCCTTTAAAGAAAAAAATACCCGTGATAAACATTAACATAAACAAACTCATACCATCTAGAATAAATTCTTCCACTGTTTGTGGAAACCAGTTTCCTCCCAACATCTTGGTATATCCGTTCACCCATATAAAAAGACAACCCAAGAAAAGACATCCCACAAACTTACGCATCGTATTTATCTCCTTTCTCACCCTGACGAACCGCTATATAAGCCCAATCAGAAACTGCCACCTAATTTCTCCTTTGCTTTTCTTAACCGTTCTTGATCTTCACAGTATCGAGCCCAGTTAACGCAATTGCAATCGCACAAAGCATTCGGCGATCCACACTGATGATCCGGCTTAACTGGCTTATCGTTATTCCACTCATGTAAAGCTAGCATGGCATCAACGAATTCTTTTACTGATTCCAACTTCTTTTTTAACTGATCGTTCTCCACCTGCAAGTCTGCTATCTGTTTCTCGTACCTCAAAGACTTATGCGACTCCCACAAAAGTTTAACTTTATCGCAAGGAAATTCTGGACAAGCAACCTCGGGAAATCCTAAAGAATCGAACTTTGGCTCTTTCGAGCATGAAATTTTCTCCGATATGTCGGACGAAAAATAGCATTTCGTTTCTTTATCCATTACTCCCCCTTCGCCTTGTCTAGAACATTCCTGGCCTTTTCACATCGACCGCAAGGCTGCTTTCCAAATCCCCCTTCATCAAGACCACCCCAATTACAAGAACACGTGTCTACCATGTTCTTTAGTACTTCCAACCTCTCCCCAGCCTGCACGAACTCGCGGGCATTTGCTTCAGCGTTTGTACCAAAGAAATCAGCTGCGACTTTGTCACCTTCCCAAACTCTAAAACCCAATGCTCCTTGTTTAATCTCAAACGGTCCTTTTCGGAGATCTTGAAGAAAAGTTGCGGCTTCATTCACCGCATAATGCAGATCCTGCCCCAGACTGTTCTTCATCTGGCTTTTGTAGTTTTCGAGAACGGTCCCGGCGGTGGCTTGCAGATTGTCCAGGAGCTCAATTAAGCGAGGAACAGATTCGTACTGCTTCTTCAACTCAAAGCACGCTCCTCCATCGCAAGCCTTGGGGATTGAGCATCTTTCCTCCACCGTAGCTCCTTGATCTTTCCAGTGCGCGCATACGGCACAAATGCTTGGGTTCATTTCTTTCTCCTTAAAGTTAAATACAGCTTTTGCTATCGCTCTCGCCTTATCCAACGTCTCGGCCTCCACCACGGTGTACGTTGAAACCGTGACCTTACCTTGAAACGTAAATACTTTCATTTCACGCTTCCTTTCCTTCGTGCCATTTTCCGCTTTCGTCAAACCCGCAAAAACCTTCTTTTTCCACTGCTTTGTCCAGGCACTTATCACACCTCTGGAGCCAACCTTCCTTATCGAACAGCTTCTCTCCGAATAACCAACACGTGACCTTTCCATTCGGAGACCACTGGCAGAACTGACAGAACTTCCCTTTTTCCACTGCGCAAGTCTCGGATCCCGCTTCGAACTCAAACTTAACAGCAAACTTCATTTTTTCTCCAACGAAATGTTCATGATCTTACTTGAAAAACCCACATCTAAACCGTCAATCTTAAAATAAGTTACGCTAATACCCCACGAAGCCGATTCATCAACCTGCTGTAAAACAAACTGCAAATCAAAATCCTCTGCTCCTTGTTTTTCGGCTTGTTCATATAATTGTCTTGCCGTCATCCCCTTCTCCTTTTCTTTTGTCTGGTTCTCCATTGTACAAATAATTATAAATGAAAATCAAACAAAAGTCAAGAAAAAAGTTAAAATAAGACAAACTATTTTAACCTCTTCATTACAGTTCCCTTTTCAGTCTTGTCCATCAGTGTTATACTATCCCAATCAATTCCGGCTTTAATATCCTCATCATGGCTTACAACTAAAACGGTTTTTCCTTCTAACAACCCCCGTTCTCGTTCTTCCTCTAACAACTGAATTACAGACCCTCTGTTTGCTTCATCAAGCGAACCAAAAACTTCATCTAGCCCTAAAAAATTGCACTCTGATACAACTGAACCCATAGCAAGGATCAATCCCAAAGCAATCAATTGCTTTTCTCCACCTGAATATCCTTCAATTGGAACATGATCTTTACCCTCGGCTTTGACAAATATATTTACCTTTCTCTTGAAGTCATCGAGACTCAATCCAGACTTTGACCCCTTCTTTTCCTCCAAAACAGCCAACCAACAAACCATGCCGAACCTAGACAAAGTCTCTTCTATCTTGCTGTTTATCCCATTCACAAGACCGCACAAAGTTAATATTTCCAGATCCTTAAACCCTTTAACCCAAAACTTATACCCGTCCACTTTATCAACCAGTACTATCTTTTGTTCGTTCATACTGACCAATTCTTCTCCAATCTTTTTTATCCGTTCTCTATCTAGTTCTCTCTTTCGTATCTGCTCAGCCACCAACTCTTCTTCTTTTTTAATCGCAGCCAATCTAGTTAAATCGAATTTCAAACCATCAATCTTCTCTTCTAGACAACTCAGATCGAATTCTATTTTCTTTCTCCTCTCGTCGTTTCTGCTAGAAGCACTATTCAAGTCGTCAATCTGTTTTACAACCTCGTCATGCTTTTGTCTTGCAGCGTTGAACCGTTGCTCTGTATCAATATCAAACTCTCTGACTCGGTCATACTTTCTTTCGAACTTCTTTATTCTCTCTTCAACCTCAGCTAGTTCTTTTTCTAACAGCTTCAATCCCGTTTGCAAACCTCCAAGCTGCGCCTCATAAACGTTACAGCTTTTCTCTTTCTCTCGACGATCATTCGTGATCTCTTCTTTGAACGTTCTTAACTGATCACCAGTTACAGAGCTCCCGCACTGGTCACAACGACCTTCTCCTTTCATTAACTTCTTTTCTCTCCCAGCCAGATCTTGAACTTGACTTTTAAGTACAGCGCAGAGCTTTCCAATCTCATCTTTTTCTTTCATCGTCTCATTCAGTCCGTCCTTCAGAACTTGTCGTTTTCTTTCGTCTTCACTGTTTGCTCCCTTTTCGGACTGATACAGTGCGAACAAGTCCACTAGCTCTTTTAATTTTTTGATCTCATCATCGGTGCGTACTTGCTCGATCTTTAATTTATTTATTGAGTCTTTACCGACCATTTCTATATCGTACAAACCTTGTTTCTCTTTGCGCAGTTCTTCCTTTTCAACTTTTAGAACATCAATCTTTTCGTCGATTCCAATAAACTCGTCTTCTTCCTTTTTAAGTCGCTCTAGAGTCTCCTGCCCGACCTTTAGGTCTTCCTCAACGCTCCCTATGCCCCTTATTTCCGCCTCCTTACCAAGTACCTTAACCTCTATGTCAACGACCATTTTAGCGAACTCAACGGACTTAGCTGATGCCAAATCAGAAGCTAGTTCATACTTGTTCAACCCAAACAACTTGGAAAGTATGTCCAAACGCTCAGCTGGTGAACCAAAAACAAGCCGCATACTGGTCGACCCAGACTGAGTCAAATAAAAAGCATTTACAAACTGATTATAATCGAATCCAAGCAGTTGCTCAATATAACGACCCGTATCCTTTCCGTCAATCACTTTTGTCATTATTCCAGACTCTGGTCGTTTGTTTAACTGCCATTCAATTTCAGACTTATTTCGTGCATAAAAAATCTCGTAATAAACTGAGTCAACAGTCATACTCAACAAGACTTCGCCTTGATCATACTGATCATTCAGCGCTTCTCGTTTGTTTAAAGACGGGGACTTATCGAATAAGCACAAACTGAGAATATTCATAAACGAGGACTTCCCTGATCCGTTTCGACCAACAATCAAATGAAACCCAGGCCGGAACTCAAAAGTCTGTTCTGATAGACCAAAGCTATACAGACCCTTCCATTTCATTTTCAAGAACTTAATATTTTTCATTTTATTCCTCTATGGATGAAAACGACAATGCCTCATAAACGTATCTATTAGGACCTTCTTTGACCCGTCGCTATTCTTCAGTCCTCCCATCTTTATCCTCCACTTCCGCTCTTATTCCATTCTTTTTTAAAATAGCATGCAATCTATTGACTTCCCTTTGCAAAGCATCGCTTCTTTCTTGGTAATGTTTGTACAATATCTTATACATTTTTCGTCTCTTCATTTCTTCCCCTTTTTCCCGGCGTCGGGAATATGGTATCGCGGGCAACCGGGGCCGGGCTTGCCATCGTCGTCAAGGTCAAATGCACATTCGGTATGATCCCATTCCCCGTCTATGACGATATCTTTCAGTAAGTCACAAACCGATGGGCAGATTATATCGCCATATTTACAATCCGGTATCTCCCCCACCTTTTTCCCGCCGACCATGACATCAAACGGGCCGTGGAACCGGGCCTCCAGCATCCGCACGGCCGCCCGCGACGCCGCAAGCATCACGCACCCCTCGCACTTGCCACCCGCCTTGAGGTCCGCAATCTCGGCCTGCAGTTCGGCGATGCGCGAATCCTTATTTGCCTCCTCACATTCTTTGCACGGCCCTGGCTCGGTATCATCCCAGCCCATGCACTCTCCGCATTGAGGGCAGGGAACACCCCTGATCGCTGGCTCCAATTTTTTCATTCCACCTCCTTCACCGCCGCGTTGGTTCCTGCAATAACGTCATCTCCATAAGTTATTTTCATTTCATCCCTCCTGAAACTCCTTCAGCGCTTCCTTCCCTATTCTCTTCATCTCACTCAGGCCGTACTCGGAAAGTACTTTCCCCTCATCTTCTGCTACAGACAAGATTAAAAGCATTTTACTTATACCCTCCACTAATTTGTCCGACTTCTTTACCGCGTGTACCATCCAACCCACATTACACTCAAGTTCTTCTATGAGCTTACTTTTTTCCTCGACCATACAACTATGATGGGCTACGAAATCTTTTCCAGACTCTCCCCAAGACACCCAACCACCTTTAACAGGACACCCGCAGAATTTACATTTCAGACCTTCACTATTTTTAGGATCTTCCATGATTCTTCTCCTTCAATTTCTCTGCTATCCTGGCAGTCGCCATTTTAGAAGTATACTTTATCTCGACTAGATTCTTTCCCGTTCTGGTTTTAGCTTCTTGAACCCAGCAATCCCCCTGTCGTTTAAAACCGTACCTAACGGAATTGTCAACTCCGATAACTCTAGATCGACAGGTCAATCGAGCAAACGTAAAATGCGAACCATCAGCTTCATACTGACCCCCGATCTCCCCGCAAGAGCACCAGGACCATTTCTCTTTTTGGGCCTTTACAACGTCATGACACATGTCGCAACACATTAATTTCATATTCCGATATACTCCTGTACTTCTGGATCAACAGCTTGTCTCGTTTGCGACCCAAACGGAACTGTCAAGTTAAAAACAATTGCTTCGGTTTTCGCATACCAGTCATCAAACTTTTCAAACATAGACCGACAAAACTTGTGGTCTTCCGAACTTACGTACTCTCCACGTTTGCTTCGGCGACGAATCTGAATACACTTCCGCCCATCCGCATACGACGGCTTTATCATTTTTCACCCCATCTAATCAAAGTAACCTCTGCTACTTTCCCCAACATTTCTTCGAAATCCATGTTCAAAGACTTTTCGTCCATGCCCTCCTCTATCAAAAAAAGCATTTCATCCTACTTTCCTCCACTCATCTCGTAACCACCAATCACGAACGATATCTTGATACGGTAGCCACAATTCAACCAGTTCGTCAAGATCGAATGCTGATCGACACTTAAAATTCTCGCCTTCTCCAGCCTCATAAGCCTCGCATTCAAAAGGCTTTATGCTGCACGTACAACCACGACCGGACTTAAAATATACGCCTGGATTATCAAAGTATCTGTGCTCCGCTGAAAATAAGCCTGCTGGAGCTATGGCTAAGTTCCCTCCGCTTGAATCGTAATGTCGAACCACAACTTTGAATCGTTTAGCAAACTCTTCCAGTTCTTCTCTGGTTCCGCGCGTAAAGATCTGATCTGGCGAGAACATACCGGAATTCCATTTGCAACATGAGCCATTACAGGCTTTGCATTTTTCAAGCATTTTTGATCACCTCTTCTATGACCTTCAGAATATCCTGCTGGCCAATACGGTAATCAATTTCTCTCCGAGCTTGAGCGGCCATTGCTCCTTTTTTGACTTGCGTATAATGATCGTACCGATCTTTGGCTTTAACTTTCTGGTCCGTCACTTCTGTGTATAGCTTTTGCAGAGTCTGCAACAACCGATCTTTTTCGTACCTGGTCATTTTCCTTTACTCCGAATCGTACAGTCTTTTGTGACTTCCATAAATCCAAACAACCCCTTTTTCAGTTCGTGAATAACCATACCTGAACCATCTTTATACTTATGAATATCCAATGCTGGTTTCCCACAGACTGGGCAGATTATCTTCTTTTTCGTCATCTGTCCACGTCCTCTTCGTTTCCGCACTTTAAACACCGAAACGAAACCCCGGAATGACTCCCGCAAGTTTCGCATTCATCATTGTAGCATGTTCCAACAATAGAATTCAGGTCAGTAACGACTCCGCAACTCTTGCACTTTACTTCGAATCCTTTGTCTTTCTTTTTCTCCATTGTACAAAATATTATAAATGATCTTCAAACAAAAGTCAAGTAAAAAGTGAAATCGGAGTACAAATTTTTTATCCCGCTACTTCTTGCCAGATCTCGCAACCCTTCTCTCGCAACGACAACTTGTTTGGAACATCACGAGAATCGATGTACTCGTGAATCATCTCATTACCGGACCTCGCCTCGTAAACCTTACGAGCGAAAGCTTCCACGAACATCCCTTTATCAACTATTTCATCCACCCTGAAAGCTCGAGCCTCAAATCGTTTTAACTTGTCTTTTACAGCATCCATCTTGTTTCTAGACGTCCTGCAATAAACGTAATTTCCAGCAACTTCTTGTTCCTTAACCACGTCCGTATCGTCCAGTACGTCAATTCGAACAATCTTTGGCACGCGGGTCTCTACGAACTCGTGTTCAAACGTTTCAGTGTCAAAAACTAAAAATCCCTTCCGGATCCCCACATCTAGCATGTCCATCTGATATGGTGCTCCAACGATCAGACCTTGTCCATGAACATCAGCAAACGCGTGAATATGACCGGACAAGAAAAACTTACACGTCTGTCGCAGTTCTTTTGTACTGAAACCGGACCGGCCAATATACCCTCGATCGTCTTTAAATCCTTGCAGTTCATCGTGAAAAACAATCAAATCAACTTTCCAATCTGCGCAACATAGACTATACCCGAACGGAACAAACCCAAACGCTTTATCTTTTATAGTAATCGTACTCGGCTGTTCTATCACGTGCACTCTATCTGAGACTACTTTCTTATTCCACAGCACACTATAATTTGATCCATGCCCAACTATTCTATACTGATCGTGATTTCCTACCAAAGCGAACGTTTCGATACCCTTGTCAGCGCGGTCAAACCAAACTTCCTCCACCATGTTAAACAACCAAACAGACGGATTACGAGATCTAAATCTGTCTCCGCAGAACAAAACAGTGTCAATACCATGATCCAAACAATATTGAGTCACCTGTCGTTCTACGTCTAAAGCATCTTCAACTCGTAAATCAACATCATTAGACCCTAACTTTCCGATCAACGTCCCATGATGAATATCAGAGTAGCAAATGACCTTACTCATCCAAGACCCCCGCTGTACCGAACAAAACAGGAGCCACTGACTTTGCTGCTGCCATCAATTCTGTCATCAAATTTCTGATCTGCGGATGCGCTGCTGGTGCCGTTCGGAGCTTAAAAACATGCCACCATTCACGGATATTGGCGGTCATAACGATCTCGGTTTTAAGATCAATCGGAAGTACTCCACGAGCATCTTGGGCAGGAACTTTCTGATTCAAAAGACTTTTATAATTTACCTCTGCCTCGCTCATCGCGCTTAACCAAATAAACTCTTGAGCTGAAACTTCCACTTTCTTATCTGGTATTTTCATAAACCACTTAAAATCATTTTTAAATCGCACCAAGTAAAAACCGTTCTCAAGTTTAGTCCAATGCGGGATGACGAACTTAACATGATCCGACCCATAGTTGCAGTACCTCGTGGACTCTTGCGAGTACGAAGCAAGTCTATGGCGAACCAGTTCATGCGTGGTCCCTCGGTTTGTAACGAACCTCACAGACATCTGAATATGCTCAATCACTGAATGATGGCCACGATCAATTATCCCTTGAACAAACTTTCTCGTTTTCTCGTCGTCCCCAATTTTGTCTTCTGACTTATAGCATGTACGGCCTATGCCTTCAAGATATCTCAACAACTTTGTTTCGTCAAAATTTTCCAATGACCGTCCGTTAATCGTTAGAATCTCCGCCGATTGCTTTACAAGTTCCATCATTCCTCCTCTCAAAATTTAGTGGGCCCAGCTGGGATCGAACCAGCGACCACTCGGTTATGAGCCGAGAGCTCTTCCAACTGAGCTATGGGCCCGCGATACTATTTCGTCCTCTTTTTACGTACCGGAACAAGCACTATTTTGTACGTACCGGGTTTACAGTTTTCTCCAGGCCGCGGCCCGCTTCCAGTTGACAAGTCAAAATTACAGCTAGGAGTACAACC
>Ga0315284_10012936_pt1 | contig 11883 bp, 15 predicted proteins | sample YL17G09_16_MG_FD_203696 | JGI IMG/M metagenome (GOLD analysis project Ga0315284, IMG submission 203696) | Sediment microbial communities from Yellowstone Lake, YNP, Wyoming, USA - YL17G09_16 | ecosystem: Environmental > Aquatic > Freshwater > Lake > Sediment | place: USA: Wyoming | collected...
CACCAATCCATGGACTTTCTACTGTTACCCGCCTAAATGTATTTGCAGAGTCGCTAAAGCTAGACGCTTCTACTTTGTAGTTGAAACTGTCATTAAGCTCCAGCCAACGACCGTTGTCTAAGATGCGCACTGATACGAATGAAACACTCATGATTGCCTCTTAGATGGGCGCAACATTGCGTCTCTACGCTTTCTAGCCTCAATCTTTTTAATCATCTCTGATGGATCATCAGCCTTGACGGTAATAGGACCAGTGATAGAGGTAGACGCGTCAATGTATTGATTACCACCAGTGCCAACTGCTCTAATACCTAGTTGCTTGGTATAAATCTCTCTTACAATTTCTTTAGAGATTGCCTTGTACATAGAAAGCATATAGTCATGCCCACGGTTATTTAGTGGGATAACAGCCTCATCACCAGCTTCTCCTACGTAAGAAAGACTTCTAGCAATACCACCCTCAGCAAGACCACGAATGCGACGGAAGACGGGGCTTCCACCCTGTTCTCCTACCCCAGCAACGTGAACAGTTCCACCTGGTTTATTAGCGTGAATCATCGATCCGTTGCCTACGTAGATACCAATGTGGTCGTACGTACCGTTCTTATCCCAGTCAAAGCCGACTAGATCTCCAGGGATGGCCTTGCTGGAAGGGATAGGGCGAGACCCCTTAATTTGAGCGTCAGCGCTATGAACCAAACTAATGCCCACCTTGCTAGCTGAATAGGTAACTAGCCCTGAGCAGTCAAACGCGTCAGGACCAGCATCACCAACATGGTTATATGGCTCACCTAGTTGACGGTAAGCAACAGCCAAGAATTTATTGCGCTTTTTTAGATTGTCATCGAGATGGCGCTTATCAAGTTTGGATTCATCATAACGAGATTTTGGACTCATTTGAGGAGCAGTGGTAGATGACCCTGAGTTAGTGGTAGTTATTCCGATTCCTTTGTAGTTGCCAGATGTAGTAGCCCCAGTACCCATAGCAGGAGCACTACCTCCACCACTACCGCCTACTCCTCCAGCACCAGCAAGATTATTTATTAGTTTCATCACAAAGTTATATTTACGAGAGATAGAAGCAATGACTCTATCCATCTGGCGCTCACCAGTGTCTACAACCTTAATTCCAGCATCTGCAAGAATATTTAACGCTCTCTTTTCAACGTCACCGAACTTACCAACAACCTCTTTAAAAGAGCGCTCAAAGTCTTCTAGCGCGTTATCCATCTGACGCTTTTGGTCTTCTGCCATCCGACTCATCTGTTTGGTAAACAGCTCTTGGTTGCGGTCCATCTGGATCTGGAAGTCTTCCCAGGCACGAGCAGAGTTCCTAGCAAAGTCTTTTCTTGCCTGCCTGGTCATTCTCTCAAAGTCATCAACAGCGCGACGATACTCACGCGACCACTTTGACGCTACTAGGTCTCCAGTACCCTCTGCTCTAGCTTCAGTGAGCTTGTTCAGCTCCTTAATGACCTTGGGGTCCATACGAATATCAGAGAGCAAACGAGCTAATTGTTGAGCATTCTCTGGATCAGCAAGACCAAGGAAGTCAATAGTGGACTGACTTACTCCAGCTCTCTTAAGCCTCTTGAGGTTTTTCTCCTGCTGGTCTAGAGCTGCATTTTGTTCCTCAATATTAAGCATGAGGTTTTCTGCATCAAGAGTAGGAACAGTGGTGATTCTTTGATAAGGGTCATAGACTGTAGCCATAGCGTCTTCGACCATACGGTCCATTGACCGTTGGAATTCTGCCTGAGCCCTACGTTGGCTTAGATGGAAGTCATATTGTGCACGTTCTTGGTTACGGTAGAAATCGTCATACGCCCAAGAAATCTGCTGATTAAAATCTTCAACAGCCCTAGAGCGAGAGATTTGATATTCCTCTTCCGCACGAGCCATAGAGACGTTGAACTCACGGTGCGCAAGAATCACTTGGGAATAGGAAGTTTTCTGCGCCTGTAATTGTGAATAGAGTGTGTCTTCAAGAGCAAGTAGATCTTCTGCATAAGTGTCAGAGCTTTTATCTAGTGCGCCAATTTGCTGTTTGGTTCGCCCAACCTGAACAGCTTGAGTGTCCCAAGAGTTAAGTCCTTGTGCCCAAAGGTTCTGATCGAACCGGCGCTGTTCTAGTTGCTGAGCAAGTTGATACGCTTCTAGCTGTCCACCAGGAGGAGCTTGAGCGGCTGCCTCACTAATAACATCGATAGTTGAAGTTCCTGTTTTCTCAGCAGCCTTGTCTGCTTTAGACAGAATCTCTTGTGCGTAAGCAATTCTTTTATTTGAATCATCTGACGCAGCCTTACGCATTTGTTCATCTCTAGATGACCACTTACCAAGTTCTGTTTTCTGAAACTCAGAGAACTGTTTAGTAGTAGTAGATAGTTCAAGAAGAATCTTATTAATTTCTTCTTGGTTACCCAGATCAACCTGTTGGTAACCTTCTGTTCCAGTAATGGTCTTACCTATGGAGTTAGCAAACTCTTCAGCAGTCATTCCTTCTGGAGTAAGCTTCAACCCACCAATAGCTGATTTAAGATCTTCATCAGTAATTGGTCCATTGGCGATATCAGGGCCTGGATAGTTAAAATCTGTTCCTGGATACTTTTCAGCGATCAAACTTTCCATTTCACGGCGACCGGCAGAATCCCAAGTGCCAATGCTTGACATCAATTGATAAATGCCAGCTATCTGAGATAGGTCTCCAGCCTTAGCCCCGTACTGAGTGTCAATGGCAGTTGTTTGGGTACCAAACTGCTCAACGGCTGCTTCATAAGTACCTTTGTCTGCAGAAGACACACCACCAAAAGCAATGCTTGCCCAGTCTTTCGGGCCACCACTGAACTCTCGTAGGTAGGGAAGAACCTCTGAGTTAGTGTCAGCCATCCCAGTAACAATGCTGGATGGTTGATTAGTCAAAAGCTCGTTGGCTGTTTTATTAGAGTTTGTGTACGCCGTTAGGCTTTGCTGCAATACAGAATTTGTGTATGCAGTGTCATCAAAACGTGCCTGAAGATCCTGACCAATCTGTTGCATCTCTTCTTTAGGGAGATACCCCATAGACATGATGTAAGCGCGTGCACTTTCTGGCGTCATATTAGAAAGAGATGTGTCAGTTAGCTGGACATCTATTGCGCTAGCAAGCTCTGCTTCCAAAGAAGAAATCGTCGCTGCGTCTTTTCTGGTCTTATCAACAATTAGTTTGTTCGCGTATTCATCTGGGTTAATTCCATAGGTAGCTGTGGCGTAACTAGCCTTACCCGCAGCATCGCTGTACTTGTTAACCCCTAGTGTTCCCCAGTCCTCTGTGCGTTGCTCAGAAAGACCTTGAGCGTATTTATACATTGAATAGCCAGCAGTAGCACCAATGATCCCCATGCCCACTGGACCAAGAGCGCCCATTACTGCGCTTCCTACACCACGTGTGGCCATACCTGCTGTCGCTACACCTGCACGAGCGTAAGTTGTCCCAAGAACCCGCAATGAACTAGCAAAGTTCCTAGTAGCTCCCCCTAGACCAGTAATACTTTTAGTAGCGTCTCCAGTAGCAGTTGTATATCCTTTCATTGTGTCTTGGAACGTCTTAACTGAACCACCCATGACAGCACGCGCCTGAGCGAATGGCGTCTCTTGCATTAGTTGAGATCTCTTAAGAAGATCTGATTGACCTGTAGTCATCCAGGTAGCGCCTCTGACTGGCAAAGCAGCCATCTGAGACAGACGCCCAGGAGCTACTCCAGGCTCCCCCATAGCTTCACCAAGTCTGTAACCGCCCTGCGCCATCAAATATGACGGCGCAAATCTGCTCCAACCAACTCTTGGCCTGGTAAGAACATCAGCAGATTTCATGGCAGCAGGCGTTTCTACTCCTTGCCCCAGACGCATTGCCCCCCAGCCAGTCTTAAGAACTGATGCACCCATCCCAGCCGTCACTAGCTTGCTCAACCCACCAGCAGCCAGTAGACCCATCCCCACGGTGCCAGCAACAGCAGCAACCCCACCGGTAGCAATAGCTGCTGCTCCACCAATTGGAGAGGCAGCAATAACATTCATTACACTCATCAACTGAGTAGCAGCAGTTACCGCAAGACCCAACGGCTTAGTAATATGCTCACCAATATTGATGGCAAAAGTCTGAACACCAGAAGTAAACCGCTCCATTTGGTCATTTAGCCCGCTAAAGGCTGCTTCTGAACCAGTGGCAAGAGAATCTTTATCCCCGTAAACAGCTTCACTAACACTTGATCTGAGATTCCCAGAGTTAATAACAGCCTGGATAGACCTGATAGTTCTCAGCCCATCAAGACCCAATGAGTCCAATGTTTTAATAGCCAGCGGTCCCTGCTTGTTCAGGCTTTCAAAGATCTGAACAACAGCTTCACCAGGATCCATGTTACGAAGTTGCTGTGAAGTCTGCCCTAGAAGATCTGTGTAGATCTTGAGTTCAGGACCACCAAATTGCAGAGTTTTTGTCAGACCGTAGACAAGACGGTTGAACGCTGTCGCGCCCGCGTACCCATCTGCCCCTGCCTTAGAGAACGCTCCAGAGACCCCCAGGACAGTCTCTTCTGTCATCCCTGCTAGACGAGCAACCGGACCAATAGCGTTAGAGAACTCCAGAACGCTCTGAGCAGCCACTCCAGAGCCAGTAGCGACATTGACTAGCGAGTTGGCGTACTTGTCAATGCTATTAGCGTTAAGAGTACCCATGGTGCGACCAAGCTCTACCAGCCCAGTAGAGACAGACAATAGATCCGCACCAGTTGCACCAGAGAGTCTGGTGAGCGCCTGACTCATCTTGTTGATCTGCTGTTCAGACACCACACCCATCTGAGAAAGCATCGTGACCAGTTGGGTGGCCTGGTTCAAAGAGATGGGGAAGTCTTTAGAAAGACCCTTGACGGTCTTTTCCAGCGTTCCCATGTTCTTGCCGGTAATAGCTGATTGAGCAGCAAGAGTAGAAAGGTTCTTTTCGAACTTGCCCGCCGCAACAGCAGCACCTAATAGACCTGTAGAAGCCCCAGCTCCTAAACCAACCAGGCTCTTTCCAGCAGTCTTATTAATATTAGAAAGCTTTTGCGTGACCGTATCAATCGACTTGGCCAGCAGGTTTGTAGAGGTAGCTGCATCGCCAACCTGCTGCTGATATTGGTTGACATCAGCAGTAAGAACTACATTGGCATTGCGCTGCTCTTCCACTTAGATATCCCCTTCAAATCTAGCGGCCCAGTTCTTCTTCATCTTAATGAGCCCAGATTTGTACTCAAGAGACGTTGTGGGGATAAGGGATACCGTGGTGCCAGGAAGGCCTTGGACATCTTCACTGGCTACCTCCTTTAGATAGCATCCTTTGCAGAATGTCTCAGAAGGAGAGTAAGCGTTTCTGTTCTCTTCCCACTCATACGACATGGTGCCGCACATCTTGCAGCGATCCGCTTCGTTGAGCATGAAAGCAAGTATCTTCGCTCTGTCCTCATCACTCCAGTCAAGAAACTCTGAATGAGGTATACCTTTTTCGTAACAGTAAGAAATATCTAGAAAAAGGGCAGCGTCATATTTCAGACGCTCCCGGTAAAAGGGATCTTTGGCTGCAATGAGTTACAAAGGTTCATCGCCTCACTGAACAGGTGCATGAGCTCTCCACGGTTCCAGTCAGGAGAGTCCCAGATGGCCTTGCACTCTTCATATGAAAGCTCTGGTTCCATGCAGACCTTTGAAATCAAGGCTGGAGCAAAGTGGTCCACATTAAAAGAAGCACCATCGATTTTTTGCTCAGTGGTAGGCGGGTGAGCATCAATCAGCTTGTCGTACTCCTGGGCCCCGAGGGAACGGAACTTAAAGCTAATCTCTTCTGTCCCACCACTATCAGTGGGCATAACGAGAGTAACTTCCCGCTCCACTCGGGGCTTCTTCAGAAGCTTGTCGAATGTGGCTCGCTTTGACTCACGACGCTGCTCTTCTTGCGCCTTTACTACTTCCGTACCCAACTGCTGTGCCATGTCTAACCTTTCAAGGGAGGAGTTTATAGGTTAAAACTATCACGCAGCTACAACTGCAGCTTCGTTTGGTTCTGAACCTACCGAGCAGGTAAGAGTGAAAGTAAGCACCTGGTTAGAAGCCATGTTGGAGTTAGTACGCGACGTAACCGTAACTGGCCATACCTCAACCGGGTCAAGAGCGACAGGCTTATTAGCAGTGCCTGCACCACCAAATCGGCTGATAATAAAGAAGCCAGCAGTTCCACGCGGGAGAGTGGTCCAAGCTGTGTCTGCCGCTGTGTCACGGTAGAAGTCTGCCGTGAACGTAGCGGTAGAGGTACCAGGCACTGAGGTCTCAAAGAGAGTATCAAGGCTTGGCGTAGGGACGGTGTTACCTTGGCTGGACGCGTTGATTGAAATCAGCAACGGGGTCAAAGGAACCGCTGCAGTGACATTTGCCGCTGTAGGCGCAGAAGTGCTGGCCACAGTAGTGGCGAAGCCCACCCAAGAGTTCTCATTCGGGATAATGCGTGCCATCGAATTTACTCCTTCTCCGAGGCTTCGCTCGGTTCATTGTCTTCATTAAAGTCAAGCACGACTGGAAGTTCTTCTCCAGCCACATCCTCGGTCATTAGTGGAAAAGTACGGCCAACTACTTCCCAGCCGTTCTCCACCCAAACAGGTACAGATTCCTCCATAACTTGAGACTCGACATCCAGTTCAGGATGACGAATCGTAACTAGGTGTTCTTTCACGGTCATTCTCCTTTCGTCACCCATACAGTGAACTGGTCTACTTGGCCCCAGTAAGGGGGATTTGTCATGTCCACTCTCTGAATACTGCCAATTGTGGTAAAAGAGACCTTTTGAATTGTGTGTGTTGATTCTATTAAATTTCCTGGGCCAAGAACTTGCTTTGTGTTCTTCAGTACTGACAGCGAATCACGAGCTCGATCTGCCATCCACTCGCATTGGGTGCGAGAGACTCCAAAAGACGACAGGTTGTAGTTAAACTGCCAGTCTGCTGAAGTATCACTAAGAGGGCCAGAGGGGTTAGCCCCTGTCCCTGGTAGCAACGTTGAGTAAGGGGTGAAGTTAGTCCCGGTGGTATTTGGCTCCCCTTGCCAACCACCGTCTTTAGGAGCGTCTGCATCACCAATGGGCTTACCGACACTCTCTAGAGTTTCGATAAGAACATCAGTCAAAGGGCCTCTGTACACAGTCATGAGTTGGGACCTTTAGTGATTTGAGCAGCTCCTTCATCAAGAAGTTTACCTAAAGAATCCTTCATCACTTCTTCAAAAGCAGGGCGCATATAGGGCTGAGCCTTTACTCCTGGATGCTTGACCAGCTTGGTAACTACAGTCTTCCCATTTATTTTAAATACCAGCCGACCATCAGGCTTTTTAGGTCTGATCTCATACATGGGTCCAGGGAACTCTCCCCTGGTTGCCGTACCAAACTCCTGAAAGACGCCATAGTCAACGCCAGGTCCGATCTCTACCTGCATCGGAGTAATCCATCTAGCGTGGATAGAAGCTTGCAGTTTCCCTGTATCTACCGGAGCTCTTACCTGGGCTTCATGCACAATGCGCTGTGCTGAGGTCTGCAGAATAGAAGCAGCAGCTTTCTCTATTTTTTGTCCAGAAGCTGCGCTGAGGTCATTTGCTAAGCCAGTAATCTCTGCAGAAGCGGCTACAGTTGCCATGAGGAACTCTCCTCCATCGCCTGACACTGCATTCTGCGTACCGCCATGACTAACCCGCCACCCTCAACGTCAAGTACGCGGAATCCTTTTCCCTGCAGTTCTTCGTCGCTTACTGACTCTAGAACTAGCACGATGTCATCACGGTGCGGAGCTGGTAATACATCTGCGGGAATTGAGATATAAGTGGACCTAAATGTCAGGTCTGCTTCTCCTACCGCAACTACCTGAGGTCCAGAGACTGAATAAATCCTGGCTTTACCCTGATAGATCTTTGATTCTTCAGTGGCCTGGTTTTGACCAGTAGTGGTATTAAAAGACACTTTCCCTGGCCGATAGATAGCCACGGTGTCTATCATCACGGAGTTGACCTGCCTAGACAGGTACTTTCGTGAGTGAGAAGACGCAACCCTAACCATTGTGAACCTCAGGCTCAGGTGCAGGTTGAGTGCCACCAAATTCCTGCTGGCCAGCGTCATAGTTGTCGTGCATACCAGTAGCAAACATCAGTGGTCTGATAGATGAGTCAAACGTCTCGTCCCAGAGAATTCCACCAGCGCTAGGCCCACCAGACTGACGGGTGTTTTTATACTGGTCTCTTAGTGAAAGAGCTAGATCATTGTACTTATTCTGAAGCTCTGAGACCTGCACAGAGACGCCATCAGCTGAGTATGAGACCTCCCTAGCAAACCGGGCAGAAATCGTCTCACAGGCCAGCGCAGCGACGTAGTAGGTGGATCCATACTCTGGTAGGTACTTGTCAATCATGTACATGAGCTCAGAGTCAGTAAGCAGAATGTCTTCAGCGTCAGTGTCTTGAATCAAGAACCTAAGCTCATCAAGATTAGAAGCAGCAGGGTCACCGGAGTAATAAAAGTCATCAGTCATTTGTTTCTCCGATTCTCTGCTTTAATGTTTTTGTAAGACTTCTGACCCGCATACGATGCAGCCCCACCACCAAATGTTCCACCCACAACGGTACCGATAGGGGCACTTTTTAGATTTAGGGCAACTTTTGCACCTTTAGGAAGCTTTATCACCCTGGTCTTTAACGGAACTCTACGTACACCAAGACGAATAAGACCAGCAGCCCCCAAGCCAACAGCCGCACCAGTACCCACTTTTGCCGTAGTGTTTCTCGCAGCATTAGCTACCTTCCGCTTGCGCGGGGACTCGTCATACGAACGTACGGCAGTACCAGGGAGAACGGCTGCTGCTGAATCAGGCATACGGTCAGGGAGGATCCGTTTAGAGATCCCATGGTCAACACCAAACGGTGAGCTAGGCACCTACTGCCTCCGCTGTACGACAGCCTTCTTAGGAGCCTTCCTGGGAGGGTCCTCTACCCATTCAATGAAGTTAAACCGCTCCCAAGACTCACGCCTAGCCCACTTTTCGGCTTCAGGAACGGGCTCGCCAATATGTCTGACTCCATCGCCAATCTGAAGTTCCCTCTTGGCGATATACATCAGTCAGCCTTCTTATGAGCAGTTTTCTTGGCAGCTGCCTTCTTGACCGGGTGGTGTTCGGCAACCTCTTCAACTAGTTCAACATCTCCCCAATACAGCCAAGAACCGACAATCTCAGGTGGGTTAGCAATGACATCACCTGGATGGTAGATGTCATCACCGATCTGAATGTCTTTGCGAGCCTTGTACGTACTCATACATCTGTCCCCCGCCTAAATGTCTCAACAGGCTGGGTACGAGGACCAGACCAGATGTTTTTATTAAGACGATCAGATCCAGTAGGAATCTTCTGCTTATTTTTCGTACCTTGGGTGAGGGTAGTACGAACCTTGATGATTTTCTTAGCAGCTAGCCAAGAATGAATAGTCCTAGCATTGGGCAGCACTGAAGTGATATCCGTACCTGGTTCGTACGTCGTGACCCCGATTTTAATACGGGAGTTAGCAAGGTACTTGTTAGCCACAGTTACTCCTTAGAAAAGGGAAAGAAGGGCCAGCACTCCTCCATGCTGACCCCTCCCTCCGCTTTAGGTGGCTCAGGCCACAGCTGACGCTAGGAATACACCCATGTCGGGAGCAATGACCTTCATATCGTACGTCATTTCTGCCTCCACCCTGTCTGATGCAATCTGCTCCTGACGGAAGCTCTTCACTCGGATGCCCTGGCTGTTCCCAGCCGCATAGCCATTCCAGGTGAAGGTGTATCCCGCTGCAGGTGTCATCAGCGACGGTGAACTGGGCGTGTAACACAGGAGAGCTGCCTTTGAGTTAGCCGTGAAGGCATACGTAGCAGCAGCGTCCTGGTCTTCAGCATCGTTGATCTCAGCCACTGAAGTGCTAGTGGCGTAGGAGACAACGAGCTTATTAACACCGAACAGACCCGCAATAAGGTCTTCGGTGATAACGCCCTTCTGGGTGTACTTGATCCGATCCAGAATGTCTGGGTGGTTTTTAAGCACCCGCATGACATTTGCTCCGACAACCATCGTGTTGGGGCTGAAACCAGTCAGCTCACGGAAATCGATGACGTACTGAGCAACGTTTGCAATCGGGTCAGAACCAGCTTGGTCCCACTGGATGTACTGCGATGAGTTCGGACCAGAGGTTACCCCGGTACGGTCAGTCGCCCACACGCCAGTCTTGAAGTAGGCGTTAGCCCAGTCAAGGTCTCGCTTTAGGAGTAGCTGGTTAGTAATGAACTTCGTGGCGTCAGAGTCCAACCGGAAGTTGGAGTCAGCATTCGCACGAACCTGGTCATCGATGTCCTTGTGGACAGCGTAGATGTGGCAGAAGTACGAATCGGTGTCGAACTTCCAGCCCACGCCTGGTGACTCAGTACCAGGAGCGCGACGCTGAACGTCCGTCCGACGCCAGTCAGACTTGGAATACTTCCAGTAAAGGTCTGACTGCTTTTGAACAGGAACCTGCGGAAACACCTGGCTAGAGACGTATTCCGAAGGCTTTTGGATGTATGCAACCGACACGTTAGAAAGGGGGACATTAACGTGAAGATCGCTCTGCGCCGGGTTCGGCATATTTTTCTTACCTCCTCAATCAGATCCTGAGCAGGCACGGGAACAATGCTCCCGCAGATGCCGAGCCCAGAGCGATTCCAACAATGAGTGCAGCGTCAGTTCCAGGAGTAGCAGTTACGCCTGTCCCGTCAATAGTGGTGTCCACCTTGATTCCGTCACCGGCAGAAACTCCACCAGTGCCCGCTGCAACCTTGGTCACACCACGAATAGCTACCGTGGCTGCTTGGTTTTCAAACTGTGGCTTGTTCTGCATAACCCCCAGAACTAGCTCGTTAGTGGTGCCATCAGCAAGCCCACAGGTAGCAGCAGTGCTCGTCGCCTTGACGAAGTAGTACTGCTTCCCACCGTTGGGGTCTGCAGAACCGGGTTGCCCAGGAACTGAGGTGTATACGGCAAGCGTGGAGTTGGCCTTAAGAGTGATAGACCTAAGGGCCTCTTCGTAAGCCATTGTTTATTTCCCTCCCTTACCGAGAGTTCCGAGACGAGAGGTATTCCTCGTACGCCGCTGGGTTGGTGTCGAAGAAGTTCTCCATGGCGTCAGCCTTGGAAACATCTCCCTTGGATACCTGCTGATCAATAGTGGCGTTTACCTGAGCAATTACCTCGTTGTTGTCGCCACCACCCTCAAAACCAATCTCCGAAGAGATGTAGTCATAGGCTTCTGAAGCAGCATCAAGTGCCTTAGCGACAACGGCACAGTCTTCGTAGCTCATGGTCTCAGCCATGCGCATAAGAACTGGTCCAAGGTCATCGGCCTCAATAGGTAGGTTGTACGTGGCAGCCTTCGACACGTACTCCTTAGTCAGGCGAAGCTCACGCTCTGCCTTGGCAATCTCTTCGGCGTTAGTAGCTCGTTGCTCAGCCTTTGAGATCTCATCCAGCGCTTTAGAGATGACCTCATCGCGGTCCATCTCAGTAAGCGCCTTAGAAAGGTCCTCACGGACCCGATCTCCTAGAGATTTGCTCTCGGTTTTTCCAAAAAGGTCAGCACCCTTTGAGACTCCAGCCTCAGCAAGCTCCTTGGTCTCGTCCTTAGCTTCTGCCTCTTGTGTCTCCGCATCATCTGCGACGAACATAAAAGCATCACCTTCGGCATTAAAAACCACGTCGCCGTGCTCAAGCTGGGACTCGTCAAGGAGCTGACCATCCTCGCTGTAGATCTCGGGCACTGTTTCCTCCTCGGTCGCCCGCTTGGCGA
>Ga0315284_10012938_pt1 | contig 11882 bp, 6 predicted proteins | sample YL17G09_16_MG_FD_203696 | JGI IMG/M metagenome (GOLD analysis project Ga0315284, IMG submission 203696) | Sediment microbial communities from Yellowstone Lake, YNP, Wyoming, USA - YL17G09_16 | ecosystem: Environmental > Aquatic > Freshwater > Lake > Sediment | place: USA: Wyoming | collected...
CCTTGAAAAGGTTGCCTATCTCGGTTTCCATCTGGAATTTCTCAAGCATCTCCCGCAGCTCGGTGCGCAGTTCCACTATATCGTGCCAGAACTGCACGCTCTCATGGCGCTTCTCCTTGCGCAGGATGCTTACGTCAAGCTTCAGGTTCCTGCGCTCGTCCAGGTCCATGCTGTGGCCCGCCATGTCATTCGTGATGGCTATATCCTCGTCTATGTCCCTGATTATGCCGTTGTGTATCTCGACCCTCTCGTTTATCATGGATTCCAGCTCGGTTATCCTGTCCCTCAGGAACTTCACCTTGTCGAAAATCGTGCCTATGACCTCGCTGGGCTTCCTGTCCAGCGTCTGGAGCTTGTCCTCATCCATCCTCGGCAGCGCGCGCCTCGCAATCTCCCTGACCACGCGCTCCTTGCGCTCCTCCTTGGGCTTTTTCTCCTCAAATAAAGGCTTCTCGAACCGCTCCTCTATCTTGTAGATGTCCTCGAACTCTTTCTTCTCAATGTACTTGGGCTTGAGGGTCATAGCCTTCGCCATTACCTTGTTATCGAAACTGCTTGTTTATCTTGTTTAATGCAGTATGTATGTTTATGACAATTGTCTTGCGTCGCCTTATTATCGTCTTGCGTATAAACAATTCTTTGGTTGCCCTGTTTATAAAGCTATCGTCACGCAAGACAACAATATGCATCACGAAAGACTGGGTTACCTCACCAGACAGTGCAGTACCCTTTGCTGGTGCTACTTCCTGAAGAACGACATCAGCCAGTCCACGAAGCCCCTTATGGCATCCAGGATGGCGTCAATGAGACTCTTAGGCGCAGGCGGCGCAGGGACGATATTTACGTTGCCTGAATAGCCGGTATAGGTATCCGAGAGCGCGGACACGGTGTACTTGGCGGTGCCTGCATCATGGGCAGTGAAGTTGAATGAAAATGTCCTTGTCTGACCCGCATCGATGCTTGTCTGCTGCTCGAGTGTCTGGTTGCCGAAGGCCGCTTTTATGGTGACTGCCTTGGCTGCAGCGCCAATGTTCCTGAGCGCAGCTGTGACAATGAAGCTCATGCTCTGGTTGACCGAGGCGGGCGCGCCCACCGACAGCTCAAACTCCTCCACATACCTGACGTCCACGGCCTTGCTGGCGAGCCTGCCGTTGGCATAGGCATAGAAGTTGTATGTGCCAGGCTCCATGAGGGTCAGGCTCCAGACTGCCGAGGGTGCCTCGCCCAGCTCTGTGGAAAATAGTTTGCTGTCCGGGCTGGCCTGGATGGTGAATGGCTTGTTGACGCCTGCCGAGTCAGGCCCGCTTATCGTGGGCGCCTGGCCTGACGGGTCGCCGCTTATCGAAATGGTCTCTTCAGCCTCAGCGCCTGACTGGTCATAGACTATCACAGGGCAGCTGTAGGTGTATCCGCTGGCGAGCGCTGTTGTGAATGCCCAGAAAGCGCTCGCAGAGCTGCAAAGCCATAGGTTCCTCGTGTTGCTGCCCTGCATGTCCAGCATGCTTCTGCCTGCTGCATTTGTGCAGGATGAAGCCCTTAGCTGCGCCATCGTGCAGCCTGGATAGGAGACTGTCGCCTTCACGTAGCCTCCGCCGGCAAGCGGCAGGTTCTGGGGCGCCTCGACTGCAATTATTGTGCCGTTGTCTGTGGAGTAGTCCAGCAGCTCAACATAATCCGGTTCAGGGTTCTTTTTCCAGTCAATATTGCCGTTTCCAAGATAGCTCAGCGTCTCCTTCTGTATGCCATCCTTTGAAACAGATGTCCTGACATGCGTTGCATCAATGAATCCGCCTTCCAGCCAGGTGGGGTCGAACCCTACCCACGAACTAGCCGCATCTGCGGCAGACCCGCCGGTGCCGCCCGCCAGCACTTCAACCCACTCATGGCCTATGAGGCTGTTGTCCTCAATCGAGTAGGCATAGCCGTTGACATACCTCGTGGCTATGCCCCTGGAGCGCAGCATCGCAGCGAGCAGGTTGGAGAACTCGACGCACACCCCCCTTTTGTTGGCCATGACCCAGTCGCTGGGTTCGTTCAGTCCGAATACCGATGTGTCATACTTCACGTAGCCATGAACCCAGGCCGCCATCTCAGCCACACCGCTCAGCGTCCTTTCGAACGGGTAGGCTGCGGCGCTTATGTTCGGCGTTATCTGTGCGCCGCTGGTCTCGGCGCTGTATGCTGCGTCGCCGTCCAGGGATGTCTCGGCATCAAGCCGTAACGCGCTGGTCTTGATGACCTGGACAACCGAGTAGCTCTGGGTTTGGCTTAGGTCCTTGAAATGTATCATGACCATCCTGTTGCCGCTGGCATCGCTGGCGTATTCCCAGTCGCTGGGGCTGACTTCGATGCTTTGCTGGCACTGAGACTTCGTTTGCTGAGGCAAACATGGGCCCTCCTGCGCTATATAGAGCGAGAGCGAGGCTGACTGTATGCTGCCCGAAGGCGTCAGCGTGCCGCCCTTCGTTATCCTGATGGTAGCGGAATCCACGGCCTTCGGGTTTATGGCGGCCATTGCAGGCTGGATTAGAACGAGCGAGAAGAGCGCAAAGATTGCAACAAAGACGAAGGCATGCTTCATGATAAAATATTCGCTGGGCGGGCTTATATCATAAACTCCCGTTAAGGTGACAGGAAGAAAGAAAAGAAGTCCAGCCGCTAGCTGCCGGACCTCATTAGTTGTCGAAAATTGAAGCATTGAACTTCTCTTTTAGAAGATTAGCGACTTATTCGTCGTCTTCATCATCTTCGTCATCATCAGCTTCGTCGATTTCTTCACGCAAACCGCGGATGGCGTCTTCTTCATTGACAGCATTAAAGTCGTGATACCCACCATGCTTGTCAAGTCCAGACGCCTTGCAGTATTTCTGTCCGCTGAGGAAGTCTGAGGTGTGCATGACATGCATGTTTTACTCCTTTCTGCAGACCTGTGGGCTCTCTGCGTTCCCTGAGAAATAACTAATTGCAAGACCACGAGTCTTGCGTTTTGTGATTTCGGCTTAGTCCTCGGCATCACCAATCTTTAAATTTTTAATAGTTCTTTTCCACCTGAAACTTGGCGCCGCATGAATTGCAGCGATACTCGTAGACTTCACTGGTCCTATTATAACCGGTAAACTGATCCACCAGCGAATATTGTCTGCTATGGCAAACCGGGCACCGTGGTTTCGAAAGTCTTGTTAACATCAAAACCGAAAGCAAAATAACAGCAACACAAATACCAGCAATCAGATAGGGGTGCATTTTTGTCTCCTTTGCAGAAGAGTGCACAGAACACGATCTATCTTGAACGCATGCCACGGGAGTCTATTGAAAGCCCAAACCGCGGCTATGCGGTTGTTTTTGTTGCCATGAGGCAGACATCAGCGCTGAAACGCTCAGCGATGGAATGGGAATTTGAGTGAACAAAGTACTATGATAAGAATAATTGGCGATTAGCTTTAAGAAACTTATATCCTGACAAAAACAGCCCTGCCCTAGCACTTACGTATCTCTACGGAACCATCCTGTGGTCCGGGCTTTTCTATTGGCATGAGTATATATCATCAATATAAACTAGTTTATATTGACAGTATAAACTTTAAATAGTTGGCTATACAAGTAATTTACATGATAACGCGAGAAACACTGAAGGAAGTCATAGCTTCTCAGAGGGAGGCATTGGACAAAACTGGACAGGGAACTCCGAGAGAGGAAGGGCGGGAGGTGAAGATAGAGGATTCTTTTGCCTTGGTAATTACGGGGGTGAGGAGATGCGGAAAAAGTACTTTTCTGAACCAAATACTGAAGAAGCAGGGGAAAGGTTATTATCTTAACCTTGAGGACCCGCGGATAGATTCGTTCGACCTGTCGGACTTCAGCAAGGCAGAGTCGATAATGAAAGAGCTTTATGGAGATGGCGGAGTCTATTTTTTCGATGAGATACAGAACGTGCCAAAATGGGAGAAGTTCATAAGATATCTGGTTGACAGGAAAGAAAAGGTCGTTATAACAGGGTCGAATGCTTCCCTCTTGAGCAGGGAGCTTGGCACGAGGCTGACGGGCAGGCATCTTCAAATAGAGATGTTCCCGTTCTCATTCAGGGAATTCCTTGACATGAAAAAGAAAGAGCCTTCGATTGAATCTTTCAAAGACTATCTCTACAAAGGAGGCTTTCCTGAGTATCTTAAGAAGGATAATCCTTCCATTCTCCACGAACTGCTGTCGGATGTTGTGATGAAGGACATTGCGGTAAGGTTTGGTATAAAGAACACGTCCAACCTGAACAAGATTGCAGTTTTCCTTGTTAGCAATGCAGGGAAAGAGTTCTCTTATAACTCCATAAAGAATACTTTCGAAATAAAATCCGTTAAGAGCGTCGTTGACTATGTTTCTTTCTTTGAGAACGCCTATCTGGTATTCAGCGTGCCGAGGTTCAGCTATTCGTACAAGCAGCAGCAGGTAAACCCGAAGAAGATATATTCCATAGACAACGGCTTTTCATGCAACAATTCGGTTTCATTCTCGAAAGACAAGGGAAGGATGCTCGAAAATGCCGTATTCCTCGAGTTAAGAAGAAGATTCCGGGACATTTTCTATTTCAAGGAGAAAAACGAGTGCGATTTTGTCGTCAAAGAAGGGGAAAGGATGACCCGTACTATTCAGGTCTGCTTCGATTTCAACGAAGAGACAAAGGACAGGGAAATAGGCGGGCTGGTTGAAGCCATGGAAAAATTCAAGTTGAAGAGCGGGCTTATTCTTACATATAACCAGGATGATGAGTTCTCGGTAGAAGGCAAACATATAACAGTTAAGCCTGTCTGGAAATGGCTGGTGGAAAGATAAAAACGGATTCATATCTTGACAAAAATCGCTTTGCTTTCGCACTGCCTTATCTCGACAGCGTCGCCGGGCTTGAGGCTGATTATTTCAGAGTTGTTGTCAGCAGCCAGCCATGCATTATCGCGCAGAATCTTCACAACAGCGACCCCGCCCTTCAGCTCGACGGGTTTCCTTCGCGGCCAGACGTTGTTGAACGCTATGCGGATGCCCTTGCCGAACGGCTTGCCTCCAGCCGAGCGGAAGTAGGCAGTAGAACCGTGCGGCGTAGACGCTATAAGCCCGTCGCCTATAATCTCGTCGACCTTCTTCCCGTCCATCTCGAATGAAAACCTGATTGCATGCGTGGGCAGGCGGGTATGTATCTGGACTTCGTTCAGCCCTATGAGCCTCTGTCTGCATCTTCCTGCATTCCCCTTGGAATTAGCCTCTCCTTCAGCTTGCGGCTGGTGGCCGACAAGCCGCGCCTCAACCTTCCCCTGCTCGTAGGTCTTGTATCTCCCCTCGCTTAGTTTCGCCAGCATCTTGGGTATCTGGTCGATAGCATAAGTCTCGCATTTCGCGCGGATGATGTTCTCCCTTATCGGCAGCTTGGGTATGCCCGGGTATTTGGCTTCCGCATGCAGTATGGAGCCGTCGCCGCCGTATGTAATGACTATCTCCGGCTCCCGCTCGTCCAGCTTGAAACCGGCACCCGTCACGAGCTTTTCCAGCTCCCCCTTCGGCCGCGAACTCTCAACCCAGACCTTGCAAACATTCGGCATTGACATATCTTGTCAACACTTATTCATAAAACTTAGCCACATGAAGGGTAGTGGTTCACAGTTTCCTGCCGCACTGCTCGCAATATTCCTGGCCTGCTTCAAAGGGCGTCCCACACTTTCCGCAGAATCCTCTCTTCTTTATTGAACGCCTTGTCTGCAAGACGGCCGGCTTACCAAACTTCGGCAGCCGCAGCAACCTTGAAGATTGGGACTTTCCTTTCTGAAGACCAGCTGAAACGGTTTTCTTAGCATGAGCCTTGCTCCTGCTCTTGCGTTTCTTCCTAATTCCCCTCCTGCGTTTGCCTGCGCCCGCTTTCGCTGGCTTCCTGCCTGCCTTTTCAATCATTTTGCGCCCTTTCCTTATGCGTTTCAGCAGAATCAGCCTTTTGCGTTTCAGCAGAATCAGAAGTGCTAACAAAACCAGGACCGCAGCAGCCGCATATTCCGCAATTTCAATCAAAGACTGCGGCCCAGCGGCACCTACACCTGGAAATGCGCCCCCTTTCACAATAACCCTGCCGTCCATTGAGTCCGTTCCTGAGGCCGATGTCATTACGAGCTTTATTTTATGCACGCCCGCGTCGGGAAGCCTAAGGAACGTGAGCTTGAACACAGCGACTTCGTTGGGCTCTATGTTCTGGTAAACCGGTGGCTCTATGGTATAGGAATCAAGCGGCAGGCCGGATATGAAAAGCGAGACGTTGCTCAGATTCTCATTGCCCCTGTTCATGAAATAGAACAGCCTTTCGCGTATTCCGCCCTCTGAAATTTCAATGTCCATGGGCTGCTTCACTATGTACAGGATGCCTTCCTTTTCCCCTATTTCTATGGGTTCCGTGACATTGGTCTGGTTTGCGGGAGGTCTGGTTGTTGCTGCTGTGCTTTCTCCCCTGCCGCCTGCGCCTGCGCCGCCCCCCTGGCTTACTATGAACGGGTCGGAAGCCTCGGCATAGGCTGTCCCCCAGCTCACCCTTGCCCAGAAGAAATAGCTGCCAGCCGAGGCAGGCGCATTAAGTGAAACTATGGCTTCTGTGGTGATCATGGCAGGCGCAAGCACAGTGACCTGGCCGGGCCCAACCAGAATGTTGCCGCTTGCGTCCTTTATCCAGTAGTTGACCACGTAGTCGCCTCCTATGAAGGGATGTTTGTTTATCAGGTAGACCGTGGACGCGACGGCTGCCCCGGGTGAAACGGATGAAGGAGCATCGACTATTATGTCAAAGGGCCCCGAAGGCGGGATGTAAAGGACAGGGCTGTAGAATCCCAGGTAGGCGCTGTAATTGCTGCTTGTCGCATTGGCCACGACCTGCTCCACCAGCGAGAAGTCGAGCGTATAGTTGCCGTCGGTGTAGTTGTGCGCGGCATATCCAATGTTGGATAGCTGTATGTTGTTCCCGCTGGTGCTGCTCTTGAATGCGGCTGCGGACGGAAGCGCTGAAAGATACAACAGGAGTGCTACGGTAACCAAAACAGCAGTTAGCTTCATTACAAACAACCTCATCATTTTTACATTCCACTAGCGCCCTTATCTGACAAAACATCCGCCATTGCATATCACCTGGCATATGGAAGAAGCGCTGTCGCCGGCGATAAAAATGCTTGCGAAATTGTTTATGTTTGCAGTGAGCGTAAGGTAGCCGGTGCCCTTGACTGATATTTTATTGCCGCCTACATTGAACGGGATGGCTATCAGGCAGTTATCCGAACACAATATATTCCAATCCCCTGAGCCCGAATAGGTGCAGCTACTAGAAGGGGTAAATACAGTCAGATTCATAGGAGTTGTCGTGGTAGCAATAACCAAAGGCGAATAAAAATTGCTTGTTCCCCCGAGCAATTGAACTTCAGGTAGAATATTAGTAGTAGAAGTTGAAATTGAAAACTGATTTGAGCTAAGATTATCACCTGAATTTCCAGTCAAATTCTGCCATGCTGTATAATTATTAAACAAAGCCCTTCCCTTCACATATAATTCTGTAATCTCTGCCTGTGTCAGAGTTCTGTTGAATATCATTACTTCGTCGATTGAGCCATTAAAATCATAATTATTATCGCTCGCTGCACCAAAATTCAGGCTGTTTGTTCCATCAATTCCTCCAAATCCAGTTATATCTGTTCCTGCTGAAGTATTTAACCCATTAACCCAGCAAATTAATTTATTAGTTGTTGTATCAAAGGTAATAGAAACCATATTCCATCCAGATAAAGGAGAAGCTGAAAAAGTGCAAGATTTTGAAGCAGTTCCATTTGCAATACTTGATGTCCAGGATCCTGTTCCAAATTCATAATCATAACCCTTATCGGTTGCGGTAGCTCCTCCTCTCCACATCGGCATATCCCAGCTACCAACAGCTGTATCCTGCTTTACCCACATTGTTACAGTTCCTGAAACAGGAAAATCAAGCGATGGGGAATCGAGTACACTAATTCTGTCATTAACACCATCAAAACTCCCCACCCTACTATAAGGATAATTAGTCAAGCTTGTGTTTGCATTTCCCACACTTGTCCCATTATTCAACCCCATAGCATCTTTAACCTCATTGGCTGTTGTTGTCCAAGCATTCTCATCAAAATGATAATATGAAACAAGCCCATTAGCACTCGAATTCATATCAGAATTATTATATCCAAGTGAAACATCCCACTGCCCCAGCCTCGCAGAAATATTGCTTCCAAGTTTTCTTTCATAATTCTGCAATGAGAAATTAACAGTATTCTCCCCAGCAGTTATATTAAACTGCTGAATGCTATCTGTTCCAGATAAAACAAATCTTGCACTCTGGTTGTTGTAGATAGCTGAGATTTGTGCATCTGTTAATGAAGTGTTGAATATCATTACTTCGTCGATGGTGCCGTTGAAAAAGTAGGCTGTGGAATATTCTGCACCAATTAATAAGGTTGGAAGAAAATTAGGGGTTCCAGATAAAACCCCTGCAGTGGTTTTAGCTACCCCATTAACATACAATATTAAATTAGTTCCATTAAATACGCAAGCATAATGTTGCCAAGTGTTAAGATAATTTGATTGTGTAGATTGCGCCTGAATAATCGAACCTGAACTGTTTTTTAGCCAGCAATTAAGGACATCTGCCTGAAACCTTAAATCAATGCCCATAAGTCCAGAAACAATATTTCTGTCACTGACTATTCCAGCATAAGTATTATTGAATTTTCTATATGACCATGCAGACACACTATAACTGCCTGAAGAAATGGGGTTTGTTAAAGATATATAATCCCCTGTTCCATCCAACTGCAGACAATCATCATAAATACATCCTATTGAATTAGTTACAGTTTGCCCAGCACTAGTCCCATCATTATTATTAGCAGAAAAATCATAACTGGGCTTAGTAAAAGTCCATGTTCCTGTGTTCCCTAGTCCAGAATTATCAGAAGCAGTTACTCCTGAAGTTTCATTTAGCTTCCACTCTCCAACTAATCCTGTCCTGTCCAAGTCTGCTTGATTTATTCCTGTACTTTCATTATTATATAAATTAGAAATTTCAGTTGCTGATAAGCTTCTATTGAAGATTTTTACTTCGTCGATTGAGCCGTTGAAATAATAGCTTTGAGAACTTCCTCCATAAGCCCCTATCCTCTCGGCTGTTCCTAATCCTGTTTTTAGAGTTTGAGAATAAGCTTTGCTATTTTTCCATACACCATTAACATAAATCTCTTTTCCTGTTCCATTATATACTGCAACAATATTATACCAGTTTCCATTTGAAATGCCCGCGGTTGCGAGTGTTGTAGTAAAAGTATCTCCGGTGCCAGCACTATTATATGTTCTGAATATTAAACCACCTGAAAAGAACAGCGAATATTGTGTATTAACATTGCCTTTCTCAAATATAAACATGTTTGACGTATAGGTATTTGAATAAACCCATGCAGAAATTGTTAAATTCTGTGTGTCAAAAGATGTTGAAGCGGGAATGTCAACATAATCCCCAGCGCCATCAAAATAACCCGCATTCCCAACTTTCCCAGTTGTCCAAGCACTTCCAGTATTATTCCCAAAGCTTCCAATCTTATCAGCATCAAAATTCCAGTATCCTACTAAACTATCATAAGGGGGATTAGTTGATGCTGAATTAATTGTTAAATGAGTATAGCTCCCATCTAAAGTTGTGTTGGTAAAAATTGTATTGCTGTTTATAATTAAACTGTAGCTTTGAATAGATAAATGAGGAACATTCCATTCGATGTAATCCGCATAGCCGTCCCCGTCCAGGTCGTATTCGTCAAATGGGACTTCCACCATGGAGTATCCGCCGGTGTTTGCTTCGCCTGCCTGGATATACCCGTACATCAAGGCATCATCATGGCTCGCATTCCAGTAGAGCTTGATTCTGCCTGAATTTACAGGAATTTGTGCATCAATGGACGTATATGCCAGTATGTCGGTGTAATTCAGCTTGTCCAGGGCTGAAATTTCAATTTGCTTTTCATTAGTCACGTTGGTTTCTTTTGATTCGGGAGCCTGCGTGTAATACTCAACTGCTATCTCTGTTTCGCCGATCTGCCCTACGATTCCCCTGATGTCAACGATTTTAGCTTCATTCGTTTCTTCGACTACGGGGGCTCCTTCAATGATTTTGCCTGTCGGCTTCAGCCAGGAAAACAGCCAGCCCAGCAGGCTGTTGCCCATGTCAGCGATGGCGTTTCCTAAGATTATGCTCCCGGCCTGCGGGATTTCAACCCGGCTTTGTTTTCCAGCTTCTTCAAGGGCCTCCTGCGCCCTGCTGCCAGTCTTTATGGTTATGTTTTCTGCTTCCTTCGGTAATTCGAGGAGCATATCCGCAGTGCCTGCGTCAATTTTCTTGACCCACTTTACCGGCCTGTTGATTACCGCCTTGTGTTGTTTTGTTACTATGCCGGGAGGCCTGAAAACCGTAACCGAGGACCCCTGATTCATGGTTTCGTTGCCGAGATACGCGAAAATCACCGCATCCCCTGAGCCGGTGAAGTTCTCTTCTGGTTTTATGGTGCTGCCTGAGACTGCCGCATTGGCCTGGACAAGTGCAGGGAGAACCAGAACCACCGATAATACAATTATGCCGACAAGTCCGGCTTTGGTCTTCAGCATATTGCCATCTCCGATGTGGGAGCCTTGATTATCATGCAGGTCCCGTTCCAATACTGGTACGCGGAGCAATACGGATTAAGGCAAATTGAGTTGTTTGCCGGCATGGTTATGTTGCCTGACACATTCAGGGATGTTGTGATATTTACAATGGAAAGGTTTGACCAGTAGCCGCTTGCGCTTGACCAATTCTTCTGGTTGAGCTGACCGTCGTAAGTCGCATTTGTTGCGTTCCAGGCCGAATAATCCATCTTGCTTGTCCTGAATGCGTCGTATGTTGCATTGGTGGAGTTCCATGTGCTGTAGAGCATTGCCGTGGTTAGTAATGTATCGTAGGTTGCATTGGTCTGGTTCCACGCCATTGTCGCCAGCGTTGTATTTAAGGCATAGGTTGTGTTTGTTGCGTTCCAGGCCGAGTAATCCATCAAGTTGCTAATATTGCCATAGTTTGCGCTGATGCCGGTGAAGTTACCCATCGGGGCTATTATCTGCGTCACGGCAGATATGACGTTGCCAAACAGGTTGAAGAAGCTGCCTATTGTGGCATTTATCATGTTGTTGAGCCAGCCTGTGGCGTTGATGGTTGGGTATGTTGTGTTTGTCGAGTTCCAGCTTGCATAGGTCATGTAGGTTTCATTGGTCTGGTTCCATGCCATTTTGCTCAGGGTTGTGTTGAGGGCGTAGGTGGTGTTGGTCTGGTTCCAAGCCATCGTGCTGAGCGTGGTGTTGAGGGCGTAGGTTGTGTTTGTTGCGTTCCAGGCCGAGTAATCCATCAAGTTGCTAATGTTGCCATAGTTTGCACTGATGCTGGTGAAGTTGCCCATCGGGGCTATTACCTGCGTCACTGCGGTTATTACATTGCCGAATAGGTTGAAGAAGCTGCCTATTGTGGCGTTAATGATGTTGTTGAGCCAGCCTGTTACGTTGATGGCTGGGTAGGTGGTGTTGGTGGCATTCCAGTTGGCGAATGTCATGTAGCTTGCATTGGTGATGTTCCATACCATTGTCGCAAGCGTTGCGTTGAGCGCATAGCTCTCGTTTGTCGCGTTCCATGCAGAGTAGAGCATGGCTGTCCTGAGCAATTCGTCGTATGTTGCGTTGGTGATATTGAAATGAAGCCAATCCACATAACTTGCATTAGTCTGGTTCCATGCCATTGTTGCGAGGGTGGTGTTGAGGGCGTAGCTCTCATTTGTTGCATTCCACTG
>Ga0315284_10012940_pt1 | contig 11881 bp, 13 predicted proteins | sample YL17G09_16_MG_FD_203696 | JGI IMG/M metagenome (GOLD analysis project Ga0315284, IMG submission 203696) | Sediment microbial communities from Yellowstone Lake, YNP, Wyoming, USA - YL17G09_16 | ecosystem: Environmental > Aquatic > Freshwater > Lake > Sediment | place: USA: Wyoming | collected...
CGCGCCGCCGTCAGGCAGGCGATCGAGGCCGGGCCCTGAATCGAACCGGGTGTAGCGGCGACCTTCAGGTCGCCACGCTTGCCGGTTCGCGATGCGCCAGAGATGGCGACCCCGCCAAGCGGGGTCGCCGCTACATCCCGATGCCCAAGACCGCCGCGCTTTACTTGAGAATCGCCGAATCGATCCGGCACGACGTCGTTTCCCGGAGGCTGCCACCGCACACCCGCCTGCCGTCGGAACCGCAACTGGTGCGGCGGTACCGGGCGGCGCGCGAGACGGTGCGGCGCGCGCTGGCCAGGCTCCAGGAGGAAGGCCTCATCTACTCCCGGCAGGCGGTGGGCAGCTTCGTGGCCGAACCGCGCATCGAGCAGGACCTGGACCAGTTGTTCAGCTTCACCGAGTTCATGGTGTACCGCGGGTTGAAGCCCGGCTCCCGCATCCTGACCGCCGAGACGCGCCGCATTGAGGAATCGGACTCGCCCATCCTGCACTACCTGCGCCTCCGGCCGGGGGCCCGGACCATTTACCTGAAGCGCCTGCGAACGGGCAGCGGCGAGCCGCTGGTCATCGCCAATACCTGGCTGCCCGCATCGCAGTTTCCCGAGTTCCTCAAGCACGATCTGCATCGGCACTCGGTCTACGAGATCATGGGGAAGATGGGCCACCACCCGACCGACGCCATCCAGACTATCGAGGCGGTCACGCTGGGGCCCGAAGAGGCCGGCTTGTTCACGGTGCGCCCGGGCGCGCCGGCGCTGCTGATCCGGCGCGTGGGATACGCGATGGGGTTGCCGGTGGAGTACGCGGTCGATTACTACCGCGGCGACCGCACCAAGTTCCGCGTCCGCCTGGGCGTGCTCGAGCAACGCCTCAGCCAGCGCCTCCGCCAGGAAGACATCGTGCTGTAGCGCGGCGGCAGGCCCCCGGGCCGTCCCTACTTCTGGAGGTTCGGCGGCAGTGTGACGACAGTCAGCCAGAAATGCTCGATGGAGCGCACCACACTCAGGAACTGGTCCAGATCCACCGGCTTGGTGATGTAGCAGTTGGCGTGCAGGTCATAGCTGCGGATCACGTCTTCCTCGGCCCTGGAGGTAGTGAGCACGACCACCGGGATTCGTTTTAACTCGCTGTCCTGTTTGATTTCCGCCAGGACCTCCCGGCCATTCTTGCGGGGCAGGTTCAGGTCCAGCAGGATGAGGTCAGGGCGGGGCGCGTCGGCATGCCTCCCCAACCGGCGCAGAAACATCAGGGCTTCATCTCCATCCGTGGCCACGCTCATCCGGTTCCGGACTTTAGCGTCGGTCAACGCCTCCTGGGTGAGGCGGACATCGGCCTCGTTATCCTCGACCAGCAGGATCTCAATCGGTTTGCCTTGAAGCATGCCGCCAACCTCAAGCTGCGTAAGCAGCGGAATATCCGTGAATAACGCCACGTTTTTATCACACCGGCGGGGCATCGCACAATCCGGGGGGAAGGCGGGAGGCAGCCGCGGCATGAGGGTGTTTTCTTGTCCTGCCGGTTACACCAACTGGCGGGCGGCGGCCAGCGCCGCGTCGTAGTCCGGGTGGCTGGTGATTTCCTTCACGTACTCGACGTAGCGGACGGTGCCCTCCTGGTCCACGACGAATACGGCGCGCGTGTTGAGCCGCAGTTCCTTGATCAGGGTTCCGAACGCCAGGCCGAACGAGGCCTCGCGGTGATCCGAGAGCGTCCTGACCTTGTCGATGCCGGCGGCGCCGCACCAGCGCTTCTGCGCAAACGGCAGGTCCATGCTCACCGTGAGGATCTCGGCGTTGGGCAGCTTCGCCGCTTCGGCATTGAAGCGCCTGGTTTGCTGGTCGCAGACCGGCGTGTCCAGCGACGGCACCACGCTGATGATGCGAACCTTCCCGGCCGTGTCCTTCAGCGTGACGGGCGCAAGAGAATTGTCGAGGACGGTGAAATCGGAGGCGCGATCGCCCACTTTGACCTCCCGGCCAACTAATGTGACCGGGTTCCCTTTGAAGGTAACCGCCTTGGGCCGCTCCACAGCGGCTTGTGTTTCAGGCATACATGCTTCTCCTCAGCTTCGAAAATCCTGGGGATACCAATTAGACAGACGGCGCGCGGGAAACGATTCCGAGATGCGGCTTGCCCCTCCGCGGGTTGCCGGATGGTAATCAACAGCGGCGGCCGCAGCAGGTCTTGGCGCGCAGCGCTTCGGTGCCTTCCTTGGCAATGATCGGCGTCATCACCAGCGCCGCTAACGGGTCGGCCCACCAGACTCCGAACAGAGCGTTGAGCAGCAGGCCGGCCAGCAGGATGGCCGAGAGGTAGGCGCAAAAGTCGGTTTGGCGGGCATCGGCGCTCAGCGCGGCGCTGCCCAAGGGCCCCGCCACCCGCCGCTTGGCCCGCGACAACAACGGCATCACGACTAGCGACGCGGCGGCCAGCAGGATGCCGGCCAGGCTCTGTTTCGGTGCTTTCCCCGCCAGCAGGCACTCCGCCGACTCGTACGCCATGTAGAGCGCCAGGGCCAGGAAACAGGCGCCCACCATGCGGAGGCTGGCGCGCTCCAAGCCTTCGCGCCGTGCCTCCTCGGCGTCGTGACGCATCCGCCACAACACCGCGGAGCCGGAAGCCACCTCGATGCAGCTATCGAAACCGAAGCCCACCAGGGCGATGCTGCCGGCCAGCAAGCCCGAGGCCAAGGCGATGACCGCCTCCAGACAATTCCACGCGATGGTGAACCATTCCAGCCGAATCGCTTTCCGCGCCATCCCCGCCCGCGCCGCGGCCCCTGTAGCCTCCATACCACCATTGTAGCGGAGGCGCGGGCTGCCCCGCCGCGGCTCAGCAATTTGCGGTGCGCCGGCGGGCCCGGCTTCAACACCGCTGCGGGAGAGCGCGAACCTCCGCGTGAATGCCTGGATCGTCCCGCGCCCAACTTCGCTACACTGGGGGCGATGAAGCACTGCCTGTTTTGCCAGATTGCGCGCCGGGAACGGCCGGGCCGCATCGTTTTCGAAGACGACAGCGTGGTGGCCTTCGAAGACCTCAACCCCCAGGCTCCGGTCCATATTCTGATCATCCCGAAAAAGCACCTTGCCGGCCTGGACGAGGCGGCGGCGGAAGACGAGGCGCTTCTCGGGCACGTTCAGCGCGTGGCCGCGCAATTAGCCGCCGATCGCAGCGTTTCCCGGTCCGGCTACCGCACGGTGCTCAACGTCGGCCCCCATGCCGGGCAGAGCGTTTTTCACCTGCACCTGCATCTGATCGGCGGCCGCCCCATGCGCTGGCCCCCGGGATAGGCTGGAGGCCGGGCGCAGGAGGCGGTAACCTTGAAGCCTCCGGCCTCCAGCCTCATTCGCCGATGATCTTGATGACCAGGCGCTTGCGCCGCCGGCCGTCGAATTCCGCGTAATAGACCTGCTGCCAGGGGCCCAGGTCGAGCTTGCCGGCGGTGACCGGCAGGATCACCTGGTGATGGATCAGCAGGTTCTTCAGGTGCGCGTCGCCGTTGTCTTCGCCGGTGCGATGGTGGCGATAGTCGGGGCGGTAGGGGGCCAGTTTCTCCAGCCACTCGTCAATATCCTGGATCAGCCCCTCCTCGGCGTCGTTCACGTACACCCCCGCGGTGATGTGCATGGCCGAAACCAGCGCCAGACCCTCGCCGATGCCGCTCTTGGCCAGCGCCTTTTCCACCTGCGCGGTAATGTTGATGTACTCGCGGCGCTTGGCCGTATGGAACGTGAGGTACTCGGTATGGGACTTCATATCGATAGCCACAATTCAGTTGAAAAAAGGTTGCGCAGGTCCGATACCTGCTCCGCATACATTTTAAATCCTTGGCCAGCAATATTGGGTACAATGGCGGCAATGGCCGAGCACTCCGAGCACCGCAGGTGGGTGCGGACCATCCTGCACGCGCCCCTGGTGATCCAGTGGCGCACGTCCGGGAAGCAGGGGCTCGGCATGGTCACCAACATGAGCCCGGCCGGCTGCTACGTTCTGACGCAGGCGACGGCCGATGCGGGAGAGCGGCTTACCGTGCTACTGGAAGGCTGCGAGCTGCCGGAACTGCAAAGCGATGTCCGCTTCGTCGATCCCGAGGTCGGCATGGGGCTCGAGTTCGCCAACCTTCCACGGCAAACCGTCCTCCAGATCGAGCGGTTCCTGGAGATTCACGCGCCGGCGTGAGAAGAGGCAGGGCCGGCGTCTGACCGGCGCTGCAAGGCCCGCGCAGGCCCCCGGCGCGCCACCGCCCTATTCCTGGGACCGGATCATGATCAGCAGCATCTTGAAGCGCTGCTCGGCCTTGACGGCGTGCGGCTGGTTGGCCGGCATGTTAATCATGTCGCCCGGCTGCAGCACGAACGGCCGTCCCGCGATCCGGATGTGCGCCTCGCCATCCAGCACGTACACCAGGGCGTCGTAAGGCGCGGTGTGCTCGCTCAATTCCTGTCCTTGCTCAAACGCGAACAGGGTGACCGTCCCCGTTTTCCGGCTGATGATCTGGCGGCTGACAATGGAGCCTTCCTGATAGGAGGTCAACTCGGCCAGTTTCAGCACACCTAGTTCGACTGTCGCTTCCTGCATGGGCATCACTCCGGAAGGTGCAATTGAGAATTATGAGTTAAGAGTTGTGAGTCTGGAAACTGAAATCTCTCGAGCTGCCGGCAACACCGGGCACGGTCCGACTGCCCCGGGCGTTGACCCAGGGGCGAGAGGCTCTGCTGCGGGCCTGGAAAGCTAATGACACCGATGTCGCTGAATGTTAGACTGAAGGAAGATAGCCCGCGTGACGGAAGTCGGGGTCCGCATTGTCGCGTGAGCCGGGCGGCGGGCGTGCCGGGCCCGGAGATAAAGCGTAGACGTTCCGCAGGGATAAGCACCTTGAGCATGAAACGGTTCAAACATGATGTGCGCCTGCTGGCCGACTTGCAGCTTCTGCCGGCCCTGGAAGGCGGCGAAGAATGGCTGGTGGGCGGGCAGGCGGTGATCGAGGGCGTGATGATGCGCTCGCCGCACGCCTACTGCGTCGCGGTGCGCAAGCTGTCCGGCGGCATCGTCACCAAGACCGGCGAACTGATGCGGCCCTCCGAGCGGCGCGGGTTCTGGAAGTACCCGCTGCTGCGGGGGCTGGGAACGCTGGGGCAGGCGCTGGCCCTGGGCATCCGCGCCCTCCGCTTTTCCGCCGACGTGGCGCTGGAGGAGGAGAACGCCGCCCGCAGGCCCGAATCGGGCAAGCCCGAGAGCAAGGCCGAGGTCAGCTCCTGGATACTGGCCGCGAACCTGGTCGTCAGCGTAGGGTTCTTTTTGTTCCTGTACAAGTTCCTGCCGCTGTTCCTGGCCACCTGGCTGAAGCGCTATTTCCCGGCCATCGAAAACCATTTCGTATTCAACTTCGTGGACGGCGTCATCCGCCTGCTGCTCTTCCTGGGCTTCCTGCTGGCGGTTTCGCGGTGGAAGGAAATCAAGCGCGTGTTCGAGTATCACGGGGCCGAGCACAAGGTGGTGTTCAACTTCGAATCCCGGCGGCCGCTGACCGTGGAGAACGCGCGCACCTTTACCACCTTGCACCCGCGCTGCGGCACCAGCTTTCTGCTGGTGGTGATGCTGATCAGCATGGCGGTGTACACGCTGGTGCCGGTGCACTCCTTCGCCATGCGCTTTCTGGTGCGGATTGCCCTGCTGCCTTTGATCGCGGGCGCCAGCTTCGAGCTGATCCGGTACGCCGCCCGGCGGCAGGGTTCGCTGTGGGCTTCGATGGTCCGTCCCGGGCTCTGGCTTCAGAAAATCACGACCCGGCCGCCCTCCGACGACCAGTTGGAAGTCTCCATCCGGGCGCTGAAGGAAGCCATGCGCCTGGAGGAAGCGCGCGGCGGCGAGCTGGTCATCGCCTGAAAAGACAGCTTTCACCTCTCAGCCAACGGCGTGGCCAAAGCTGAGAGCTGACGGCTGATAGCTGACAGCTTTTTCGACTCATGAACGAAAAGCAATTGATCGACAAACTCGACCAGATCGAGGCGCGTTGCGACGAAATGACGGCGCAACTGGGCGACCCGGCCGTCATCGCTGATGGCTCGCGCTACCAGAAGCTCGCCCGCTCGCATTCGGACCTGGCCGATATCGTCGAGAAATACCGCGAGTGGAAATCGCTGAGCAAAGGGATCGCCGACACCCGCGCCATGCTGGGCGAGAGCGACCCCGAGCTGCGCGAGATGGCCGAGCAGGAGCTGGCGCAGCTTCAGGCGCGCGCGGAGACCGCCGAGCAGGCCATCAAGGTCCTGCTCACGCCGAAGGATCCCAATGACGAGAAGAACGTGGTGCTGGAAATCCGCGCGGGCACCGGCGGGGACGAGGCCACGCTGTTCGCCGCCGAAATCTTCCGCATGTACGCGCGCTACGCCGAGGCGCAGCGCTGGAAGGTGGACGTCATTTCGGAAAGCCCCTCGTCGATCGGGGGCATGAAGGAAATCATCGCCGTGGTGGAGGGCCGGCGGGTGTACAGCCGGATGAAGTACGAAAGCGGCGTCCACCGCGTGCAGCGGGTGCCGGCCACCGAGCAGCAGGGCCGGGTGCATACCTCGGCCGTTACCGTCGCGGTGCTGCCGGAGGCCCAGGAAGTCGATATCCAGATCGACCCCAAGGACATCCGCATCGACACCTTCTGTTCCTCGGGGCCGGGTGGCCAGTCGGTGAACACCACCTACTCGGCGGTCCGCATCACTCATTTGCCCACCAACACCGTGGTCTCCTGCCAGGACGAGAAATCGCAGATCAAGAACAAGACCAAAGCCATGCGCGTGCTGCGCGCCCGGCTCTACGAGATGGAGCAGGACAAGCAGCGCCAGGCGCTGGCTAAAGAGCGGCGGGCCATGGTCGGCACCGGCGACCGCAGCGAGAAGGTGCGCACCTACAACTTCCCGCAGAACCGCCTGACCGAGCACCGCATCGGATTGACGCTGTACCAGTTGAGCGAGGTGATGGACGGCCGCCTGGCGCCGGTCATCGAGGCCCTCACTACTCATTACCAGGCGGAAAAACTCAAGGAGGGAACCGCCGCCGGATCGTAGCGGAAGGGCCTATGTTGCGAAAAACAGGGATCGTTCTAGCTGCCATTTTGGTCGTATTGTCGTCTTTGATCGTGCTCCGGGCGGGCCGGGAAACGGAGCTCCCGCCGGCCGCCCCCTGGGACTTGGTGGTCTCGCCGCCGACCGGCGAGACGGCCGGCGAAGCGGCGCCGTACGTGGGCGAAGAGAACAAGCCCGCCGCGGAGATCGCCGTCGCCGGCCCGCACGGCCAGTTGGTCGGCGCGCCCTACGTGACCGACGTGACCGCAAACTCGGCGCTGATCAACTGGGTGTTCCGGGGCACGGCCGCCACCGGCGCCGATGAACAGGGCTGGCGCGGCCTGCACTCCAAAGTGAGCGGGTTGCGGCCCGGCGCCACCTACTACTACGACGTGCTGCGCGACGGCAGCGGCGCGGGCGCGGGGCGCTTCACCACGCCGCCGGCCGGCGGCAGCTTCACTTTCATGGTGTACGGGGATACCCGGACACGCGAAGACGTGCACCGCCAGGTGGCCGGCAAGGCCGCTGAGCGATCGCCCGCCTTCGTCGTGCATACCGGCGATCTGGTGGCCGACGGCCTGAATGCCAGGCTATGGCCGGGTTTCTTCGTCGCCGGCCAGGACCTGTTCCGCAAGACCGTGCTGTTCCCGATTGTGGGCAACCATGAGAAGAACAGCCCCCTCTATCTGCGGTTGTTCCCCCATCCGCTCACCTACTATTCGTTCGACTGGGGCGACGCGCACTTCACCATGATGAACAGCGACGTGGGCACGGCTGCGCCAACCAAGGAGGAGCGGGAGCGGTTTTGGAGCGAGCAACTGAAGTGGCTGGAAGAGGACCTGCGGGGAGCTTCGTCGGCGCGATTCCGCTTTGTCACTCTGCACCATCCGCCCTTCACGGCCATTGGGAAGCGGCAGGCGGGTACCAAGAAGCTGGCCGCCGACCTGGCGCCCATCTTCCAGAAGCACCACGTGCACGCTGTTTTCAGCGGCCACGACCATAACTACCAGCGCCACGTCGTCGATGGCATCCAGTACATCGTGACCGGCGGCGGCGGCGCCCCGCTTTACGATCTGGACTCCCCAATCCCTGGCGTCACCGAGAAGGTGGCCAAGGTTGAGAATTTCGTCCTGGCTAAGGTCAACGGCGCGCAGTGCGCGATGGAGGCGGTGGCCCTGGACGGGAGCACCATCGAATCCTTCGTCATCCACAGCAAGAGCCCGGCAAAGACCGCGCCAGCCGCGGCCGCCGGCAAGTAAGCCGAACCGGGAAACGGGACGCAGATAAACGCAGATGAACGCAGATTCGGGCCGGTAGCTGTCTGCGTGCATCTGCATTCCTCTGCGTCCCGTTTTTTGTCGGTCGTCTGCCCGCGCATTCGTGTTCTAATTTCCGCATATGGAACTGGAAGGCAAGACCGCACTGGTAACCGGCGCATCCAGCGGCATCGGCTATGCCACCGCGCTGCTGCTGGCGGAGCGCGGCGCCGGCGTCGCCGTGCACTATTACGCGACCCCCGACGGCGCCGAGCGCGCCGTAGGGGAAATCTGCGCCAAGGGAGGCTCGGCGTTCAGCGTGCGGGCCAACGTCTCGGTGGCCGCCGAGGTGGAGGCGATGTTCAAAGAAGTGTTGTCGCGCTTCGGGCGCCTGGACATCGTTGTGAACAACGCGGGCGACCTGGTCGAGCGCTGCCCGATCGCCGAGATGAGCGAGGAACTGTGGGACCGCATCATGGACCTGAACATGAAGGGCGTGTTCCTGTGCTGCCGTGCGGCGCTGGCGGCCATGATCCCCCGCGGGGAAGGGGTGATCGTCAATGTGGCCTCGATTGCCGCCCGCCACGGCGGCGGCCCCGGAGCGGTGGCCTATGCCGCGTCGAAGGGCGGCGTGCTCACCCTGAGCAAGGGCCTGGCCCGCGAGGTGGCCCCCAAGGGCGTCCGCGTGAATGCCGTGTCGCCCGGAGTGATCTCCACCCGCTTCCACCAGCGCCACAGCACGCCGGAAACCATGGCCCGCTTCGTTTCCAGCATCCCCATGGGCCGCGCGGGCGCCGCCGAGGAAGTGGCCGAAGCCATCGCCTTCCTGGCCTCTCCCCGCAGCAGCTACCTGACCGGGGAAACCATCGAGGTCAACGGCGGCCAGTTGATGGATTAGACCTGGGCCAATTCACCACAAAGACCCGAAGAACACAAAGAGGCACAAAGGAAAGTCTTTGTGGTTCTTTGTGTTCTTCGTGGCTTTGTGGTGAAGCGCTATCATAAGGGGGCATATGCGGCGGCGAGCCTCCATCCGGGAAGCGGTGCGTGTGGCGCTGGACTCGCTCGGCTCCCACAAGCTGCGCAGCTTCCTGACGCTGCTGGGCATCATCATCGCCACCACCACGCTGATTGGGGTGGTGGCGGTGATCAAGGGCATGGACGCTTATATCGCCGACCGGGTCGCCAACCTCGGTTCCAACGCCTTCCTCATCGTGCGCATGCCCCTGCTGGGGGAGTTCAACCCCAAGCGCATGCTGGACCTGCTGCGGCGCAACCCGGAGCTCCGGCCGGAAGAATACGAATTCCTGCGGGAGAACACGACGCTGGCCCAGGAGGTGGGGCTGGAGACGCGAAACACCCGGGACGTCCGCTACCGCAACCAGAACCTGGAGGACGTCTCGGTGCGCGGCGTCACTCCCAACCTGGTGCTGATCGACGTGCAGCAGGTGAACTACGGCCGCTACATCTCGGAGGCCGATAACCGGCATCGGGCCTACACCGCCTTTATCGGGCAGGACCTGGTTGATCGCCTCTTCCCCGGCATCGAGCCGCTGGGCAAAACCTTGCTGGTTGACGGACTGCCCTATGAAGTCGTGGGGGTGGCCAAGCCGCTGGGCACCACCTTCGGCCAGTCGCAGGACAACTTCGTCTACATCCCGATCGAGACATTCTTCAAGATTTACGGCAGCCGCCGGGGCATGGCCATCAATGTGCGCACCCGCGGCCCGGAACTGATGAGCGAAACGCAGGACCAGGCGCGCATGCTGCTGCGCGCCTTCCGCCACCAGCGGCCGGGGCAGGATGACACCTTCGGCATTATCGCCTCGGCGGAGCTGATGGACCTGTGGCACCAACTGACCGGGGCCATCGCGGCGGCCACCATCGCGGTCACCGCGGTGTTCCTGGTGGTGGGCGGCATCGTCATCATGAACATCATGCTGGCCTCGGTGACCGAGCGGACGCACGAAATCGGGGTGCGCAAGTCGCTGGGCGCGCGCCGCCGCGACATCCTGCTGCAATTCCTGGTGGAATCGTCGGTGCTGGCCACGGTGGGCGGAGTGTTTGGCGTAATCGGGGCCGTGGCCGCGGTCCGCATCCTGGAGGCCACCACCTCGGTTCCGGCGGTGATCCCGTTCAGCGCCATTGTCCTGGCGGTGGGGCTGTCCACCATAGTGGGCATGTTTTTCGGCATCTATCCGGCGCGCAAGGCCGCCATGCTGGACCCCATTGTGGCCCTGCGCTCCGAGTAATTGCGGATTGCGGAATGCGGATTGCGGATTGGGTTCCGGACCAGCTTCCGGCCCAAATCCGTAATCCGCAATCCGAAATCGAAATGCGGCAGGACGTCATCAGCGCGATGGGCATGGCCCTGGGCACCATCCGGGAGCACAAGCTGCGCTCCTTCCTGACCGTGCTGGGCGTCATCATCGGCACCACCACGGTGATCGCGGTGGGCTCCATCATCGCCGGTTTGAACGAGAACGTGATCGAGTCCATCCAGAGCTTTGGGACCAACACGGCGTTCGTTTCCCGGCTGCCCGCCGGCCCGCGGTTCGGCCGCCTGACCCGCGAGGAGCGAATGCGCAAGCACCTGACGCTGGAGGACGCCCAGGCCCTGGTGGAGGCTTGTCCCGACATCGTCAACGCCGCGCCGTCGATCTTCCCCAACTTCGAATCGGGCATTTTCGGCCTGATCGCCCGTTACAAGAACGAAGAAGTGGTTGGGCTGGATTACCGCGGAACCACGCCGGCGTTCTTTACCGTCTATGGGAACGCCTCGATCAAGGAAGGCCGGTATTTCACCGAAGCCGAGAACGAGCACAAGCTGGACGTGATCGTGATCGGCGAGGACCTGGCCCGCGCCCTGTTCTCCAAGCTGAGCGCCGTCGGCAAACCCATCCAGATCAACGGGCACAGCTTCGAGGTCCTGGGCGTGCTGGAGAGGCCGCGCGGGAACTTCACCGGGATCGGCGGAGAAGACCGGCGCGCCGTGGTCCCGTATTGGACCTTCCGGAAAGTTAACCCCAACGCCAAGGAGCACGGCGTCCGGTTTGGGGCCCGTGAAGGGCGGCTGGACCGCGCCGTGGATCAGGCCCGTGGGTTGCTGCGCCAGCGCCGCAGCGTCCCGTTCAACAAGCCCGACGACTTCTCCATCGCCACCGCCGACAGCCTGGTCGAGCAGTTCCATGCCATCACCGGCGCGGTGGCCCTGGTGATGGTGGTGCTCAGCTCCATCGGGCTGATGGTGGGCGGCATCGGGGTGATGAACATCATGCTGGTGTCGGTCACCGAGCGGACACGGGAGATCGGCGTGCGCAAGGCCTTGGGGGCGCGCCGCCTGGACATCGTCTGGCAGTTCCTGCTGGAGGCCATGACGCTGACCGCCGGCGGCGGCCTGATCGGCATTGCCGTGGGTGTCGCGATCAGCGCCACGATCCGCTGGCTGGTGCCCTCGCTGCCCTCCACCGTGCCGCTGTGGTCGGTGGCCGCCGGCCTGACGGTCTCCACCAGCGTCGGCCTGTTCTTCGGCCTCTGGCCGGCGGTGAAGGCCTCCCGGATGGACCCGGT
>Ga0315284_10012941_pt1 | contig 11881 bp, 18 predicted proteins | sample YL17G09_16_MG_FD_203696 | JGI IMG/M metagenome (GOLD analysis project Ga0315284, IMG submission 203696) | Sediment microbial communities from Yellowstone Lake, YNP, Wyoming, USA - YL17G09_16 | ecosystem: Environmental > Aquatic > Freshwater > Lake > Sediment | place: USA: Wyoming | collected...
ACGCCCACCCCTTCTTCTTCCAGATTATCCTGTGATCCGACAGCATCCGTCTCCCTCGTTCGCACTCGCAGTAATGGGCCAGATCGTAGCCCTTCGGGTTGGACTCGATCTCCCATCCGGTGTCGTCGCAGAATCGGCATCGGCAGGTCGGGGCCGGGAGTTCCCCGTCTTTGTATTTTTGTTCCTGATCCCTCCTCCCCACCTCGTCGATCGCATCCCTGATCTCCGCGATCATAGGGAAACGTTTGTAGGTGTGATTCTCGATCAGCCAGTTGACCGCTCTCGCAAAAGTTCCCTCCGACACGATCCCGAGCAGATGGTCCCGGTATATCTCCATCTCTCTGTCGGACAAGGGGGAGAAGATCGTAGCCAGTTTCGCCATCTCCTCGTAGAAAATATCTAGTTCGAGCATTGGGATTCCTTCTTCACCTTCCACGCCATCGACCCGGCGATCAGCGTCGTGGGTCGATCCATCTTCGGAAGGACCGGGTCCTCGACCCTCGTCGCCTCCAGTTCGATGATCCTCTTCTGGATCATCGGTCCCGACCCGAACGTATAAACCTGCCCTGTCTCCGGCACGTTCACGAGGATGTCCGGCGTGCAGGTGCAGAGTTCGATCCCGTCTGTCTTCTCGAACGGACAGCCGTCCTCGTGGAACACCTCAGCCGCTATTAACGTGTTCGTAGGAATCACGCCCATCGCGATCGCTCTCCCGATTATTTTCTCGAAGTTGTCACCCCTTGGTTGTCTGATCTCCATCGTTCCCTCCTTCCGTCTTCACCTCGGCCTCGGCGATCCGAATCACATCCTTGAGTGCCGTGATGTAAATCCTTCGGACCTTCTTGACCATCGTCGGGTTGTATCCGATCGTCCTGTCGAAGTTGGGGAATTCGTTCCACAGTCTCGTGACGATCTTCATCATCACCCCTCGCATCTCGACTATGTCCTTCGGCTTCTTTTCGTTCTTCACGACCCACCACCATAGTCGGCGAGTTTCGCGATCTGCGATTGGAGGTCCTGCTCGTCCGGCACCCCGACGTTCTCCTCCTTCTTCTCTGCCCGCTCGATCCGGGCCATCTCGATCATCCCATCGTGGACCTTGTCGATAGCACCGAGGATGTCGTCGATCCCCTTCGCCTTCAGCAACTGCTCCTTCAGCGTGGCGACCTCGTCACAGAGTTCTTGGTTCTCGTTCTCCAGTTCGTCGATCTTCTTCTCGAATGTCTCCTTTTCATCCTGAAGGTCTTCGACCTCCTTCTGGAGATCGCTCACCCGATCCTTCTCCTCGTTGAAGCACTTCGAGCAGACGATGTCCTTTCCCTGAAGTTCATCGTTCCCGCACTCGTCGCATTCGATTGATACGCTCATTGTTTTTTTGCTCCCTTCATCCAGTCTGGTTCGTTCGGCACTCTTCTCCCTTGAGTACCTCCGCCTTGTTCCTGATCCTTCTTCAGCCACCGATTAATAAAGGCCCCGTAGTTGGCCTTCCTCTTCTCTGGGTTCGCATCTAGCCACGCGGCGATCCTCTTCAGCGACCCATCGATGTTGACCGCAGGGTAAGCACTCTTCCAGAAGGTTTTCTGTTCTTCTGTGATCCCTGACCACTCCCTCTTCTTGAAGTCGAAAGAGATGGCGGCTGGAGCCTTCGATGAAGTCGAAGGCGGAGGCAAAGGTCGGCCTCCTCTCTTCGATCTCTCCTCTCCGATCTCTATCTCTGAGTCTCTTTCTCCTTCTCTCTTCTCCTTCTCTATCTCCGAGTCACTTGGAGTTACATCTTTGTCCTGAAGGTTTCCGTCCAACGTTTCCAGAGGAGAATCGTCCTGTTTGTCACTTTTAGTGACAGCCATTCTGTATTTCTTCTGTCTTCGATATTCTGACTGGTATTTATTCCAGTTGATCACGTGGAGGCAGTTCCCCGGACGCATCTCGATCCTCTTCGTTAGGATCAGCCGATCCTTCGCGTCTCTCCACACCGACACCGGGACCTTCATCACGTGGGCGATCTGCTCATCGAGCAATCCGACCCCGGTCGTGATCTTCAATTCCCCGGTGTCTGCGAACTGCCCTCCCCCCACCATCGCCAGCAGGTCGATCCACATCGCCCGGATGCCCGGACTCTCTTCCCTGATCGATCCCGCGATCCACGAAGAGCAGTAAATCTTAATCCACGTTCTTGCTCCCATCACCGCACCCTCTTCATCCGGCGAAGTTTCTGCTCGTGTCTGAGTTCGTTGTAGGTCAGTCCCCACTCTTCGCACTTTCTCCCACATTGGTTGCAGATCACCACCGGGTCGGGTGGGGAATCGGGGAGTCCGTAGGTCGTGGGCCGGGTTGTCGTGGTTTCCGCAAGACAGCACTCGGACACCCAGCGAATGCCTCCTGCCTTCTTGGTAATAGCCATCGTGTTCCCTCCTGAAAATTAATCCCCTCGCCTTCTCCCGAAAAAGAATACGCGGCGAGAGAGGAGGGAGAGGCCCGTCAGCCCCTCCCTCCCCGTGGTCTAACGTCCCGCCACACCTCGAAAGGTATTAGGGAGAATTAAAAGGGAACGCCGTCGTCTTCGGTTCCTTCTGCGGGCGGAGGAATATCGTCCTCCTCCTTCTGGACCTTGATGTCCTGAATCCGGGTCCTCGTGATCGAGGGATCGCGCTTGTCGGGGACGTGGACCAGTTTCGCCTCGAACGTCATCCCCACGACCCGGAACGAATCAGGGGTGTGGAACTGCCCGTCCTCACTCTGCCGTCCGCCCAGAGCCGCGAGCAGGTCGCGGTATCTCTGCTCGTGGCAGAAAAAGTTTTCGGTGTAGTTCCTCTCCCTCGATCCAGCCGACAACCGGACAGCCAATTTCACCTTGACGTATTTGGACGCGACCGTCTGTCCGTTCTTCTGGTAGGATGTCTTCTTGACCTCCGGCTCCGCCGTGATGCGGAATTCGTAGGTCCCCTCGGGAATGATCTGGTATTCGGGTTCCGGTAAATTCATTGTCAGTCCTCCTTCTTGTTAGTATCAGATTCGGCGGGCTGGTTCAAGCCCTCAAGTTTCTTCAGGCCCTCGTCCAGAAGGGCGATGTTCCTGACCCCGGCGATCTCGTTCCACGAATGTGTCCCGAAGATTTTCCGAAGCAGTTCCAGTCGGGCCTTCTTGTCCTCATTCGATGAAGAGGGATGGAGAAGATAAACCTCGTTCTGTATCTTCTCCAGTAGGGTCTTCTTCTGCTCCTCTCTCTTGGCCCCGTAGTCCCCCTTCACGAATTTGTCCTCGCTCGTGCGGGTCTCGTCGATCGCTACGTGTTCACCTCCGATCGTCAGCATCCCGATGTGGGGAAGGAAATCGTCGAACGTCGGCTCGGGAAACGCCCTTCCGTTGATCTGGTCGAAGCGATCCTTCCGAACGTATCCCACGTGGACCATCTTGGCCCTCTTCCCCGCCGCGGCGAATTCGGGAATCATCTCGACAAGCAGAGAAGGCTCGTAGGCCGTCTCGACCTCGGCCTTCATCTTCGTTCCCACGACCTTCGTCTCCTTCGCTCCCTCTTCGTCCACGACGTCGTCCCACACATCCCCCGACCGACCGCACATCACGATGTGAAGCCGGGAGTTCAGGAAGGCATCCGTGAATTCCCTCCACGTCTGCTTCAGCGGTCCCCAGTGATGAAGCGACATCCGCTTCAGTTCGTTGACCTTCAGGTAAGACGCGATCACCTCGTTCCAGAAGTGCGTGATCGAATCGATGATCAGGACCGAGTTGTTCTTCTCGGCCTCCCTGACCGCCTCGACCAAATCGGAGAAGGACCGGGTCTTCGCCGTCTGGAGTTTCACCCCGGCCTTGTCGAACAGGACGGGCTTCACGAAGTCCGATCCGGTCTCCGTGTCGAGAAAGGCGATCGGTCGATCATCCTTCGCGAACGATCTCAGCCCGATCGCGACCTTCGAGGAAGTGAACGTCTTCCCCGATCCGGCCTTCCCGTAGATTCCCATCTTCAGAAAAGCCATCTCCGGTTTCGAGTCCTTGAATATCATTTGCACCTCCTGTGTGCTTTCTATTGACGCGTTGGTATGTTATGACGTAATGTTGGTTTGAGGGTGACGGCACGGATGGCCCCTCGTCGTGATCGAAGAGCGGGAATCCCTCCCCCGAACACCACCTGCCGTCGCCCTCGTTCTTCTTCTGGATCACTCCTTGCCCGGCACCTCCGCGTGGTTCCTCTTCATCGATTCCTTGATCCGGGTCCGGGCCACCCGAGCCTTCGGGAACAGCATCTGGAGTTTCGTCCTGACCCCGGCGTCGGTCATCTGTCCCAGTTCAAAGGACCGCTTCCCGTTGGGCAGGGTCACGATCCACCCCTTGGTGTAGGTCACCACGGCCATCTGTTGTCTGGATGTCTTTCCGGTTTTCGCCATTCTCTCCTCCTTTCGGGGATGTCTCCCCCCTCGAATCTCTTCTGGTTCTTCTTCACCCTGATGTAGCGGGCGATCGGCACGACCAGCCAGAAGATCAGGCCGACCACGATCCCGAACACCACTGCGAACAGGCCCGCTCCCGTCACGGCGTAGGCCCTCCGATCTTCACGTCGATCGCCCCCTTCTTCAGGAACGATTCGATCGCGAAGATCATCAGTCGGTTGACGGACAGGCCGTTCGACCTCGCCACCCTGCGAAGTTCCGCCTTGAGTTTTTTCTTCTCGTCGGGGAACCTCACCGCAACGTCGATTCGTCCTCTGCTCACGGCATCACCTCCTTGTGTAATCCTAGATCACCACCACCTCCCCGAAGGGAGGGGTGGTGTATCCGAATCCCGTCCGAAGCCACAGGACGGGGTAGATCGGTTCTGCTTCAGGAAACTGGTATCCGCACAGGTCCGTGATGTAGATCAGGCAAGAGCAATCGATCTGCTCCTTCTCGATCCACTGGAACGGCGGGAGGAAACTCGTTCCCCCTCCCCCCTTCGGATTAAAGACCAGCGGAAGATCGGCGGGAGTGAAGAGTTCCGTTCCCTGAAATTTGTAGTCTGCGTAGACAACGTGAACGTCGCACCCGAGGTCCTTGCAGATGTCGGAGATATGGGCCCCGGCCTCGTTCAGCATCTTCTCGTTGATCGACCCCGAGGTGTCGACCGCGACCACGACCGGACGCATCTCCTTCGATTGACAGGAGGGGAAATAATCCCCATTAGCGATGTGCCTCCGGTTCGGGACGGACCACGTGTAATCGGTCTTGGCGAATTGATCCATAAAGCGACGGAGGAGAGTCGCCCAGTCCACCTTCGGGTTCGTGACCTCCTCGACCATCCGGCGAAGGTTCCCCGGAAGGTTCCCTGCGGATTTCGCCGCCATCGCCGCCTGCGACGTGGCCACCTTCCATTCGTTCTCGATCTCGTTCTTCTCTGATTCGGACAGGGGATTGCCCTCTTCGTTCAGGGCTTCCATCACTCCACCGCACCGACCGGGGTCGTCCGTTTCCTGACCCTGACCCTCGTCCCCTTCTTCGTCCCCGTCTTCCCTCTGGGCTTCCCCGCCATCCTCTGCGCCCTTCTTTTTGCGGTCCGTCCGATTTCCCCCATCTCCTTCGTTGGCCTCGTCCGAATCCTCTTCAGCGTCATCAAGCGGAGGGCCGTCTTCTGAGCCGTCCTGATCTCCGCCCTTCTTCCCCTTCGACCCGTTCCCGCCTTTCCTCGGCTTCCCTTTTTCCCTCTGGGTCTTCTTCCCGCTCGATCCCTGATCCCCCTCCTTCTCGCTCTCGTCCTGATCCTGATCCTCGTCCTCTTCGGGCTGGTTCTTCTTCTCTTCTTCTTCCCGTTCCATTCTCTCGGCGGTCAGGATGTCGTAAATCTGGAAGACGTTCATCCCCTCGAATCTCGAATCGTTCAAGCAGTCCTTGGGCAGAACGAATCCCGAGGAGATCAGCAGGGGGTTGATCGAATAATCGCAAGCCTTCTGCCATTCAGCGTTCGTCCGATTTCCCTTCGTCGTCGGATGATCGAACACGCAGTGCAGAACCTCGTGGGCCAGCACGCCCTTCATCTCCAGATCGCTCAGTTCGTCGATGAAGTCGGGGTTGTAGATCATCGTCTTCCCATCGACCCCAGCGGTGGGGTGCCAAGCAACCGCCTTCATCTTCAGCCTGAACATCAGCGTGGCGAAGAAGGGGCTGTCGAACAGCAGGGCCACCCGCCCCTTCACCACTCTCTCCTCGGCCTTCTTGAGTTTCATCGCGTCCATCGTATTCTCCCTTTTTCAGATTGACTGGAGGCCCATATAGCCACCCATTTTGTCCATCAGTTTCTTCGCCTTCTCTGCGGTCTCGGTCCTCTTCTTCTCGTCCTTCCGCAGGTCCTCGGGTTCGACCCCCGCGATCATCTTCTCGACGTCCTTGCAGATTTTGTCGAATTCCTTGTCCCCGGTGATGTTCAGTTTCGGGAGGACCTTCACCATCTCCTTGACGTTTCCGACCAACGTGTCACGGAAGATGCCGTCCTTCTCTCCGAGTTTCTCCGTGAGGTGGCTGACCGCATCCTTCAGTCTCACCCACACATCCTTCTGCCCGATCATCACCTGTTCGTTGACCCGTTCCTCGATCTCCTGCCTGATCTTCTCCACATCGACCTGCGGCAGGTTCACCCGGAAGTCCTTGGGGTCCGGCACGCCGTCGATCTTCCACTCGATCTTGACCAGTTCGTCCATCTCGTCGGCCTGCGGATATTCCGTCTCGTCGAACATCCCGCCCAGTGCCTTCTTCGACCGCTTGAGGATGTCGGGCCAGTTCTTCTTGATGTCCGTCTTGATCTGGTTGACCTTCGCCACCGCCTTCCGCATCTCCTGTGAGAATTGCAGGTGGTTCGTGGCGGGGAGCATCCTCCGTCCGGCCTCTTCCCAAGGCAGGGTCTGATTCTTGAACGTCGCCCTCGCCTGACCGATCGCCTTCCGCAGATTCTTCCACTCGGGGACGGGCAGGAGGTTCTTCCCGAATTCCCCCGCCGTGTGTTCCGCCTTCTTCTCTTCGACCACGATCCGGGTCGCATCGTCATCGACCCTGCGGGCCGTCCAGAGTTTCACGGTCAGCCGAACCAGCATCGCTCTTTCCTGAATGTTAGCCATTGTCCTGTTCTCCTTTTAATTCTTCCGGGTTATCCGAGTACGTTCTGATTGGCGGTGGCCCACTCGATGTAAGCCTCGGTCTCCGCCAAGCCCTTGTTGACCTTGATCGCATCCTTGATCAGAAGGACCCCGAAGTCCCCCCGAAGTCTGGAAGCGAGTTTCACGATCGATGCCATATTTTTCTTCGTGGCCTTCCGAGCCAACGCACCGCAGAAGGCGAAGCACGCGGCCATATTGTCGATCGGCAGTTTTACCTTCTCCGGGTTCTCGATCGCCTCGTTCAGGTCGACCAGCGAATCCTTGATCCGATAGAATCCCATCACCTCGGTCGCCACTCCGTTCCCCACGCATCCCGCCATCGGGTCGAAGTCCTTCCGGGGATCGAGGCCCGCCTTGATCAGGTCGGACAGAAATTCGATCGACCGAGGAGTCGAGAACGCCTTGTCGTTTCTCTGCGGGTCGAACGTGAAGAGCAATTCCGGCCTCCACGAAAAGAAGGCGATGATGTCGGGGTCGACCCCATTCTCGAACGCCCAGTCCTTCCATTCCCCGAAGTCCACATCGACGTTCAGGTGCATCGCGAAGCGATTGGCGAGAGCAGAGGACATTCTCTGCGTGACCGCACGATCCGTCTCTCTGTTCCCCGCCGCCACGATCATCCACCCATCCGGCAGGACGTAATCACCGAGCCGTCTGTCGAGGATCAATTGGTAGAGGGCGGCCTGCACCATCGGCGGTGCGGCGTTCAGTTCGTCCAGAAAGAGAATCCCGAATCCGCCCGTGGGCAGAAAGGACGGGACGATCCATTTAACAACGTCCCCCACGATCTTCGGCAGTCCCCGAAGATCGACCGGGTCGAAGTGGATGGCCCGCAGATCGATCATCTCGATCTTCAGGACCTTCTTCGCCACCTTCTTGACGATCGAAGATTTGCCACAGCCGGGAGGCCCCCACAGGAACACCGGGCGGCGGGTTGCGTAAGCGATCGTGATCATACGTTCGATGTCTGACGGTTTCATTGTATTCTCCCTGTTTCTTCCGAGGTTGATTGTTATCGGTTCCGGTCTAGATCGTCATCCCGACCGACCGAGCCTGCCGAGCGATCCGGGCGACCTCTTCGTATTCGTCGTCCCTCTCGGCCTTGATCTTCTTCCGGGCCTGATCCTTCTTCTCGATCCGATCCTCCCGGTCGTCGACCTTGTACGAAGCCCACATCTTCTTCGTCGTGTTCATTCTGTTCTCCCTTTTTAATTCTCGATCCTAAGTCCCATTCGTCTATTGATACATCAGCAGGTCATTCAATTGTTTTGATTCATTACCTCGCTTTCGTTTTGTCCTATTATCGACACCTGCCCTCGGACTCTCGTCCTCCCTCTTCACGATCAGGCATAGCAGATCGATCCGAAGGGTCTCGTCGTCAGGGGGTGACCTTGATTGAACATCCGACCATCCACCGCCCCACCTCTTCAGCGTCCCACATCCCGAAGGGCCATCAGGCGACGCGATCTGCATTCGCCCTACTGTCCGACGTTCAAGTCACCGAAGAGTCGGTGTAAGATCAGAGGTTCGTTTTTCAGAGAGTCGATGAAACCGCACGGGCTGTCCGAAGAAGAGCAAGGTCGGGACTAATCGGGTTACGATCGTTTCCGCCGTTTCCCTGCGCCGTCTTCTTCGTTATCATCGTGAGTCAAGGATACATCATTTATATACACAATGTCAATACATTTGTGGTAGATTTTTGTAGATATTCAACGGAGGCGGAACCGCCTTCGCTGGGTTCAAAATGCCCGTAAAAGCAATTTTCGGGCAACGGAGGCGGTCAGGAGGTATGGAATTCCTTCACAGGATCGATCAGGAGAGGCGATCTCCCCTGACCCCATACATCCGGCAGGGATCAGGAGAGATCGGCCCGGAGAAGCGATTTAGGAGGGTTTCCGATCCTCTGCGGGAGGATCGAGATACAGGACCGCATTGTAATAGATCAGGGGCGAAGGGTAGAGTTCGTCGATCGCCTTCTTCATCAGCGTGATGTCCTCGGCGGGCAGTTCGATCTCGTCTGCGTCGGCGACCATCTGTGCGAGCCGACCCCTTCGGAATTTCTCGACCCCTGTCATCCGGTCCTGCGGATTTCCCTGTTGAAGAGCGTTGATGCACACCTCCCGAAGTGTCAGCGGGGGATTCAGGTGAACCGCCTCGGTGATCTGCTTCTGGAGGTCCTCCTTCCCGATCTTCTCGTTGAAAAAGGAGTCCGTGAGGGACAGGACCTTCATCAGCGTGGGATTCGGGTCGGTGAGACGCATCGGCTCTCCCTTGAACGTCTTGAACACAGCCAGCAAATTGACCTTCGTCATTGTGACACCTCCTCGTCGTGATCGAATTTTCGATGGGATTCTGCCACGGACTCCGATCATTGTCAAGGCCCGCATCACGCGGCGGGGAAGTTTGTCCTGATCCAGTCCAGAGCCGTCTTCAGAAGAGCATATTCGTCCGACAGGGTCTGGAGAGTATTGGACGGGTCCTGACCTAACAGGGCGACCAGTTCCGTCCTCTTCGCTACATCATCGATGTAGGCGACCTTCAGTTCCTCCATCCTTCCGCCGATGATCTTGAAGTCTCCGAGCAATCTCTTCAGAGCCCCGAACGTGTCGAGGATGTTCTGCCGTGCGATCCAAGTGTCTTGTGATGCCATTGTGTCCTCCCGTAGATTTTATTCGACCCACTCCACTATACACACGCCATCTGCTCCGTATCCACCATTGCGTTCGGTCGGGGTGTTGACGTCGCCTCCCGCCCCGCCTCCCCCGGCCCCGTAAGCAGTCGCAGACGCGTTGCCTCCATTTTGGTTTCCTGCCCCTCCGCTTGCCCCGGCTCCGAACATCGACCCGGCCCCTCCCCCTCCTCCGACATATTGCGAACCGCCCGATGCTCCTCCCGTTCCGCCTTTATATCTCGTCTGCCATCCTCCAGAGCCACCCGTTCCATTCGGAGCCGATCCTCCTCCCCCTCCGGCCCCGGCGAGGTATTCGTTGATCCATCTCTCTGTCGGTGTTCCTCCTGCGGTCTCCTGTGCTCCTCCCGCACCAACGTCGCGGCTGTCTTCGTTGGAAAAGCCTCCGTATCCTCCGGTGCCGCTATAACTGCCGCCCTCGCCTCCTGCGGCAATCAGCGACCCGAAGGAGGTCTGTCCTCCATTGTCTCCGTCATCTCCCGATCCAGAAAATACTCCACCGACTCCTCCGGCCCCGATCGTCACCGTCACGTTGGCAGACACCACCACGGGGACTCGGAAAGCGACCTCCCCCGATCCTCCTCCTCCTCCCCCCGTAGTGTTGGCGGCAATATCGCTCGATCCTCCCCCGCCTCCCCCTCCGATCATCGTGACCCACGCGAGAGTCACGTTGGCAGGACGAGTCCACGTGCCACTCGCCGTGAATTTCTGCGATTTCGTCACGCCCATTTATTCGATCCACTCCACGAGGAGCCATCCGGTTCCGCCCGCCCCGCCATTCGTGTATGTCGCACCGCCCCATCCTCCACCACCTCCGGCCCCACCATTCGTCGCACCTGCCGTCCCTGCCACTCCAGAGGTTCCCCCGGTCCCTCCCGCGCCCATCGCTCCGGCACCTCCTCCTCCTCCGTAGGTCGATGCCCCACCTGCTCCTCCCGCGTATCGCACTTGGTATGCTCCGGCACCTCCAGAAGTGGGCGACGTCGTCGTCCCCGCACCACCACCAGCACCGGGGATGTAGAATGATCCACGAATCGTCGGGGAATTCCCAGCCGATCCTGCCGTGGCCTGATTCGCGCCGAATCCAACGTCACCGCCTCCCGTCCCGCCGTATCCCGATCCAGAAATCCCGCCACCGAGTCCTCCGTGAGCCGTCAGCAACGCACCGAAGGTCGTGTTCCCTCCGGTCCCTCCATTCGCTCCAGACGATCCGGTGCCAGCCGTTCCTGCCGTTCCGATCGTGACCGACACGTTTGCGGAAACCGTGACGGGGAATCGGTAGTAATATGCCCCGCCTCCACCTGCTCCCCCTCCCCTCGTGCTCGTGATCCCCGCCTCGCCTCCACCTCCACCACCGACCGCTGTCACCCAGCAAAGTGTCACGCCAGTGGGAAGCGTCCACGTTCCGTCAGACGTGAAGGCCTGCGATTTCAGTTTTCCGCCGCCCCCGGTCACTCCCGTGATCTGCGACTCGGTCCCTCCATCATTCTTGGCGTAGAGATAGCCATCCGTCTTGAAGTATATCCTGCCGTAGCCACTCGAAGGTGTCGCCGGGGCAGACTGCTCTGCGATGTCGAGGTAGGCGTTCATCTGGACGGCAGGATTGAACTCCGCCTTCGCCGCGCCGCCGACGTAGAGACTCTTGTTCGTCGTTCCTGCGGTCGGGGAATTGATATAGGCACCGACGCAAGTGTCGACCGTGCCTGTCCCGGTCTTCGTCAGTATCCCGATCCAGAGGCCGTAATAAGGTCCGAGCGTCTCACCCGTTGGAGCCGTGAAGGACGGGCCGATGGCGAGACCGATCGCACCATAGGTGTTGTCCGGTTCGAGAGTCGGGTTGATCCGCAATCCATCGACACCCGAAGAGGCGAGCGTGAACGTCCCGCTTATGTTGACGATGGATGCCGTGCTATACGCGGCTCCGACCCCGATGCCAGCGAACTGCGGCGTGTTGGAAGTCCCTAGTCCGAAGTCTGATGCCGATAATGCCGCCCAAGATATGTCACTTGCTCCGGCCTTAAGAACGTATCCCGATGTTCCCTTCGCGAGTTTCTCCCACT
>Ga0315284_10012942_pt1 | contig 11881 bp, 9 predicted proteins | sample YL17G09_16_MG_FD_203696 | JGI IMG/M metagenome (GOLD analysis project Ga0315284, IMG submission 203696) | Sediment microbial communities from Yellowstone Lake, YNP, Wyoming, USA - YL17G09_16 | ecosystem: Environmental > Aquatic > Freshwater > Lake > Sediment | place: USA: Wyoming | collected...
AGCAATTACTCATGGTAGCAGGCATCGAAAAATACTTCCAGATAGCCAAATGCTTCCGCGACGAAGATAGCCGCGCCGACCGCCAGCCGGAACACACCCAGCTCGACCTGGAAATGAGTTTCGTGGAAGAAGAAGATATCCTGCATCTCATGGAGACACTTTTCACCGACATGGTCGAAACGGTTATGCCGGGCAAGAGAATAATCAAGCCCTTCCCGCGCATAAACTACCGGGAAGCCCTGGAGAAATACGGCTCCGACAAGCCCGACCTGCGCTTCGGCATGGAGATGCGCGACCTGACAGACATCGCCGGCAAGTCCGAATTTTCACTATTCAAAAAGATCGTCGCCGAGGGCGGCCGGGTTAAAGGCATCTGTGCGCAGGGCTGTGCCGGCTACACCCGCAATCAACTCGAGGAGCTGAACAAGTTTGTGCAGGGTTACGGCGCCGGCGGCCTGCTCACCTTCGCGCTCGGTGCCGCGCCCGGCGATATTGGCCAGTTGATGCCTGAAATGGTGAAATCGGTAGCGGCCAAATACATGACGCTGGAGCAGATTAAAGAAATGGCGCGCCGGTTTGAGGCGAAACTAGGCGACCTTATCCTCGTCGTCGCCGGCAAGCCAAAGGTCGTGGACAAGGCGCTGGGCGAACTGCGCCGTGAGATGGGCGCTCGCCTCAAACTCGCTGACCCTGACCTGTTTGCCTTCGCCTTCATCGTCAATTTCCCGCTGTTTGCCTGGAGCGAGGAGACAAAGCACTGGGAGCCGGAGCACCATCCTTTCGTCATGCCCTGGTCGGAGGACATCCCCGACATAGAAAAGACCCCGGAGAAAATCCGCGCCCACTGCTACGATATGGTGTGCAACGGGCTGGAGCTTGCCAGCGGCAGTATCAGAATACACAACCCCGAGTTGCAGCGCCGGATATTCCGTTTCCTCGGCTACAGCGACGCCGAAATACAGGAAAAATTCGGCGGGTTCCTGGGCGCTTTTGAGTACGGGGCGCCACCCCACGGCGGTATCGCGCCCGGAATCGACCGGATTGTGATGATTCTTGCCGGTGAACAGAGTATCCGGGAGGTAATGGCATTCCCCAAAAACCAGAGCGCCGTTGACATGATGCTGGAAGCGCCGTCACCGGTGCGGGAAGAACAGCTCAAAGAACTTCACATACGCATTACAAAAGACTAAAGAGCAAAGGGAAGAAGTGAAAGTAACCAACGAAAAGACGGAAAACAGGCAGGCGTATCTCAAGATTGAAATTGAGCCGGCGGAGATCGAGGCGCAGACGGAAACGTCGTACCGGCGTCTGGTGAAGCGGGTGAACGTGCCCGGTTTCCGCCGTGGCAAGGCGCCGCGCAACGTATTCGAGCGGACTTTCGGCAAGGACCGGCTTTTCCACGAGATGCTGGACGACCTCGTGCCCGAAGCCTACAAGAAGGCAATTGACGAGCAGAAGCTGGAGCCTATTGCCCAGCCGCAGATAGAGATCGCCGAGGAAAACCCGGTGGTGCTCAAGGCGGTTGTACCGCTCAAACCGGTGGTGACGCTTGGCGATTACCATGCTATCGAAATCAAGCCGCGGGAAGTCAATGTTACGGACGAGATGGTAGACAAGGTCGTGGAGCAGTTGCGTCACCAGCACGCCACCTGGGAACCCGTCGAACGCGGCGTGGAAATCACCGATATGGTCACTATTGACATGGAGAGCACGGCAAAAGGCGAACCATTCATCAACCGCAAAGGGCTGGAATACCGCCTTCTCGACGAGGACACGGGCCCCGTGCCAGGGTTTGCCGGGCAACTGGTGGGTCTGAAAAAGGGCGAAGAGAAAGAGTTCAGCCACAAATTCCCGGATGATTATTTCCGCAAGGAGCTGACCGGGGCAGATGCCAGCTTCAAGATCAAGGTCAATGAAATAAAGCGGGAAGTCATGCCTGAGGTCACGGATGACTTCGCCAAGCAGGTAAACTCCGAGTTCACAACGGTGGACATTCTGCGCCAGAAAATCCACAAAGAGTTGAAAGAGCGGACGGAGCATGAGGCACAGCATGAATTCGAGGACCAGGTCATCGCGTCGGCAACAGGCATGAGCCAGGTGGAATACCCGCCCGTTATCCTCGAGGCAGAGATTGACCACCTCCTGGAGCGCAACTTCCGCTACATCCAGCAGACGGGGCAGGACCTGGAACATTATCTGAAGACCATCGGCAAGACGGTGGACCAGATGCGTGACGAACTGCGTCCCGCCGCGCAGACCCGGGTGGCGGAATCGCTGGTGCTGGGTAAGATTGCAGAGCAGGAGAAGACAGAGGTCACGCCCGCCGAGATCGATGCGGAAATCGAAGAAATGCTGAAAAACTCCCAGGGTGACAAAGAGGCGCTGAAAAAAGCCCTGAATACGGAACAGAACCGTGAATCCCTAGAGAACACACTGGTCACACGCAAGGTGCTGAAACGCCTGACGGAGATTTCCCAGGCGCCCAGAGAAAAGAAAGAAACGGCGTAAGTGCGGTTCCCTGCCTCGCGTCGTCTTTACGAGGAATCTTCGACGGAACCGGGATTGGCTTCACATCGCATTTCCAACTTATGTATAATAATAACTAGAGGTCAGCCACTGAGAGTGATTTGCGTAGAGGAGGTGCAGAATGGCAATTGACCCCACCAATATTATCCCCACTGTGATAGAGACCAGTGCGAGGGGAGAAAGGTACTCGGATATTTATTCTCTCTTGCTTCGTGAACGAATTATCTTTTTGGGTACACCTATCATCGACCAGATAGCCAATCTTGTCATTGCCCAGCTCCTGTTCCTGGACAGGGAAGACCCCGATAAAGACATAAACCTGTACATTCATTCTCCCGGCGGCGTTATCAGTGCCGGCCTGGCGATTTACGACACAATGCAGTTAATCCGCCCACAGGTCTCGACTATCTGCATAGGGATGGCGGCCAGTATGGCAACGGTGCTGCTTTGCGCCGGGGCCAAGGGCAAACGGTTCGCTTTGCCTAATGCTACCATTCATATGCACCAGGCAATGGGTGGAGCCCAGGGACAGGCAACCGATGTGGCTATCCAGGCACGCGAAATTATGCGTCTCCAGGACGTAATCCGGCATATTATATCCGTACACACAAATCAGACGCTGGATAGGATTTCCCATGACACCGACCGCGATTTCTATCTGAATCCCCAGCAGGCGGTCGAGTATGGGCTGATTGATGAGATCCTGATGAAGCCGTCCAAGGAAAGCGCCAAGCCAAAGAAGAGCTAAAGGCTCTGGCCGTAAATGCGCTGGTAGCGTTCCGAAAGCTGGCTCAGTGTTGGTAAACCCTGCCGCGCGCCCATCCTTGTTATGGAAAATTGGGCCACCAGGTCCCCGAGGCGTCCGCACACGTCAACCGGCTTCGCCTTGAGCAGGCCGAAGAGGAATCCGGCGGCAAAGGCATCTCCGGCGCCGGTGGTGTCCGTGCGGCGCGGCTTCGTGGCCGGAGTGGCTTCAATCATATAGGCACGGCTGGCATCGCGAATGTAACTGACGGCATCCATCAGGCCCAGTCTCATGCCCCCGCCGAGCGTTACCACCACCATCCGGCAACCCTCTTTCTGGCAGGTACGGGCGCCGGCTTCCGGGCCCTGCCCGGTCAATTGCTCCAGCTCCTGACGGTTAATAAAAAGGACCGCGGTGCGTTTCAGAATGGGCGAAATGGATTTCAGCCCTCGGGCCGTGTACAGGGCGCCGGGGCTGAAGCTGAGCTTGACGCCGCGGGGCAGTTTTTGCGCCAGTTCCACGGACAGCTCGAACTGCCTGTTATCAACAAACGTGGCCAGATGCAGTATTTGTGTGTTTTTCAGATAGGGCAAGTCGATGTCACCGGCGGTCAGCAGGTTATTGGCGCCGGGCGTCACGTAGAGCGACCGCCTTCCCACTTCATCACTCAGGCACAGGACCGAACCGGTCGGCGCGCGTGGTTTGACCTGCACCTGGCTCGTGTCCACACCCACGCGCTGAAAGGCGCGCCGCAGGAGCTTCCCATCGGCATCATCGCCAACCGCGCCGATGAATCCGGTGCGGACACCCAAGCGCGCCAGGCCGTGGATGGTATTGGCGGCGGAACCGCCGGGGTACAGGGCAACGCCTCTGGTTATGCTCTCGCCATCCCCGAGAATCCGCTCCACCCTGTAGAAACGGTCGACGTTCAGAGCACCCAGCCCGATGACTTCGAAGTCTTTCACTTTCCTACCCGCCGCGTTTCACGAAGACCTGTTTTCGGAGAATTACCGCCACACTGCGGCCTCGCGACCCATCAGTATTTCTCATTACCCCAGTTTTCCCGCGGATTGCCTGACCGCCTGCCGCAGGCGTTTGTGCACCTGAAGGACATCATCAAGGTGTGATTTATCGCGCTCCGCCAGCCAGTGGAAATGGGCGCGGTCGCCGGTCCCGCCCCTTTTCTCCTTCTCGAAGACGAGGCGTTTCACTTCCTTCCTCTGCCCCTTTTTCCATGCCTGAAGGACCTCCTTAAGATCGCTGAGATGGGTTGAAGCCAGGCTCATGGTGGCACAGGGCAGAGCGTACTGGTTGGCGTTGAAGGCAATTGCCAGCCCGCCCGCCTTATCGACCTCGCTGAGCATGCGGCAGTCAGTAATGCTATCGCCTACGGCTACCCAGTCGGATGGCGGCGCCATGTACTTTTCGGAGAAGCGCAATAACGCGGCGGTCTTCCTCCGTCCGCCGACCGGTATTACATGCCCGATGAGTTTACCGACAGCCGTGCTCGGAAGGTCTTCCCAGAAAAACCTATCCAGCGATTGTTTTATCGCGCCGTCGTCCGCCGGGTTAAAGGAGAGAATAGTCTCTTCGGCACGCCGGAGGAGGTCGGCCTCTTCTTTCGTCAAGGCAAGGCGCATCCTGTCCAGCGGAAAAGCCGTGCAGGCCACGTTGTGCGCGAAGATGGCCAGCTTATGGGTAATATGCATGGCGTACTGCTCATAGGTGGTGGTGATGCAGAAAACACGCCAGGCGTCGGTGGACAGCCCTGACACCAGGTCGAGCGCGCCTGGAATCAGCGTAGCCTCCGCCGCCAGTCGGGTGATATCTACCTCTTTAATGCCGTGCAGGACAAGGAAAGGGACAATCAACGCCAAGGTATCGCCGGGCTCATAACCGGGTTTTTCGGCCAGGGTCAGCAGGTCATCGTAACGGCTGATGACTTCAAAGACCCTGTCGCCATTGGGAAAGAGCCGCATCAAGTCATAGGCGTTATCCTGCGGAGAGAGCGGACCTTCGAGGTCGAAAACAATATAACTGCTCATCCGTTTACCTCGGTCTTTTCACCTGTCGGTCAATTTCGGTGGTTAGATTATACCCGTTAACGGCCTTGTCCTCAATATCCACAACTTTTTTGTCCGGCGTGATTTTGACCTTACCCTGGCTGAAGGCCTTCAGGGTGGCAACAATTAGCGGGAACTCCCGGGCCAGCCCGTGCTCGCGGATTGTCTTAAATAGGGCGTTGTTTTCGCCCTCCCGTTTCTTGACCTCCGCCGCGGATTTGCCTTTTATCTGCGCCCACAACGCATCGAACGGTTCGCCGCGGATGGAAAATGTGCAGTAAGTGACAGGCGGCCCCATGTCCAGTTCCGGCGTCACCAGGTGCATCATCACCCCGGTTTCTGTGGCATCTTTTTGTATTAATTGCCAGATAACCTCCTGCCATGTACCCGCCGGACCGCCGGGCGCCGCCGGGTGCAGGTTTATCATGTTGTACGCGGCGCACATTTCCCTGCCGACGATGAGCATATACCCCGCGAGCACGCATATCTCCGGTCGGAATACATCCAGCGCCTTCATCACCTGCCGGTCGTAGTCCAGCCGCCAGGCGGGAAACGGGCCGCCGGACGATTTCGCCGCGGGAGTCACGCCCGCCCTGAATTTCTGGTAGGAAACACTCACAAATGGCAGGTTGCAGGCATTGACCAGGCGGATGAAAAGGTTGGTTTCCAGCGCTTCGCCGGGGTCCTGGTTACAGAACACGAATACCATTTCGGCGTCAATTTCATGGCGGCGGATGGCGGTCTGCACCGTCATCAGAAGGTCCCGGGCAGCTTTGTCCTTGCCGGTGGAAAACCAGCCGATTTGATAGGGCGTGGCCAACTCAGTCTCCTTTATCCTGGATCAGAACGCATTCCTGATTTTCGACCAGGTGCTGTGGAAGTGGACAAACGGGCTGGAACGCTTCCCGTTAATCTTCGCTTTTTTCAGCGATTCCAGAAACTCCTGGGGCGTGTTGAAATCGGATAGCTCTACGATGGCGTTACCAATCTCGCCAATAGAGTGGGCGTCGCTGCCGGCGATTCCCGGCAAGCCGTGCTCCCGTGCATAAGCTCTTGCCCTGGTTGCCGGCCGTCCGAAGGGACAGCGCGCGTTGAACACTTCCAGAATATCAACCTGCCCAATGATTCTCTCCCAGCCATCCTCGTTCAGACGCAGTCCGCGCAGGGGATCGAAGGGGTGAGGAACTGATACCAGCCCGCCCTGCGCGTGTATGGCATCCATCGCCCGCTCAATGGATAACCCGCTGGCGATGTGTTCTTTCAGGAAAAGCCCCATGACTTCCCCGCTTGGTGTCAGGACTTCTTCCGCGATAATGACCTTGAATGGCGCCATCTCTTTCATTTTCAGCGCCCCTTCAGTGGAGTCATGGTCAGCGATGGCGATACAATTGATGCCCAGTTCCTGACAGCGAGCGATAATTTCCTCAAGCTCGTTGTGGCAGTCCATCGAGTACCTGGTATGGATGTGAAAATCACCTTTCAGCAAGAGAGAGTCCTTTCACTGGTCTGATACCGCCGGCCTCGATTGCATCCGGTCACAACCAAGGATGGAAATGCTGCACAACCCGGTTTTACTCTCAACGCCCCATCCCTTTATCCCTTCCCGCGGGGAAGGGAGTGTTTATTTAGAGGGGCTCGGCGCCCCTCTAACACAAGGTCCCCGGTTGGCCGAAAAACTCCCTCAGTTTCGCGGGCATAGCAGCCCCCGACATTTTATTTCTCGTGCCATTTCTTCGCGTGGGAGAACAATTTTACTTTGCCATTCTCCAGCATAACCAGGTCTTCAATCCTGATGCCGCCCCACCCCGGCACGTAAATCCCCGGCTCAATACTGAAGACGTTACCATCCGCGAGGGGATCTGGAGTCGCCAGGGGACTGAGACGAGGATAGGGGTCGTGGGTGGCAAGTCCCACGCCGTGCCCCAACCCGTGCCCAAACATGTCGCCGTAGCCAGCCGCCACGATGATACTGCGCGCCAGGCTGTCAGCCTGCACTCCGGTCATGCCCGCGCGTGTGCCGGTAATGGCGGCTTCCTGTGCCCGCCGCACGATGCCATAGACCTTACGGAATGTGTCGTCTGGCTTGCCCAGGCAGATGGTGCGTGTCAGGTCACTGCAGTAGTCATTAAAACGTGCGCCCATGTCAATCACGACCGGCTCGCCGGCGGCAACGGGACGGTCGGAAGGCGCATGATGAGGCAGGGCGCCGTTCGGTCCCGCCGCCACAATTACCTCGAATGGCATGCTTTGACTTCCCGCCTCGCGCATGGTCTTTTCCAATTGCCAGGCTATTTGCCGCTCGGTAACGCCCGGTTTGAGTTTGGCAGTCACGGATTCGAAAGTCCGGTCGGCGAGGTCGGCGGCGTGCTGGATATTTTCAATTTCCCCGGGCTCTTTCACGCCGCGCAGGGCTTCCACGGTGTTTTCCAGCGGCACCAGGCGCAGGCGCGGATGCACCCTATCCAGGATTTCCGCCAGTTCGTGGTAGAAGGCAAAGGTCATATTCGTCGATTCGAAACCGAGGCGGTGCATGCCGCGCCCTTCCAGCAGTCCGGAGAACCAGTTCGCACTACGCCCCTTCATCTCGAACAGAGTAAAATCCGGCGATTGCTGTTTGACCTGCTCCACGTAGCGAAAATCGGTGGCGAGCACCGCGTCTTCCGGCGTTATCAATAGAAATCCGGCCGAACCGGAGAATCCGGACAGGTACAGGCGGTTCTGCGGTTGGGAGATAAATATCGCATCGACCTCCCTTTTCCCGAGTTCCTGCCGCAGTTTTGCCAGTCTACTGGCTATCATTCTTATCCCCTCCGAATGCCAGCGGGTGGGCCGCGTTGTACACTTTTTTTGCCTGGCTCTTGCTCACATGCGTGTAAATCTGCGTCGTAGACAGGCTGGCGTGCCCCAGAAGCTCCTGCACCACGCGCAGGTCGGCGCCGCCATCAAGCATGTGGGTGGCGAATGTATGGCGAAGAATATGGGGATGAATTTTGCGGGTAATGCCGGCGGCCCGGGCATACTGGTCGATGATTTTCTGAATGCGCCTTTCGATGAGCCGTCTGCCAAACCGGTTCACGAAAACCGCCTCGTTCTTCTTGTCGAGGAGCTTGAGGCGGCCGTCCTCCAGATACGCCGCCAGTGCTTTTGCAGCTGGCTCGCCCATCAGAACCATACGCTCTTTATTGCCCTTGCCAATTACCCTGATTTCACGGGCGGGAAGGTCGACCTGCCCCAAATTCAGGCGCACAATTTCGCCGACCCGCAGACCGGAGGCGTACAGTATTTCCAGAATAGCGCGGTCGCGCTGGCCCACCGGTTTCTGCAAGTCCGGCGCTTCCAACAGACGGCCGATTTCAGCCGTCGTCAGCACCACGGGCAGGCGGCGGTCCAGTTTGGGCGAGGTCACTGTCTCCAGCGGGTTCTCCTTGATAAGCTCTTCACGGTGCAGGTATCGGTAAAAAGAGCGGATGGCCGACATCTTGTTGGCAATGCTGGCCCTGGCCGAGCCGCTTTGCATCAGCAAGTACATGTAATCACGGAGAGTTTGCCGTGTGACCGCTTCCAGGGAGCTTATTTTGCGGGCAAGTAGGAACTGCAAGAATCCCTTTTCTTTGCCGCGCACTTTGTTGCCGACCAAGGCGCTCAGGTAAGTGCGGACGGTGTAAGGCGAGGCGTTTTTACCTGCCCTGAGATAGTCCGCATACCGTCCGACGATTGTCTGCATCCGCTCAGTCCTTGCCCGCTCCCACCGCTTCTTTGGCTTCTTGTACGGGACCGCGGTAGCGACATTTCAGGCATTTCGCCCGGTTTTCCCTGTATCCCACGAGCACGCCGCCGCACTTGGGGCAGGGCTGGGGGAGAGGACGGCCGCTGGTGGCGAAGGTGCAGTTGGGGTAATTACTGCACCCGTAAAAAACCTTGCCTTTCTTGTTCAGCCGCTGGATAATTTCGCCACCGCATTCCGGGCATTTAACGCCGGTCTTGATCTGATAACGCTTCGTGAATTTGCAATCCGGGTAGCCGGTGCAGGCAAGGAATTTCCCGAACCGTCCGATTTTGACAGCCATCGGCCGGCCGCATTTTTCGCACTTTTCGGTGGTGATTTCATCTTCCAGTTTCACCCGCTGAATGCCTTCCTTGGCAGCGGTCAGAGTTTTGTCAAACGGCGTGTAAAAACTGCGGATAACTTCCACCCATTCCTTTTTCTGCCCGGCAATCTCGTCAAGGTCGTCTTCCATGCGCGCCGTGAACTCAATGTCCACAATGTCCGGGAAATGCTTTTTCAGCAGGTCGGTGACGACCATGCCCAACTCGGTCGGTTTGAGTATACCGCCGGTCCGCGTTACATATTCCCGGTCCTGGATATTGGAAAGAATGGGCGCGTAGGTGCTGGGCCGCCCGATGCCACGCTCCTCGAGCATGCGGATGAGGCTGGCCTCCGTAAAGCGCGGTGGTGGCTGGGTGAACTTCTGCTCCGTGAATAGCTGGAGCAGTTTCAGAGCATCGCCCTTCGCCATATCCGGCAATGGCGCTCGACTTTCGCCGTCATCGGTTTTGCCCTCGTCGCGCTGGTAAAGTATTGTGAAACCCGGGAAGGTAAGTACGGAGACGGAACTGCGGAAGAGATAGCTCTCCCGCGGCAAGGCGGGTTTTGCCTCAATTTCCACGGTAGTGTTGTCATATAACGCCGCCGCCATCTGGCTGGCGACCATGCGGTTCCAGATAAGCTGGTAGAGGCGGAACTGGGTCGTGTTCAGGTATTGTTTTACGGATTCAGGAGTGCGGCCGGTGCGAGTCGGACGGATCGCTTCGTGGGCTTCCTGCGCGCCTTTGACCTGCCGGGTGAAGACACGGGCGTGCGCCGGCAGGTAGTCCTCACCGTATTGCCTCTGGACGAACTCCCGCGTTTCGGCCACAGCGGAACGGGCAACATGGGTGGAGTCTGTGCGCATATAAGTGATAAGCCCCACGCTTTCCCCACCTCCCAGCGGCAGGCCTTCATAAAGCTCCTGGGCGATTGCCATGGTTTGCCCGGCGGAAAAACGCAGTTTGTACCAGGCTTCCTGCTGGAGCGTGCTGGTGATGAATGGCGGCGCTGGCTGGCGCGCCGCTTTCCGCATCTTGATTTTGTCGACGGTATACTTCGCGCCTTCCAACCGTTCCTTCAGCGAAGTGGCTTTCTCTTCGTTGGAGATTTCCAGCTTCGTCCCGTCAGCATAACCCACAAGCTGGGCGCGGAACGGCGGCGCCTCGTTCTTCTGAAGCTCGGCTTCCATTACCCAGTATTCCCGCGGGACAAAGCCCAGGATTTCACGTTCGCGGTCGACGATAATCCTGAGGGCGACCGATTGCACCCTGCCCGCGGACAGGCCACGGCGCACCTTCTGCCACAGGAGGGGGCTCAGCTTATAACCCACCAGCCGGTCCAGCACACGGCGCGCCTGCTGGGCGTCAACCAGGTGTAAATCGATGACACGCGGGTGCTTGAATGCCTGCGTCACGGCTTCCTCAGTGATTTCGTGGAAAACAACGCGCCGGAAAGGCGTGCCACTGCCGTCTATTACCGCGGCCAGGTGCCAGGCAATTGCTTCACCCTCGCGGTCGGGGTCGGTGGCGAGGTAGACTGTTTTTGCTTTCTGCCCCGCGTCTTTCAGTTCTTTCACGAGCTTGCTCTTGGTCCTGGGCACCACGTAACCGGGCGCAAAATCATGCTCGATATCAACGCCCAGCTTACTCCGCGGCAGGTCGCGGATATGCCCCATCGATGCCTTCAGGATATATTTACTGCCTAATATTTTAGCCAGCGTTCTCGCCTTTGCCGGCGATTCCACAATTACAAGTTCTTTCTTTGGACTACTCAACTTTTACTCCGTAGCTTTCCCTGGCTTCACGCGCCAGAACGTATGACATATTTCCCACAGACCTTACCAGCCCCTTCAATTCCATCATCGCCAGCGTACTGCTTACAGTAGACACCGGCAGACCTGCACCGGCGCAAATATCATCGATGTGCGCCGGCTCTGCGGACAGCCGTTTGAGCAGGGCGGACTCGGTCTCCGTTTCCGGCAGAATCTGTTTGAATTCGAGTTGCTGGGCGACGGCGCGCAGGTTCAGTTCCTCGAGGATGTCCTGGCAATTCTGAACCAGCTTGGCGCCTTCCTGGATGAGGCTGTTCGTGCCACGGCAGGCAGGGGAAAGAATACTGCCCGGCACCGCCAGCACGTCACGGTTCTGCTCCAGTGCCAGGTTGGCCGTAATCAATGCACCGCTACCTTCTCCGGCTTCGGTTACCAGCACCCCCAGGCTCATGCCGCTCAGAATACGGTTACGGCGGGGGAAATGGTCTGGCTTCGGCTTGGTGCCCAGAGGATATTCGCTGATAAGCGCGCCATTCTCCACTATTCTCCGTGCCAGGTTCAGGTTCTCCGCGGGATAGATAATATCCAACCCGCAGGCAAACACGCCAACCGTCCGTCCGCCGGCATCCAGCGCGGCCTGGTGGGCAATGGAATCAATGCCGCGCGCCAGCCCGCTGACAATGGTGATG
>Ga0315284_10012943_pt1 | contig 11881 bp, 4 predicted proteins | sample YL17G09_16_MG_FD_203696 | JGI IMG/M metagenome (GOLD analysis project Ga0315284, IMG submission 203696) | Sediment microbial communities from Yellowstone Lake, YNP, Wyoming, USA - YL17G09_16 | ecosystem: Environmental > Aquatic > Freshwater > Lake > Sediment | place: USA: Wyoming | collected...
TATTGATATTCCTTTTAAAACTTTAATCTTGGACGAAGCAGATAACATGACAGCACCAGCGCAACAAGCGTTAAGAAGAACTATGGAAAAATATACTAAAAATTGTCGAATGATTTTAATTTGTAACTATTCAAATAAAATAATACCTCCAATTCAATCTCGATGCGTTGTTTTTAGGTTTTCGCCGTTAGCTGATAACGACTTAAAAGAGCGAATAAAATTCGTATCGAACGAAGAAAACATAACTATTACTTCTGACGGATTAAATGCGCTAGCAGATATCTCAGGCGGCGACTGTCGTAGAGCTATAAACTACTTGCAATCTTGCGCCACAATATCAAAAAAAATCGATCAAGAAATAGTATTTCGAGTTGCTGGAGAGGTTCCTCCGGATAAAATAAAAGAAATTTTAGAATCTGCCCTTAAAGGTCAATTGCAATTATCAATAAAACGCTTGAAAGATTTAATCAACGATTATGGAATTTCGGGAAGAAATATCATTAAAAACGTTCATAGAGAAATCTACGCTCTAAAAATTACCGAAGAATTAAAAATTCAACTTTCAAAATTGTTAGCTGAATTTGAATATAGATTAAGTCAAGGGGGAACCGAACAAATTCAACTTCAAGCGCTATTAGCTAAAATCACTATGTTGCAAAATATTAAATAATTCGTATTTCTGCTGATATTTTCGTTTTTGGTGCAAAAAATAATTTTCCATTCTTTCTTTAGATTTTAAATCAACTTGAAATTGTATAGAGTTATCGTAAATGATATCCCATAATATTAATCCCGAGGGATCAGCAGGTTGATACGAGTAATAATTCTTAGGATTAAGAAGATTTAAGAAATCGTCGTAATTTATTTCATTTTTTCCCAATTCTAAGATTTTTTTTACCATTCTTCTTATCTGTTGTCTTAGAAAGGATTTACTTTTAAAATCGAAAATTAACGAATTTTTTTGAACTGTCATCTCTACTAAATCCACGCGTTTTTCCGTCTTTTTTTCGTTATTTTCTTTTTTGCAAAAATTTGTAAAATCGTGAATTCCCTCTAATTCGTTACAAGCTTTTTTCATAATATCTAGGTTAATTTCGTACTTTTTTTGAAGATATTTCAAGGATTGGGGAACTATATACTTATAATGGCGATATATAGCGTTGTGTCTTGACGAAAAGTTCGTTGGTGCTTTAGCAAATGCCCAAATTCCTATTTCTTTTGGTAATGCGTTATTTATTTCAATTAATGTAGGCTTTTTGTTTGTTATAAAGGAAAAAGTTGCACCTCTTGCAGAAACAAATCTATCTGTCCTGCTGGCAACCTCGAAACTAGAATCTTTAAAATTTATTATGTAATCTTTTTTGTCTAGTGCTTTTATTAAGCAATCTTCAATTGTGGGAATATTTTTTTGCCTTTGAGAACCAAAAAAATGCTTAATTCCAATATAATAATATTTGAAAATATATCTCTGAGAATCCATATTTTTTAATTTTCCTTTCTTGTGTTTATTTACTTTTTTATGAAAATTCTGTTAATTAAACTTTTAACTTAACCAGTAATTCTGGGAGGAAGTATTACAATTTTATAATTCTTTTTTATAATATCATTTTTTTTGAAAAATTTTAAATGATTTAGATATTTCTATATTCTAAATTTAATAATGTATATTTTTTCACAATATTAAATGCATTAAATAACACTAATTAAAACCTCTCTTATGAGAATAAAGATTGGTAGATCCCTTAGAAATTTTTACGATAGAATTCGAGCAAGCGTTAGTGTTAGAAAAAAAAATATTGTGTTTTTTACTGCGTTGTTTTTAGTAGTGCTTCTAGCCATTATGATTCGCTTGACTCCCATTTTTCGCGATCCAATTATGATTAGAGAATTTGATCCTAACATACAATTCTATAACGCAAAATACATAGTTGAACATTCACTTTACGATTATTTCCATTGGCACGATAAAAAAAGTTGGTATCCCGAGGGTGAGCCTAGAGCAAATTTGCGTCCAGGTTTACCATTTACAGCCGCAGCAATTTATTTCATTTTAAATTTTTTTGGCATTCCTGTAACTATCCTCGACGTTTGTTTTTATCTTCCCGCTTTTTTTGGTGGTTTAACTGTTTTAGCTGCCTATTTTTTAGGTAAAGAAATTTACGATCGTAATTGTGGGCTATTTTCAGCGTTTTTTTTGGCTTTTAATCCGGGTCATATGCAAAGAACAATAGCAGGTGCCTTTGATAACGAAACTATTGGTGTATTTGCTATGTTAATTGTTTTTACGTTTTTTCTTAAAGCGATGAAATCAGGTAAATTTTCTCATGCTATTATTGGCGGGATTTTTTTAGGTTATTTAGCTTTAAGCTGGGGTGCTTACGAATTTGTTTTCTATATATTGCCATTAGTTTGTATGCTATTAATTTTATTGAATAAGTACAACGAAAACATATTAATCGCTTACGCAGGTATTATGGGAACCGGGTATTTAATCTTTAGTTTATTTTACGCTAATAGGCCCGATCAGTTTTTATCAAATTATCAGCAATTATTTTTAATTTTTTCAACGCTTATATTATTATTTTTTCATTTTATGTATTCTAAAAAGAATAGTTACCCTAGATTTTATAATATATTTCTAAATTCAATAAAATGGATAATAATTCCAAGTATCATTGTTATTGCTATAATTATTTGGGTTAAACCAGACATTTTACCAATTAGTTTTGGAGCAAGATTTGATAGTATACTAAGCCCGTTATTAAGAGAAAAATTTAGCCTTGTTGCATCCGTTGCCGAGCATATGCCAAGCGCGTGGTCGGTCTTTTACTATAATTCTTTAATAAGTTTAATATTGTTGCCTTTAGGATTCTTTTTCTGTTTTAAAAGAATGCAAGCGGCAGACATTTTATTAATGGTGTTTGTATTAATAATTTTCTATTTTACGGGAAGTATGATAAGGATTATTCTCGTATTTGCACCAGCCGCTTCCTTGATGGCTGCCTACGGCTTAGTAAATGTATTAAAAATATATGGAACTTTTATAGGCGAAAGAAAATTAAGTATTTCCAGAAAGCGAAAACGACAATTAAGGCGAAAGAAGGTCGGCAATTCGGAAGTTTTTGCCGTTTATCTATTAGTAGGTTTTTTATGTATCGCCCAAGTTTATAACGCTACAGATATTTCGATAAATCAATTATCCTATTCTCCAATTGTAGCTGGAGGTCAATATCACGATTGGGAAGATGCTTTAACGTGGATGAGAAATAATTTAGCTGGAACGGATGTTGTAGCGAGTTGGTGGGATTACGGATATTGGATAACTCCGCTTGGAAATGTTACAAGCGTTTGTGATAATCAAACCTCTGGTGGAAAAAGAATAGGTTTAGTTGGAATGGGATTTATGCAAACTAACGAGATATATAGCGCAAAAGTTTTTCGAGAACTAAAAGCAGATTATGTTTTAGTTTATTTTGGTTTTTTAATCGCTGGACTTGGAGGCGACGAAGGTAAATGGCCGTGGATGCTTCGAATATGTAATGATGGATACGAATATTTTAAAGAAAAAGGTTACGAAGAAGATAATTGGGCATCTGGTGCCGTTTTTGACGAAGATGAGTACATAAATAACACAAGCGGACTATACGAAGATAAATGGTTTGATAGTCAGCTAGTAAGATTAATGTTCTACGGCGAACCTACGAGGTCATCAAATATAAATCCCAATACTCAATATCTTCAATGGTATTACGCGTCTCAAATAGGGGGAAATACCGCAAATAATATCCAACCCCGAGAAGACGACAATGGCGACGAATGGGCAGATCACATTCCCTCAGACGGAGCGTACGATTTTAAAGCATTTAAACCGGTATATTTTTCAACAAATCACATGGTGAAAATTTTTAAAGTGGATTACACAGCGTTAGAATCAGATTTTTTAATTGAAAATCCAAAAGTTTACAATACTAAAGCAGCTACGTTCGATTTAAAAAATACAGGAACTCGAAATGTTAAAATTGATAAAGTAAAAGTAAATAATATTGAGTGCAATTTTACTTTAGGTCGTTCCAATAACAATAAAATATTAGCCTTAAACGACGAAGATACTGTTTGGGCGGATATTTCTACAAATTATGGCGTTGGCGATACGGTTAATATAACAATTACCGCAGAAGCGGAAGCATATGGAGGAACTTCATATTTGTTTGATAAATCAACAAAGGATTTTTTTGTATCATCAGCGGATTATGGTTCAATTCGAATCAATAAAGAAAATAGTAAGGTTGAACAAAAAGGTGATTTGGCAGATGTTTACCTTGAAGTAGAAAACGACGGCGATTATACAGTTAATTTAAAAGAGTTTTACGTTAACAACGAAGCTAACAAATATAACGCTACAAGTTATGTTAGTGGTTCTTCCGTATTAAAACCAGGATCTAAAGCAACTGCTAAGATCTCAAACGTTCAAGGGAAATTTAATCCTGCATATGATATTAATGGAAATATGATAGGTGTAAAAACATCTCACGGGGTAAAGGCAGAAATGTTAATGTCTTACAATTCAGAAAACTGCAAGCTATCAATAATAAACTATAAAAGAGTACTATCTCCAGAATTGTTAGCTATAAGTAGTCAGAAGTCGTACGAAACGCATATACCTATCGATTTCAATAATGTTCCTACGTACGCTTACACAAATGGTACGATTAAAATTACTGTTAAAAATGTAGGAAATAAAATATTAGGATTAGAATCCGTTTATGTAGCTAAAGCCGATTCAGTCAAATATGGAAACATTTATAATTTAACTGAAAAAAATGAACTAGTTCCAAGCAAAATTAAAACTTTAAACGGAGATAAAATATTAAGCGTCGGAGAAAATACTACTATAATTATAGATCATTCCGATTTAGAATCAATCTTACCAAATATTGGATTAAACGAAGAATTAATCGTTGCAGTAAGTGCAAAGAGTGACGAAGGGCCTTCACCTAAAGCTTCGGACATAGGAATTTTTAGCGCTATGATTAACAAACCAAATATAACGATAATTGATAGTGTTGAAGGTTTAACGACTTCTTATATTGCTGCTAACGAGACCGGTAGATTACTTATCAAAAACACAGGTAATAAAGAAATAAAACTATTGAATCTAGCTTTAAATAACACAGATAAATACTCAATGGCTCAAGTCGACTTTCTATACGGCGACGATACTTTAAAGGTACAAGAGTGCGCTCTAATTTCGTTCGACATTACAAACTTAAAAATAAACAAATCAAACGATGTTATAGTAAATATAACAACAAACGCGACAACGCCGCTTATTAAAACTTTTAAGGCAATTGTTAATAGTAATTATTACAATATTACAATTGACAGTACTACGACAAAATTCTATTACGATAATGAAAATATGATTATCAAAATAAAAAATAATGGTATCAGATCTGTCACTATTGATTCAATTTACATTAATAATACTCTTATCCCATTAACTAATTTCATTTTTAACGAAGGTTCTAGTTTCACAATAAATGCAGGAAACTATATTACAATAAGAACTACTGTATATCTAATTGACCCATCTAATAAATACAATGTATTGGCTCGTACTAAAGAAGGTGCAGAAAACAACCTTCAGAAAAATTCAGAACATTCGTAATATTTTTTCTTTTTTTATTATATAACAATTATCTTTAATTAAGACATGATATATTTTTTCGTATAAATCATAAGTCATTGTTCGTTAAAATAACATAGACTAATCTTTTAAATAATAACTTTTGTTATAATTAACTGTATCTGCAAAATCAATTTTTTGAATCATATGAGCTCTGTTTTTAAAATTAAATCGGAATTTAAACCTGCTGGAGATCAACCAGTTGCTATAAATACTTTAACTGAAAACATAAAAAAAGGCAAAAGATTTCAAACGCTTTTAGGAGCCACGGGAACTGGAAAAACGTATACAATTGCTAATATTATCGAGAAAATTCAAAAGCCTACATTATTAATGGCACCAAATAAAACTTTAGCAGCACAATTATACAACGAGCTTAAATCCCTTTTTCCGAATAATACAATTCATTATTTCGTTTCGTATTACGATTATTATCAGCCAGAGGCTTATATGCCTATAACTGGATTATATATTGAGAAAGATTTTAGCGTAAACGAAGAAATCGAAAGGTTAAGATTAGCTGCGACTCATGCAATAAGAACTCGAAACGATGTGATAATCGTAGCAACCGTATCGTGCATTTATGGAATAGGAAATCCTGAGATTTGGACTAAAGTTTCTTTAGGATTAGAAAAAGGTCAAACTATAAAAAGGGCCGAAATATTACAGAGTTTAATAAGAATGAATTACGAGCGTAAAAACGTAGACTTTAAACAAGGAATAGTTAGAGTCAAAGGAGATATAATTGACGTCTTTCCAGCGTATTTAGAGACTGCAATCAGAATATCTTTATTTGGTGACGAGGTTGAATCCATTCAAGAGATACATCCGCTTACTAACGAAATAATAAAAACCATGTCTAACTGCCGAATTTTCCCTGCAACCCATTTTATTATTCCAGAAGAAAATAAGATACAAGCTCTTGAATCTATAGAGCAAGAGTTAAACGAACAAATTGAATTCTACAAAAAAGAAAAAAAGTACGCCGAAGCGCAACGAATCGAAAAGAGAGTGAAATTTGACTTAGAAATGATGCGAGAAATGGGATATTGCAAAGGAATTGAAAATTATTCGAGGCATTTAGACGGTCGACCTCCGGGAACGCCCCCAATGAATTTAATTGATTATTTTCCCGAAGATTTTTTGATTGTTGTAGACGAATCGCATATTTCAATCCCCCAGATTCATGGTATGATCGAAGGTGATAGGTCACGTAAAAAAAATCTCGTGGATTACGGGTGGAGGTTGCCAAGTGCTTACGATAATCGGCCGTTGACTTTTGAAGAATGGGAAAGTAAGATTAAATATATCATATTTATGAGTGCAACACCCGGAAATTACGAAATAAAGATGAGTAAAGGAGTATCTGCTGAGCAAATAATTAGACCTACGGGTTTAGTCGACCCTCAGGTTGAAATAAGACCTGCTGAAAAACAAATTGACGATCTATTGGGCGAAATCAGAAAAGTGATAAATAATAAAGGAAGGATATTGATTACAACGTTAACAAAACGAATGGCTGAAGATATTGCAGAATATTATTCAGAATTAGGAATAAAAATCGCATATTTGCACTCTGAAGTAGATACTATTGAGCGTTTCGATATTTTAAGACAATTAAGAAACGGAACCTTCGATGTGGTTGTAGGTATCAATTTACTTCGAGAAGGATTAGACTTACCAGAAGTACAATTGGTTGCAATACTCGACGCGGATAAACTTGGTTTTTTAAGGGACACAAAATCTCTAATTCAGACAATTGGTAGAGCTTCAAGAAATGTAAATGGAAGAGCAATTTTATACGCCGATAAAACCACTCCAGCAATGAAAGCAGCAATAGAGGAAACAAATAGAAGACGTAAAAAACAAGTGACTTATAACGAACAACACAATATTACGCCCAAAACGATTCAAAAAAACATATTAGAGTCTCTCTCGGAACAAAAAGAATTTAAAGAAAATGAATCCAAGAGATTAAAAAAATCGATCGAGGAGAAAATTGAAAAATTAGAAGATCTTGATGTTATAGTTCAATATCTTGAAGATAAAATGCTTTTAGCCGCAAATGAGTTAAGATTTGAAGATGCTGCTTATTTAAGAGACAAAATTAAAGAACTAAAATCAGAACTATAAAATATAATCGAAAAAATTTTAAATTTTTAAAAATTGAATTTTACTTGATACATATATGAGTCTTACACGATGTAAATATGAACGATAACATAATAATTAAAGGCGCAAGGCAAAACAATTTAAAAAACATTAATGTCGTCATTCCCCGAAATAAATTAGTGATTATTACAGGCGTTAGTGGTAGCGGAAAGAGTTCGTTGGCAATGGACACTTTGTACGCAGAAGGACAACGTAGGTTTCTTGAGAGTCTTTCCAGTTACGCAAGGCAATTCTTAGGCGAAATGGATAAACCCGATGTCGATTCAATAGAAGGATTATCGCCTGCTATTGCTATTGAACAAAAGCCGCTTTCTAAAAATCCAAGAAGTATTGTTGGAACTGTAACGGAAATTTACGATTACTTTCGATTGTTATTTGCAAATATTGGGATACCGCATTGTCCTAATTGTGGAATAGAAATTAAACCTCAAACGCCTCAACAAATAATCGAGCAAGTATTAAGTTCTTTAAAAGAGAACCAAAAATTCGTAGTTAAAGCCCCAATTATTCGAGATCGAAAAGGTGAATACAAAGAACTGTTGATAGATCTTAAGAAACAAGGGTATGTTCGAGTAGAGGTTGATGAGATTCAGTATACTCTAGACGAGGATATATCGATGGATAAAAATGTAAAACACAACATAAATGTTATTATTGATCGCTTGGTTATGCGAAACGATATTAAATCCAGATTAGCAGATTCTATAGAAACAGCACTGAATTTGACTAACGGTGTAGTTATTGTAGAAAAAATTGATGAAGGTGAAAATATTTATTCTGAACATCTAGCGTGCGTGAATTGTCAAGTTTCCATCCCTCCTTTAGATCATAAAATGTTTTCGTTCAATATACCTCACGGTAGTTGTAGATATTGTAGTGGTTTAGGAACTGTAATGGAATTTGATTACGGTTTAATATTGGGAAACGATGTTAATGTACCACTTGCGGAAAGTGGGATTAGAAGTATTCCTGGATTTGGAAACGAAGGTGGTTTTTCTTGGCAAATGATTGAGCACGTAGCAAAACATTACGGATTCGATCTTAATCAAACTCTAATAAAAGATATTGATCCCAACAAATTAAATAAGTTATTGTTTGGTTCGGGAAAAGAAAAAATAAATTTTCATTTTATCAGCGATAGAAACGATTCCAAATACAACAAAAATGGGACTTTTTCGGCCTGGGAAACTATTAGACCTTTTGAAGGAATAATACCTATGCTACATCGAAGATATATGGAAACTAATTCCGAAATGAGTAGAGAAATCTACGAGGGTTTTATGAACCAAGTTGAATGTTCTCAATGTAAAGGTCAGAAATTAAACCCTGAAAGTTTAGCGGTTACAGTAAACGAATTAAATATTGCGGAATTATCAAATCTTTCTGTAAAAGACAGTATAAAATTTTTTGAGAATTTAAAACTGGACGAAATTCAAATTTCAATCGTAAAAGAGGTTTTAAAAGAAATTAAGAATCGATTATCATTTCTAGATAACGTTGGTTTAGATTACATTCAACTAAGTAGAAGATCTGATACGCTTTCTGTGGGCGAAGCAGAAAGAATTAGACTAGCAACGCAATTAGGTTCAACTTTAGTCGGTGTGTTGTACGTTTTAGACGAGCCTACGGTCGGTTTGCATCAAAGAGACATCTCTCGTTTAGTTAATATGCTTAAAAAGTTAAGAGATTTAGGAAATACAGTATTAATTGTTGAACACGACGAAGAAGTCATCAGAAATGCCGATCATATTATTGACTTAGGTCCTTTAGCAGGAGAAAATGGGGGAAATGTTGTTGCTGAAGGGCCCATTGAAAAAATACTTGAATCTGACGGTTATACAGGACTATATCTTTCCGGTAAAAAAAAAATAAAAATCCCAAATAAAAGAAGAGAATTAACGGGTAATTTTATTGAAATTAAAGGCGTAAGAGAGCACAACCTAAAAAACATTGATATAAAAATTCCGTTAGGTTTGTTTACTTGTATTACTGGAGTATCTGGAGCCGGTAAAACTAGCTTAATAATTGATTGTCTTTTTAAAGGACTACATAATCTCATAAATACTCGTAGCGCTAAATTAAAAACGGGTGATTTTGACGAGATAATCGGTTACGAGCAAATCGATAAAATAATTGATATCGATCAATCACCTATTGGTAGAACGCCTAGATCTGTTCCTGCAACTTATACAAAAGCGCTGGATTATATAAGAGAAATATTTGCTGGATTACCCGAAGCAAGAGAAAGAGGTTATAATAAAGGAAGATTTAGTTTTAATACAAAAAGTGGTCAATGCAAAAAATGCGGAGGAAGTGGATTTATCCTTAAAGAAATGTATTTTTTACCCGATGTGTACATCAAATGCGATTTATGTAAAGGGCAGCGATACAATGCAGAAACATTGGACATCAAATATAAAGTAAAAACAATTTCTGATGTTTTAAAAATGACTTTTGATAGCGCATTGGAATTTTTCGATAGTTATCCGAAATTAAAACAAACGCATCAAACTCTTGTTGATGTAGGTTTAGGATATTTAGAATTAGGGCAATCTTCGACTACTCTGAGCGGTGGAGAATCTCAAAGGCTTAAGATCGCCAGAGAATTACGAAAAACCAGTACGGGAAATACGCTATACATTTTAGACGAACCTACGACGGGTTTAAGTACCTACGATATCGAAATTTTATTAAAAGTGCTTCAAAGACTTGTGGATAAAGGAAATACTGTAATTATAATAGAACATAATATGGAAGTAATAAAATCCGTTGATTATATTGTGGATATTGGACTTGAAGGCGGAGAAGAGGGTGGAGAAATTATTGCTTTAGGAACGCCAGAAGAAATAGTGAAAAACAAAAGGTCGTACACGGCTAAATACTTAAAAAAGTATCTTAATAGTAAATAAAACCATTTTTATTAGGATTAATACTTAAGGATAGTATCGATGAATCAAATTAAATAAATTCTAATCATTCTTTTCATTTTTATAATTATTTAATTTAATAAAAACAATTTATTTTGTAAATATCTACATTATTGAAAGTGATTATAAATGGCAAAGAGCGACGAAAAATTGATTAGAGCACCAATCGTCTGCGTTTTAGGTCATATTGATCATGGAAAAACGTCCCTTTTAGATTACATTAGAGGTACCATCGTTCAAAAAAGAGAAGCTGCTGGAATAACGCAACATATTGGCGCCTCTTATTTTCCTACGGAAGATATAAAAGAATTTTTAAAAAAATCCAAAAAAGATTTCGCAGAAAAAGCTATAAAATTACCCGGCATCTTGATAATCGATACACCAGGTCACGCTGCCTTTATGAATTTAAGAAAAAGAGGGGGCGCTGTAGCTGATATTGCTATTTTAGTAATCGATGTTACAGCCGGAACTATGCCAACAACATGGGAAGCGGTGCGAATCTTAGGCGAAAGAAAAACGCCTTTTATTATTGCGGCTAATAAAATTGATAGAATTGCTGGTTGGAGTTCAATTAAGGACGCTGATTTTTTAGATACTTACAACAAGCAAAAACAAAGCTCTAAAGACTTTTTGGACGAAAAGATTCTTCAAATAATGATCAATTTTATGGAAGAGGGCTTTAAAGGAATTGATAGATACGATAAAATAAGCGATTTTACAAAAAAAGTAGCGATCGTTCCTACGAGCGCGAAAACAGGAGAAGGTCTATCTACGCTATTAATGATTCTAATGGGACTCGTTCAACAATATTTGACTAAAAATTTAAAGTTTTCAGAAGGCGCAGCAAAAGGAGTAGTACTTGAAGTGAAAAAAGAAAAAGGTTCGGGTAAAACGATAGATGTTTTGATTTACGACGGCAATATTAAAAAGGGAGACGAGTTTATCGTTGGTGGTTTAGAAAAACCTATCAAATCGAAAATTCGAGCGTTATTGAGACCAAAACCTCTAGACGAAATTAGAGATCCTAGAGAAAAATTTGATTCTGTTGATATGGTTTCCGCAGCAGCAGGAATTAGAATTTTAGCACCTAATATTG
>Ga0315284_10012944_pt1 | contig 11881 bp, 7 predicted proteins | sample YL17G09_16_MG_FD_203696 | JGI IMG/M metagenome (GOLD analysis project Ga0315284, IMG submission 203696) | Sediment microbial communities from Yellowstone Lake, YNP, Wyoming, USA - YL17G09_16 | ecosystem: Environmental > Aquatic > Freshwater > Lake > Sediment | place: USA: Wyoming | collected...
ACCATTCAGCTAAAACAGAACCAAGCCATCCGGGCGCAGCGCGTAAACGCTTCAAAACAGCCACATCGGAAAGGTGTGCCACTCCAGTCGCAGAAGCCCAAGCCGCCGTTTGTCGTAATGACATATCGCAGATCGAGTACGCCAGACACATCCTCAGATAATCTTGCGCACTCGCAATCTCCCTTTTCCGAGTTAATGCTAACTTCGATGAGCACAGCGATTCCAAATTCCGCGGCATGAGACTTACAACATATTGCCAATCATCTTCAACATATCTTCGAGTTTCCATACACCATAATATATGCTTATAATCATTTTTTGTCAATCCTTAAGTTAGCGCTTATGGGGTCAGGGGGTGAGTCTCGGGAGATGGGTGGAGTCAATTTCATCCATAAATTATATTGTTATACTTTAGTATATGAAAGCGAATTAGTATGAAATCCCGAATATTTAAAAATATTCATACATGTGTGAATAATCCGGGTATTACAGCGTCATCGTCCTGATCAGCGAAAAATCACCGGTGAGCGCCGCCTGGAGCACCGGTTTCATGTAGGTGTCCACATCGCTTTTTCCGGGATCCATCGGTGTGGGCATGTTCTTGAGCTTCGATTCGAGCTGGGGATTTTTCGCCGCGGCTATCATACGGTCGATATGCGCCTGAGTCGCCCCTGCCTCGCTGAGGGTGACAGGGAAATCGATGCTCCTTGAGAATTCGATCATGCCGCGTGCGACCGCCTCGGCGAGGTCACGTCCCCCGAGCGGGCCGAGGTTCACGCTGATGAAACCGGCGTTGCTGAATACACGGCCGATCGTCCTGAGCTGGTCCTCAATCGCCGGCCCGAAAAGGACCGTGTAATAGGGATTGAGCACCGCGCACGCCCGGCCGTGAGAGAGCACATCCACGAGTGAGAACGATCCGAGATGGCCGCCGTTCGTACCGCCGATCATGATGGCGTAACCGCCGAGATCGGTGCCGTAGCCGAGCGCCACCCGCGCATCGAGGTCCATGGGGTTTCTGATCGCTTTCGGCAGGTTTTCAACAATGAGCGAAATACCCTCGACCGCGATCTCCTTCACCGTGTCATAGTAATCCTTACCGGTCGCACCCATGAAGACTTCCCACATGTGAGCTATGCCGTCGAGGCCGCCGTCGAGGGTGAGCCCCGCTGGCGCGCCGAGGGTCACACTGTAATCGAAGACCGCTTTCGGCGGCACAATCGCCTCGTCCACAATGAGTTTCTTCTGGCCCGATACCGGGTCGGTGATGTTGGAATACTTGGTGAGGTGGGCGCCCGAAGACGCAATGGTCTCGACTGCAACTACGGGGACCGGAGCGACACCTGTCTCTTCCTTGATTTTTGTCACATTGCCGACACCGAAATACGGCTCGACTGTCGAAGCGAGCGCCTGCGAAACACCGAGATGCTTCACTGCCTGCCCGGTCGAATATGTTGCGAGAACGCTCGCGCACTTAGCGGCATCGATGGTGCTCCCGCCGCCGACCGCCACAATCACATCGGGGCAGGTCTTGGAAATCTCGTTGGCGATCCGGTACACATCCTCACGGGGAGCGTTCGGCCCTGCGCCGATGATCGCGGTGAAGGATACCCCGTTCTTCTCGAGGGAAGCGGTCACCTTCCCGTACAGGCCCTCGATCCAATCGAGCCCGAGATCGGCGACGATCAGAAGCGCTCTGGTTCCGATCGATTTCGCGAATTCGCCTGTTCTGTCGATGACACCGGTGCCAAAAGCATACCCGTCGCCCTTCCATGAAGTCAAAAGCGCCTTCGCCCTGTCAGTCCGTACTGCCATATTGTCTTCCTCCTGTAATACTGTGGTATCGTTTCCTACTTCCGCGGCTCGTGATCTCTGAACCGTGAGAAGTACAGGAACAGGGTCGGCTCTTCGGTCGGGTTGATGTTGGAGTGGGGTGTATATCCTGTCGGCGGAATCTTGTATGCCGTGCCCGGATACTGCCACCGTATTTCCTTTCCGAGGAACATGAGGTTCGTGCCGTCCACAACCGTCCACACCTCTTCTACACCCGGGCCGTGGCTGTGCGGCTGACCGATGGTCATTTCGTTGAAGGTCAGCATGTTCACCGCCTCGAGCGTGGCGAGTCCGTCCTGGACAGTGAACACATTCTTGCCATTATGGCTCCAGTGGACCTTGAGATAGCCCGCGTCACGGTTCGGCATGGCCTTGACATCCTTGACAAGGATATCCGCGTTCGGCCTGAACCCGGCAGGCACTGGCTCGCAGATGATATACATCTCGAGAATCCTCTCCCCGCAGGTATTGGTAATGGTGAATTCCAGCCCCTCGGGAACGATGACGAATATGCCCGCCCGGAGCTCGGCCGTTTTCTTCCCGGCTTTCATGACACCCTGACCGGAATGGATGTAGAAAATTTCCTGCTCTCCCTTGAGCGTCACCGGCGTCGTGACCGCCAGAGGGTCGAGCGTGCCGCGGGAGAACCGCTTGATATAATAGAGAACGGCTCCCTTACGGGTCGGCCATAAAGGATCGCCCGTGCCCGGAGTGAGAATTGCCCGTTCCACTATCGAGCCATGGGTATTGAATGGAATGGAATTCTGCCAGCTTCCCATGAACAGGTCAATATCGGGGTCCTTTGAGGGGTCAAGCGGACGGTAGTCAAGCTCGTTGAGAGCCTGGAAAAGTTTCTCGTCCATGTCGGTCTGCCCGATGGCAGAGCCCGAAACGGCAATGACGGCGACAAACACCGCCGCACTCAGCAGCACACCATGTTTCATCATTGAAAACCTCCGTGAGTGACGGGTGCGTATTATGGAACAGGTATCGTAATGTCGCTGTACTCCCGTATGGATGAGTGTGGTTGTTACCGTGTATTTCACAAGCGGTAAGTGAAATCGAGCTTCAGCATGCCGGTGTTTTGAAGCGTTCTGAGATCGTCACGCTCGTCCATCAGGTGATTGTATACCAGATATAAATCGCTTCCGATTTTCGGAATATAATGGATCCTGAAATTGACATTCACCTCGTTTGTTTCGTTGTTCCACTGGACGAAGGTGCTCGAAGACAGCCGGGTCGAGAACTCGAGTTCGAGCCTCCCGCCATATTCACGAGTATGGACATGGTAATCGCCGATGGTGATGCGGTTATAACGGAAATCGGCCGATACCTGGTAAAAACGGTTTGTCCTGAATGTCAGCTCAGAATCATACATGGTCCGTTCGCCCGTGTAGTAATCCCCCGTCTGAAAATCGAGCCCGAGTGATACCGCCCTTCTCGTGCTCGAATCGAGCTCGAGAGAAGTATACCACCAGTTATAGGTATCCGGCGTTATCCTGATTCGGTTGAAGATCGTGAATGTCGTATCCACATAATCATATTCGTTCTTCATGGATAACCTGAGCTCATCCCCGGAATTCGTCTGAAAACCAAAGGGCCGGATATCGACCGTCCTCGTCAGGAGCGTACTGTTCATATCGGTCGTGTAATTATATTCGACCGGCCTGAAGAGCAACTTCTTGATGAACGGTATGCCGGGCCGTGGCTCGAGGTCGAACAGCCAGATCGTGTTCCTGAGACCTGTTCTCTTCACATAGCCGATTTCCGGTTTGAAATTGTCATCTATCACATGGTGAAGGATATATGTATTTATCAGATCGTTGGGATAGCAGATGTAGAGTCTCCCCGCGAGATTGTCATACCCCTTCCCGTCCGTGAGAGAGGCGGACAGGTATCCCTGCACCTCGAAGTTCTTGTTTCTCACGAATTTGTCAGTTCTATAGATGAAATCCATACCGTAGACCTGATTATCATGGTGCTCGTTGTCAGAGACGCTCGTCCCGATAAACCCGATATACGATTGCTCGAAAATATCCTTTTTCACCCGCACAACCGAGTAATTTGTTCCGGGAATACCGTGGGCGTCTTCGGTCTTTATCGAGAGAATCCCCAGACGGTATCCGCCGGACTTCTGGGTCAGTTTGATGCCGCCGAGTATCGGTATTTCTTCACGGTCGGGGGATATGCCGATACGGCGCGAATAAAAGAGCCGTGTTCCGCCCTGGGTGAAATCGAACGTATCCGACCCCTCCAGAAAGAAATCGCGTTTTTCCGGGTAGAAGAGACTGAACCTGGTGAGGTTGATAACTTCCCTGTCGCTTTCTATCTGGGCGAAATCCGTCCGGGTGGTAAGATCGAGGGTGGAATTGGATGTTATGCCGTACTTGACATCGAGCCCGTATTTAAAGGTATCGTCGAGATTCTGTTTTTCCCTCTTTTCCGCGCCGGTAAGAAGATAGGGCTTGAATTCAAGCTGTAGTGTGCTTTTCAACTGACGATCCAGTGACAGCGTCCCGTATTTCGAGAGCTGAAAGAAATGATCGTCACGATGCCAGCCGCGCCAGTGTACCTCCTCGTTTTTCCTCCTGATGGTTCTCTTGATATTGAACCCCCAGAGCTGAGTATCGGCAGCGGGGAACCGCAGGGTCTTGAACGGAATGATTATTTCGCATGACCAGCCGTATTCTGTGATGCGCGATCGTACATCCCAGATACCGTCCCAGTCGATATTTTCCACCGTCTGGCCGTTCCGGAAGGTCGCATCGTATCTCATGCCGTTGGGGTTGACGGAGAATAAATACCCCATGCGCCTGTCACAATATGTGTCGATACCAAACGAAATCCTGTCATCGGAATCGATAAGGGCATCGGGTTTCATCTGCTTGTGAATGATTTTGTCCGGCTCGCTGTCGTAACAGATCACCCCGATATACAGGTTGTTGGAATCGAACGCTATTCTGACTTCCGTCTTTTCAGTCGGTGGGGCGCCTTCGACAAGCTCACGTTGGGTGAAATCGGAGACCGGCTCGACCGATTCCCAGAATTTTTCGGTGAGCAGGCCGTCGAATTTGATCACAGATTGAATGAACAAACCCTTGACCTGCGTACGGGCATTGCGGGGAAGAGACACCAGGCACATACAAACAATCACCATGATATATACCCTGGGTCTCTTCATATATCCCCGCCCGTTGGAAGAATTTTTAACTCATTCTGAGTAGTGTATGTCATCCGTCTCTCGATATTAATTCAATCCTGAAAACCAAGTACACATGTTCGTAAATTCGATGACGAATTCTTTTGGACTCACCTTGTTCCAAGGCAGCCCTCTAAATCCCCCGAGGGGGGACTTCCTCGTGGAAATATCGAGGTCTCTTACTCCGGTTCGGCCTGTTTTCTCGGCGAGAACTTTAAAAAAGACCAGAAAAAGGAAATGGTTTTAAAGTCCCCCTCCGGGGGATTTAGGGGGCTGCCTTTCTGGAAGAAAATATGTCACCGAACTTATGATCCAAAGTACCAAGCTGGCATTTTTCAGTGTTTCGGTTCACGCTCAAACAATAACCAGCCCAGATCGGCGGGATTGTCCGATCCCAGAGCCAACCGCGGTGTGGTCGGATTGTGTGGGCACCAGGAGCTTGTACCAGTTCCTCTCTGTTGAACCTGCACATCAATCCGAACTGGGTGCAGACGACTGGTACTCAGCCCGATACGTTCGAAAGGAATACGCACGATGACACGCCAAGTATCGGATTCGGTCACAACACGTCCCTCAACACTTTGCGGCGATACCCTGTCGGGTATTTCCATGCGGGTCTCAGCTCCCGGGATGAAGACGAAATGCTTGCATGGCCACAGGCGCCGCGGCTCGACCTTGACCAGCACACTGGAAAAAGGAGACGCTGACGAGAACCGACCCGCGGTTGTCGTATCAGACAACATCACGTACAAGGCATCTGCGTCGTAACTCGCACCCCACCTCACCGTCGCCACGTTCGTGCCATAGCTGCAAGGCTGCCAGCCCAGCCCCGGCGGCGAATCAAGCTCAGAACTCGACCACAGAGAACTGTCTGAGGGCACGCAGTATGCCACGGGACCTGTTGGCTGTTTGCCCGTGTATTCGGGGAACAGGGGGTTTTCATCACGGATCAACCGTTCCAATTCCGGCACATCGTTGGCAAGTATGTTCCGCAGTTGTTGCATGCGCCATCGTATCTTTTCCGGGAAGTACTTGTAACCTTCCGCCTCGGAATGAAAGCCAAGGCGCGAATCTCGTTCACACAGCGCCAACAGATTTTCATCCAGGTTCAGTTCCTCTTTGACAATGTCACTCAGTTGTCTCAGTATATCCAGGCGTTCAATTCCATCCATGCGCAGCATTTCTTCACGCAGACGATAGAAACGAAGAATATTGTAACCACTTCGAAACTGGATACTGAGAGCCTTGGCCACACCAATGTCCAGCATTCGTTCCGACTCTTCGCCAAAGCGAGATTCCAATCCGCTTAGAATCCCTGTACCACGGTCCCAGGACGCGCTCATTCGCCGGGCAAGCTCGACGGTTTCTTCCAGCGTCAGTACCTCCAGGATGCATTCGCCTATTCGGTCACCGCTGGGCGGCCATGGCATTCGCGTGGTGGTGGAACCCAGAAGCCATGTTGGCGACAGGGGTGCATCACTGGGCTTCAACAGCAGTGGCCAAACAGGACCATCGTGCATCGGCCCGTAGTATTGGAACAGATTAGTGAGGGGATAGTTCTCATAACCTTCACTGAAGTGTTTCCAAGCTTCCACCACCGGGGGTGCATCCTTCTCCCCCCAGTAGATCGAAGCAAGCCGATGTAAAAAAGTATCCTCATCTTCAGGAAAGGGCTCGAATGATAGCTCGCCAGCAGCCTTGTTCATAAGTCCCGGGTAGTTTCCAAAATACCAGCACAGCATCGTGCAGGAGACACCCAGACGCCGCATTCCAGCGAATTTCCGGTATAGTAGCGACGGTACCGGCACATAGGGAACAGTAGCCACTTCGTGCGAACAAGCTGTTTGAATCTTGGCAGAGACTTGTGTCCGGTTCTCCCGCGCGATCTCTGCGACGCGCTCGAACCTCGAGCTTGGACCAGGAGTCGATATCCAATAATCCCCACCCACAAGTTCCTTCCCGAACTCGGTCCTGTGCACTCCCGACTCGAAGTTAAACTGCAGGATCACCCCTTCAGGGGTGTGAGAGGGAATCTCATAGACCCAATCGGCCAGGTTGTCACGCAGCGCTCCTCCGGCCTGAGGCATATAGAGCCAGCTAATCAAATCAGCGTTGGGTGCAGCGTCGTGCATACCCCGTTGCATTGCAGATAAAGACGCGTACAGGATCTCCCAGGGGGCTTTCTGCGAACACCGGGGACAGTTAATGTGGCCTTCCCCGACAGCAGAGATAGCGCTCAGACATGTAGTTGGCCGTTCACCATGCGTTATGTTGATCAAACCGCCCAGTTCCGGCACAGCCTTGAAGATGGTATTGACAGATTCGTAGAGATATTGCTGAGCGGTTTCACTACAGGGGCAGAAGCAGCGTCTCCCATCATACATGGTATTGCCAGCCAGTTCCGGATAGCGCTTCAGGACCGGGCTGTCCGCATCCCAGGCACGCGGTTCGATGCAGAAGATATACGTGCGGATTCCGTAGCGCAGACATTTCGCCACCGTGCGTCTTAATTTGGCCAGGCGTTTCCCGGCATCCTGCCCCGCTTCCGGTGTGAAGGTGGTTGAACAGAGATCGCGGAACTCAACAGTCAGCCACAAACCATTGATTCCTTCGTGTGCCAGCCGATTCAGGTACTGGTCCGGATAGTAATCCACATCATCCATCAATTCGTCGCGCATCTTCGGAGGGCGCTTGATGGGACCGAAGAAACAGCGGGAAATACGCCGGCGGATAAAAGGGCGTCGTTCGAACGTTCCTGAAGATAGGAAAGGGCCGCGATTGCGCAGCATTTCGTCCTCGATATAGAAAATCCCACGCCGTATACCCTCGGTGTCGGCTGCCAGAATACGACAGATTTGCGGCTTAATCTCCAACCGGAAAGCCTCTAAATCGAGATTCGGCGCCTTTGTGGTCTCTATTATGTAAGCACCGTTGTCGCTCGACACTCCGGCTGCGGCAAGGAAACAACGCAAGTCCTCGTAAGCTGTATCGAGCAGCCCCTGCGGGTCCGAAAATCCGGTCTTCAGATACACACCGCCAGACAGATTTGCTTGTTGAGACCCGGGATGGGTCATTCCCCAGGCGTGCCGTGTCCACATCGGTGCTTTCAAGTCCTCAGTGAAATGCCAGCGGTCCTCACCAGGCTGAGGCGGCAAGTCTTTCACATCTAAACTGTAACTTGTAATCGTGCTTGGTGTGGTATTCTGACTTTGAAGACAACTACCAGTCGGAATTGAAGCAATAAGAATAGAACAATACCCATATTTTATAAGTCTCGCAAAAGAAATGCCTTTTATTATGGTGAACCTCCTTTATCATGAAACCGGATCATGGTAACCTATTAATCATCAACTAATTATCTCCTTCCAACACACCTGAATAGAGCTATTAAAGCGAATTTTAATTTAATTACAGAAAGATAATTAGAGATTATACTATATATCCCCTGAAAAATCAAAACGAAACTGCCCCACCTGCTATTTTTCAAACGGCCGGGCGATATAGACCATGAAACGCGCAGGTGCCTCCGTGGGATTGATATGACCGTGGGGGGTATACCCGGTCGGCGGCACCCTGAACGCCATACCCGGCTCGAGCCTGCGGATCTCCCTTCCGAGTATTTCTATCGGGCTTCCTTCGGTGCAGAGCCAGACTTCCTCGTTCGACATGTCGTGGCTGTGGGGCTGGGCGATGGTCATGGGATCGATGATGAGCCGGCCGGTTCCCAGGGTGGCACCGCCGATGCCCGCCCTGCCGTTGTGGCTCCAGTGCACCTGGATATATCCCTCGTTCCGCAGGGGGAGCTGGTCTTCGTAATTGATCTCAAACATTTTCTTTGGGGTGTATCCGGGCGGCAACGGTTCGTTGATGAGGTACGTATCGAGTTCTTCGTCTCCGGTGTTGGTGATGGTGAATTCAAGACCCGCGGGGATCATGAACATCGCCCCTTTCCTGAGTTCCGCGGTTTTCTTCCCCGCTGTGAGGATACCTGTCCCGGCCATGACATAGAATATCTCCTGTTCGCCCGCCAGTGTGGTTGGCGTCGTCACTGCGCCGGCTTCGAGCGTCGCCCGTGACAGGCGGTTCACCACATTGAGCACCTCGCCTTTCCTCTCCGGCTTGAGCGGATCGACACTGCACTTCGACAGGATAACCCGTTCAGTCAGGGAACCGTGCGAATTATACGGCACCGAGTTTTTCCATGTGTTGAGGTACATGTCGATGTCAGGGTCGACCGCCGGGTCGTAGGGGCGCGGGTCAAGCTGGTTGAGGGCGCGTTGATACTCTTCCTCGGCTGCGGTCTCGACCGTGTCCTCTCCGAACACCGGAACACACAACATGACGGCAACGAGCGCGATAAGGCATAACCCGCTCACACATCGCATGATATATCTCCTCCCATAAAAAGCCCTGTAAAAAATATCATCAGTGCAGATACATGCTGTCAAGGGTCAGCACGAAGTGCTGATTTACAAGCCCTTGACAGCAAACAGACAACAGATTTCATTATCAGGCGCGTGAAAAAAATACTTTATTACCGCCCTCCGGAGAATCTTATCGATTCGTATTATCGACTGAGCCGCTATTTCCTCACCTGATGATCCTGATACCGCGCTGCATGGAACATCTTTATCGGACGGTCCGATGTATTGATCTGTGCGTGCGGTGTCTTTTCATCCGGCGGGATCATGTACGCTGTCCCCGGCGGCTGCTTGCGGAGCTGTTTACCCAGGAGAAGATTCACATCACCCTCGAGGGTCATCCAGGTCTCCTCGCACCCCTCTCCATGACTGTGCGGCTGTCCCATCGTCATCGGGGCGAACGAAACCGTGAGCACCGACTCGATGTGATAGAGGCCGTCATTCGTGCTGAAAAGCCGCTTGAATATCATCGACCAGTGGACGTTCGATGTCTCATAGGGTAGTGTATTCTCATCCCGCACGATGATGTCGGTATTGACTCGGAAATCAGCGGGGACCGGCTCGGACACGAGATACATCTCGAGCGGTTCGTCGCCGGTGTTGGTGATGACGAATTCGAGGTTCGGCGGAACCAGGAAGGCGATGCCTTCGAAGAGTCCTGCCGATTCTTTTCCCCAGCGGAGAACGCCGGTCCCGGAACATATATAGAACACTTCCTGCTCATCCTTAAGCTTCGTCGGCGCGGTCGAATAACGGCCGTCAAGGGTTGCGTGGCTGATACGGTTCATATAGGTGAGGACTGCTCCCTTACGCGGGGGAGCGAGCGGTTCGCCGCGTGTCAGGATTTCACGTTCGATGAGGGAGCCGTGAGTGTGTTTCGGAGTGGAATCGATCCAGTTGTTCATATACATATCGATATCGGCGTCCACTCCCGGTGTATAGGGTTTCGGGTCGAGCTGGTTGTACTGGGCGGAGACACCGGTTACCCCGGCTAACAGCATCACAAGCACAATGAGACAAAACCGTGTCGTATTACAGTTCATGTTCTCCTCCGTACGTTTAAATCCGGTATAAGTTGGTGATACATGGCGGGCGGTCACGATGCATTCCTGATTTCGTCGTGCAGGCGGTAGGGAATGACATACCCGGCGGGATCGGGCCCGATGATACTGATTTTCGAGCGGTCGAACTGCCCCATGCCGGCCTGCGCGCACGCGGACACGAGAGGGACATCCCGGTAATCGATCCCCATGAGTTCCGTCCCGATGCGGTCCACGGCGACCAGGTCGGTGCCCGCCAGCGCGACGCCATGTTCGACCGGCGTGCCGCGTGTGGGGCCGTTTCCTTCCATCCCCTCGGAGCCGTCGATGACGGACAGGTTCGCATGGACACGCTGGGAGACGAGGAACATGTTGAATGTCAGGTTCTCGTGACCGCCTGAATGCATGAAGACTTTTTCATTGCGGTTCGTCGCGCTTCTTTGACGGTAGTGGTTGACCGGCGACCCCATGACGATGTTCTTGATGCCGAGGGTTGCAACTATTCCGCGGCCGTGGGTCTTGAGGCGGGTGAGAGAGACGATGTAGTTGCCCGGGTCCATGAACGTGCTGATGATGTTCACCGGCGAGGGGTGCGCCCTGTCGTTCAGTATCCACTGGACCGCTGTCGGTTCGTCGTTGAGATCGATGAGCTTCATGGTGTACTCGCGCGGCAGGGTGAGATAACCGTGCAGTTCGAAATGCTTGAATGTGCTGACCGGGCCGGGATAAACCCTCCCGGTCGAATCCGCGACGATGATCTTCTTCTTGTAGATGGGAGCAAAGAAATCGAGGACACCTCGCACAGCATCAACATGAGGAGCGCAGAGCAGATCGGGACCGACGAGGTTGCACTTGATGATTACCTGCTTGCCCCTGATACCTTCCTGTATCTCCTTTTCGAGCGGTTTGAGAACCCAGTACATCATTTCACGGCGGTCTGTGCCCGCGAGAAACGAAACGGTGGCTCTTCCGGGATCCGGTGGTTCCGCAACCGCATCCCGTGAAACAATCGCCTCAAACGCCAGTCCCGCCGCCCCGGTGAACATCGTGCGGAGAAACTGACGGCGTTGCCTGTTGCGGTCGTATGTTTCATATATGGTTTCAATTAAATCCGGACGCCACATAGTTTATCCTCCTTGCTCCTGAATGTCCGTATCCAATTCATTTAAACGCTTATCTAGTCAGCACAGCTTTTTTCGCCACCCCTTTCCCAAACTCACCCCCTGACCCCCTCTCTTGCCCTGCAATAGAGGGGGAACCGGCGGGATTGTCAAGATGAATCATCTATCTTGACCCCCCATAAGGTATGGACGGTGGGGAGTGTGGTGTGGGAGGGGGAGCGATTCCTGTTCGGAGGGAGGCCGTAGGCCGACCGGAGAACAGGAATC
>Ga0315284_10012945_pt1 | contig 11881 bp, 9 predicted proteins | sample YL17G09_16_MG_FD_203696 | JGI IMG/M metagenome (GOLD analysis project Ga0315284, IMG submission 203696) | Sediment microbial communities from Yellowstone Lake, YNP, Wyoming, USA - YL17G09_16 | ecosystem: Environmental > Aquatic > Freshwater > Lake > Sediment | place: USA: Wyoming | collected...
GCTTTACTATCCATATTCACCCAGCCAGCAATTGTGAAATCAACATCCGCTACAGAAAGCGAGGCATTATCGGCTACACTCATATATTGGCTCGTCCCGTTAAACTGCCCACAGAAGTTTCCGTCTATCGTTACTCCTGCGGCGATGCCTGCGTTGGACATTGGGCCCAAAGATTCGAGGGTAATGTTGTCAACATAGACAGAATTGGAAGTGGCAGTTGACCTCTTGACCAGAAAAGTCGCGGTAGTTGTCGTAAAATAACCTGTATATTGGGCATAGGATGTTGTTAGGGTATGGATTGTTCCTGCATTTGCCGTATCGCCTATAAAAACAGATGGCGTTCCACTTGCCGCTTTTGCGTAAACAGTCGTCTTATATTTCCTACCAATTGTTGTAATGCCACCTTGCGAAACATAAGCTATATCATTCCCTGCGTCAATATCCAACCTCGCAGCATAAGTTCCAGCGTAGGGTGCGACAGTTTCTAAATTGACAGTTGAAGTTCCAGCCCCACTTTCCGTCCAACTTCCAAACACATCAGTCGCTATCCTGCCTGCCGTGTCGGCGGTCTCCACTTTATCATCTCCGGTAGAGACGTAAGTGAAGTGGTCAACATCTACCACAGTTGCAGTCTTGTTTGTCCCGTTAAAGGTAGTGTCGGTGCAGAGTGTTATCGTAACCACATTGGTAGAGGCAAGTCCGTGAGCGGTGGCTTCTATCGTGGCGACATTGGAAGTTCTGGCGACATTGACAGTCGAGACATTGAATTTAGTCCCGCCATTCGTCCCAAGCGTCTCAAATCCGCCGTTTAGAGTGGTGGCGGTGATGAGTTGCACACTGGCTGGCGTAAGGTGATTAGCGCCTTTCTGGTCGTAGCGTATCCCCGGTTCCTCATTAAAGTTCCACCAAGAGATAAGGTTTGTGGCGAAAGTGTCTAAGCCGTTACCAGCGACTAAGTCGGAATAAATCCTGCCCGCCCCAGCGTTATAGAGAGCGGTCGCTTCGGCGGATGAGGAGATGGTTTTAGTTACATAAAAAGAGTCCAATCGGCCATTCATATAGTATCCGTTAGCCGATTCATAACCAAAGACCAAAGCGTTAGTTGAATCCTGAATGTTTGGACAAGAAGCGGAAGTTATCTCTGTGGCATTGTTCCTTGAAATAAACAAAGTGCCATCTGATTTTAAACCCGCCCGCAAAGAATACCAGGTAGCGATTGAGGGAGCAGTTCCAGTATCGGTAACTGTCGTAATTGTCGAACCGTTTGAAACAGAGAACTTAAAATTAGTCCCCGTATGGTCATAATATAAAGCATACTCAAGATTAGCGGCAGTGGTTATGCTTGTCCCTTTGATTATAAATGGTCGAACCGCCCCGACACTCGCCAGGTAAACCGCACCCCCCACCTCAAGAACGGTCGTAGCCGATAGCGTAGCATTATCCGCTACGGTCAGATATTCCTTATCGGCAGAGGAGAAGTCAGCCGCCCCGTCGGCATAACAACCAGTGTCTACGTCGGGATAATAGGCAAGACCTGGATAGGAAAAGGGATTATTAAAAACATTTCCACCTAAAAGACATCTTCTGACAGCAACTGTTATCGGAGACATAATCCTCCTAATCTTGTAATATCTTTAATTTAATTTGTAAGTCAGTCGCCGAGGCATAAGTCGGCGTTCCTCGTGAAACCAAACAGCCATAAAGTGAAGTCGAGGACGAATTTGACTTGACTATCAAACCGATATTTTTCAGGTCAGCCACAGAATTATCAGCAAATGACTTGTAATCTGTTGCGACGACTGAAATCACACCGACGACCTTCAACAAATCAGCATCGGCGATAGTAAGCGTCGCTTGGTCAGTAAAAGTTGTAGATGATGGATCAGAGTCAAATAATACTATATCCAAAGCTACATTCTGCTTTGCCTTATCTGCTATAACAACCGAATGAATAACACCAGTACCATATTTCTCCCTCATTGCCCCAGTAAATGTAAGTTTTCCGCCAATCAATTCTCCTGTAGCGTATGCGGAAGTATCACAGGTTGGAGCAACCGTTACTACTCCAGTTGAACCGACCGCAATATAATTTTTTGTTGTCATTGTTTCCTTTCTTTTTTATCTTTCACAACTAACTCTTTTGCACAAATATCATCAATAGTCAACCTCCTTGTATAATTATCTTTCCGTCAACTAACTTCTGTTTTGTGGAATCTATCATAAAGCCAGAAGGACACTTGGTGCATTCAACAGAAGTTAAATTTGTATTTTCATCTTGTCTTTTACTTTCGACAAGGTAATGTTCGCAAATAGTCCCCTGTTTTTCTATCACCTCATAATCCTTATAAGGGTCTACTTTTTCCACTTTTTCATCTTCCATTTTAAATACTCCTTAAATAACCAGCGGTTAATTTAGGCGATTTATAACTTGAAGTTGATATTTTTACTCGGCCGGTTCGTCTTGATAGATTAACTTTCGGCATAGTGGTTGAACTTTTGACTTTAGGGCCGGAATACTGGCTGACTTTAGGCAGGGCTTTGGGGGCTTTGGGCTTTTTGGCTTTCTTGGCTTTACCGCCCGACTTGCCCTTTGTAAATCCTCCGTAACTGGCGAATTTTGTAGCGTCTGCAATCAACTTGTCGTATTTCTGTTGAAGTTCTATCTTTTCAAGTTCATCTAGTGTCGGGTCTTGCAGTTGAATTTGGATATTCTTTTCCTGAGCTTCGGCTAGTTTCATCCACTCGGTCATATTCTTTGAAGATTTAGCGTTTTCTAGTTTTTGGGTGGTGAGGTCGGTGTCGTATTTAATCTTTTTAGTAATTCCATAACCTCTTTCGGTATTATCTGCGCGATATACTTTTTCTCCTATAATCTGCATTGCTTTGCCAGAATCTAAAAATTTCTGGCCGTCAACAGCTTCGGTTGCTTTCTCTAAACTGCCGAATGTTTTGTCTAGCGGTTGAGAATAATATTTGTCTCCAACTTGATATAAACCATTCCCTAGATCGGCAGTTCCTGTCGGGGTCTTGCCGGCTTTGAGTTGGTCTAACACCTTACTTTGCTCTCTAGAAGAGAGTATCCCTTTATAATATCCAGCTTTGTCACTAACTGTTTTGAATATATTAGATTGCTCTTTGCCGAGCGGGGTTTGTTCATTCTCGAAATACTGTTGTGATTCAGGAAGATTATTTTGACCGAATAATGCACCCCGCACTTTATTGCTGATATTCGGAGTTATGGGGTTTCTCACCAATCCCTTGACAGTTGGTACAAATCCTCTATTCGCCGCTCCAAACCCCTCTATGGTCTTTTTGGCTTGCACCCCGCCTGGGATTAAAGGGATCAAAGATTTCGCAAATGGCGTTATACGTTCTTTCAGGTTCTCTGGTTTATTGCCATATTGATCTGGCGCGTTGGTTATAGCATTATATCCTTCTTTGGCAGTCGTAAATATCGGCGACCCACCTACTCTTATAGTTGGAATTATATCCTTCGGACTCATCCCAATCGCCTTTCCAACCCCATAAACAAATATCATCGAAGCGCCCAACCACCTAGTTAATCCGGCGAAATCTTTTTTAGAAATCATCTCTGCTAAAAATTCACCCTGTTTGATGTTAAATGACTGGAATTGTAATAGCGTTTTAGCGGCATCGCTCTGTAAAACCGGCGGGGTGTCTATCGAACCGAAAGTAAACTGTGTATCCCTGACTGTCTTTTTACCAAGATCAACTGCCTCTTGTAATGTTTTGCCTTCATTCAATGCTTTGGCTTTTGCTCCATAGTAAGCCGCCCCTCGGTTTATTTTTTCTGCCGTTTCAAACATATAAAATAGACCCTTATCTAATTTTTCGAGAAATCCTTTGTACACTCCGAGATTCTTATCTTGTATCAAATCGTCTTTCAAAATCCCGACATCTTTTAACTCTGAACTTCTGAAATTTTTGAACATATCTAAATATCCCTTAACAGTGTACCGCTCGCCAAGTCGCGCATAAGTGTTAGCCCCCTGTGAAAGATTTTTTAGTGTTGAACCAACATTCAACCCTAAAGTTCCCCTATAAACCATTTGCCTAGCTCCCCTAGTAAGAGAAGTGGTAGGTCTTTGACCGAATTTATACCCGATAGATGATTTTATAAAATTGTCAATCGTATTATCTAACTCGGTCGGACGCATATTTATTCTATCAATATAATTTTTGACATACTTGAACTGCGAAAGTTCCAATGTTTCAGCTTTCTTTTTAATCGGTTCTAGCGCCGTATCAATGTTGTATTTTCTTGTGGCTCTCTTTGCATACGCCTCTAAAGCCCTCCAAGTATCTTCTACATATCCCATTTTACCTAATCTCTCTGAAACAAAGGGGTCATAGACGCTACCAGCCACTTTTTCGTCTATAAGTTTAGCCAATTCTTCCGGAAACTCTTTTTTTATAAAATCCTTGTCGAAGATGTGAGTGATATAATTGGTTATTCTTTTATCTTCAGGCAGTTTGAGCTTGTTAGCCCAACCCTTGAGATAGGTTTTTACTTCTCCAGCTATCTGAAACTCTTTTTGGTTCAACTGCACACTTTGCCCGTCAAGATATTTGAAGATACGGTTGTTTTCTTCCGGAGTCGTTTGTTTAGCCCATTGGGATATTTTGTCTATTTCTTGGGGTAGTTCTTTGAGATATTTGTCGTATTGCGTCCTAAGTAATTTGGCTTCATTAGCCAACCCTATCTTTTCTAACACTCTGTCTGGAGTTCTAAACATATCTATAACATTCACCTTGCTTTTAACATCGGTTGCAGTTTGGTGTATAGTATTATCAAATGAAACATCTGCGCCAACTTTTTTGGAAATTTGTTGAACTTTCTCTATCGGTATCTGCATATCTGGCGTTCGCACTAGGGATTTTGTTAATTCTACTTTTGCTACGATTGGTTTGGTCACTAATTTAACCCCCACCCCCTCTGTCTTAGGTGTGAGATAGAAAGAGTTAGATATTTCCTTATCCTTAAAGTATTGAGCTTTCTGTTCTGGAGGTAAGTTCGGTAGGTCAACATTCCTCCATTTTTCATATAATTTATGTTGCTTTTGTGTAATTTGCCAACTCTCTGGGGTGTGTATTTGAATTTCAGCAGGCATACCATTCGGTAATTCAACTTTTATGTTGACACCTTTATAACCCCATTCATTGGGAGTTTGCTGATAGTTTCTAATATCTTTAACATTAAAATTATTGTCGATGTTTCTAATTTGGTTCGGTATATCATTAAGATCGGTTTTTACTACGCCACCAAGAGTATCGTGGATACTACTGATAGGTTTTCTGTCCACTTGGTATCTATCCATTTTTCCTATCAGACTTTCTTCGGGTTTGACTCGGACATTGGGTTTTATACCTGTTGCTTTTTGTAAATCTTGTGTAAAAGCAGGGACATTATCTTGACTAACTTGTCTCATTATGTTAGATTTAGATTGAAAGGAAGTATCTATGGCATCTAAATTTTTTAACTGGGAGGGATCAGTATATCGGATCGAAGAAGATCTCACACCTTCCAAGTTCGTAGATGGTAAATGGACTCCGGTTTCTGGTAAATTAGTCGCTACCATCGAATTTGAAGGAACTCTGGTAGAAGAACCTAAATAAGGTTTTACCTTCCCCTCTCCTGTGGGTAGTTTAGGTGTAATAGGGGAGGGAGTAGCACTTGGGGCAGAAAGTGATTTTATTTCGCTTTCTAATGATTGTATTTTGTTATTTCTTACATTTATCGCAACTCTTTGAGATTGACCTATCCTATTCTTAGGTTCTATGCCTCGTGGAGTATTCCAGTGTTGCATATCAAAAATTTCTTTTTTCATTTTATCTATCTGTGCCTGTTTTCCTGTTATCTTCCCCTCTCCTGTGGGTAGGGGTTGGGAGGTTAATTTTCTATATTGTACTTCGTTAGTTGTAACTGGGACACTTGTTTTTCCTTCTGAAAGTGCTTTAGCAATTCTTCCATTGCCATCTAAAACTGTCATTGAACCGTTTGCTTCTTTACGAACTAAGATAGGTAAATCAGTCATTGGGCCTTTGCCGGCATTAAAATCTGCAATAGCAGTTTGTCTATCATTTCCAATAGACTGTAGTTTATTTATTTCAATATTTTTTACATCACCTAATTGTTTCGCTTCCCCACTAAGAGGGGTTGGCTTTCCAACTTCTGGTAGCTTAGCAAAAGCCGCCAACTTGGGATTCATTCGTCTGTTAAAAGCATTCAGGGCTATTTGGCGTTCTTTAGGATTAACGATAGCCATTATTGCTTGTTTCTCTCGTGCTAAACTATTAAATTTCCCTGCTAACGCCCCTACACCTTCCGTAGCCAACCCTAACCCCGCTCCCGCAACCGCGCCCATACCAGCACCCTTCAAAACCTCCTTTGCGCCTCTGCCTTCGCTATATGGAGTCGCCGCACCGAAACCAGCACCAATTAAGGCATTTTTGCCAATTTTAGCGGCCATACCCAATTTGCCGAACTCGCCCATCGGAATTGCCAGATAAGGCAGTTGCTCGCCCATAAAATTAGCTGTTTTGCCCGCAAGATTAGTCGGGGCATTCCTCTCAACAAACGCTCGGCTCTTTTGTAATGATTGAGCATTTCTATTTCTAACCGAAGGGATTAAACTCATCGGACTTAGTCGCTGGCCTATCCCTGCGGCAGTATTCGCGGCTTTCAATCCGCCCAGAAGCCGTTGTTTTGTTAAGGAGATTTCAGGCGACATCGCCCCCCTTAATATCTGGGCTGGTTTGCTCTGTACCAACCTCTGCACCTGCGGAGATTGTTGGGCTTGCCTAACCTGTTGCCTAACTTGCGGGGCTTGTCTTTGAATATAAGAGATAGGGGTGGGGTTTTGACGGACAAAATCAATACCCTGCTTCGCTTCTCTACCAAGCCAATTCTTTGACTTTCTTAGAAGGTCGGAAAGATAACTCAATTAAACCTCCTTATATTAAGATTGCCCCATAAGATATAACTTTAAGTAATTCCTTTGCTGTTCTGTTGGATTATAACCAAGATACTGCGCCAACGGGTCGGTGGCGGCTTGAGTCGTCTGATTCTTGTAGTCCTTCAGATAACCCGCCTGTGGCGATTGCGCCAACTGGTCGAAGTTAGTGTATTTGGTGTACTGACCAAGATCAATCTGGCTTGCGGTTGGAGCGGTATATTTATTTGGGTCGAAACCAAACTGCAAAGCATTAGTTCCTTTAGCCGCATTTATAGAAGCCAGATCAGTTCCTAATTGAGATTTATCTACATTCATCTGCTCTCTTGCTTGAGCCAATCTGTCTGCTAACGATTTTCTCGATTCCTCAAGATACTTATTATAGTTCCTGCCAGTATTGCCTAACTCCTGTTGCAATCCAGCTTCGCCCTGTCTGAACATCTCTAACTGACGAGTCTTGTCTGCCTCGGAGGCTGTTTGCGCTTCGCCGTACTTCTGATTGGCATACTGTTGAGACGAACCTTGGGCTGACTGATAAGCTCTTGAACCAAGTCCTGAAAAGTAATTTTGTCTTTTAGCTCCGCCCGCTCTGTAACCTTCACCCAAATCCGCCATTTGCTGTCCATATCCTGTCAGATAAGTATTTCTATTCGTTCCAAGGTTGGTAATATCCTGATTTATCCCCGCCTCTTGCTGACCATAGTTGATTCCCGCCTCCTCTAAAGCCTGTCTCAAGGCGTCTTCTTCAGTTGTTTGATATTTGTTGTATTGAGTGTCGAGAAGTCCTGATCTGTCAGAGAAATACCTCGCCAAATCGTCAGGATTGTTGAGATCGTACGATTGACCGTTTGGAAGATAAGCGATTTGTGGCTGGTAAACTTCTCCTTCCGCGGCCGCCACTCCACCGCCGCCATAACCGGTATCCGGCGGAGATGAAGGCATATAATCACCGACATTAAGAGGGGCTTTTTCACCGGTATCTTGGACACTGCCATCGGACATCCTTATACCGCGGTTACCATTGGTTAAAGTTACCTCTCCAATAGAAGTGGCAGTCGCTCGGCCTTGCGGTTCTTGATAACCGAAATTAAACCCGCCGGTGGCCGCCGTTGGCGCGCCCGCCGGAGAGGTTGCCACAGCCGCCCTGATAACTTTCCTTGCTTTCAGAGGTATATATTCTCGATATTTTTGTCTTGCTTTTCCCAACCATCCTGCCATATTGTCTCCTTTCTTATTTTTACTTCAAAAAACGCTAGGTATTGACAAGCTCTGATTATCCCCCTTAACAATCCCCCTTAATACTATAAATATAATAGTAGTAAGAGAACTGTCTTTTACTTGAGTTATCCACAGCGAACCTGTTGTGGCCTGTGGATAACTTGTGGATAACTTGTGGATAACTTGTGGATAACTTGTGGATAACTCTGTGCATAACTATTTCCTTTTTTTAACCTTCGCCCCGTACTTCTTTTTCCAGCGTTTATAGATTTTCGGTTTGTTTATGGCAAGGTACTTTTTTTGTTTCTCGGATTTGAAGGGCATTATACCTCCTTCACCAAAGCGACTGTCAGGAAGGTAAAATTAGCGCCTCCGACGACATCAACCGTCGTGGCGTCGCTGTGGAAGTAATAAAACTCTATGTAATCAGTGGCGGCGAGATATACCGTATCTGATAGAATACAACTTATTTCTGCCGTTAATCCGCTGTGTGCCGCCGAAGCAAAAATTTGTGCTCCGTTCTTATAAACAGCGGCTTGAAACCGCTTGGCGGCGGCGACTACGTTAGAATAATATATGCAGGCCGATATTTGATAATACCCATTTACAGGAGCGACAAACTTGTTAGAAGCGAAATTACCTCCGACATCGTATGATTCGGTGTCTAAAGCGACTTTTGTCCACGCTGAAGAAACAGTTGTCCCTAAAGTACTCGCAAGATACACTCTCGCTCCGACAAAGTCCGTCAACGCTTTATAGTGTGAAGGGACTGCGGTCATTATTACCTTTGCTCCGGCAACGTGGTCAACATCACTTGTGTCGTCTTGCGCTCGGTCTATCGAGGTTAAACCAGTCCCGTTTATGGCGCACTTGATAATCTCTCTTGAAGAATTATCATAATCTACTATTAACATCTGCTCGCCTGTCGGCGTGCCGAAGTTGCCGGTTGTCAAAGTTCCGGTTACGGCGGCGGCGTCTAGGTCTGCCGCTAATGTGTCAGAGGCGAACGCTTGCTGGACAAAAACACTCATAATTATTCCTTTCAGACCTCATTTACGTTTCCTAAAAGGAAATGTACAACGATGCCATTTATTTTAAATTGCTCCGCTAAATTGCTATTTGTGGATCTAACCGATATTTTCTTGCCAGGTTCGTAGTTTGTTTCTATTCTGAAATTGTCGTTTTGGGACAAGTCGGCAAAGGTAGTATTCGGGTCGTAATCCTTACCCATTATAAATGAACCCATAATCATCGAACCCATACCCACCGGTCTGTCGGTGGAATTGCCAAGTTGTAATTCTCCGGTTATCGAGGAAACCTCGTCTATAAAAACCTCGTAAGTAAGTTTTCCATAAACCATTGAATAAAATACATCTATAAAAGCGAATCTTTTTATAAGTCCGGGGCTGCCACAGTCGGTAGATTTAGTTTCAAACTTCGCCGAGATAGCCGTTCCGCCGTCATTAGTTCCGGTGTCTAGTTCATAGACATACGAAGAAGCCGAGTTAGAACTGCCGGCCAATAATCGTCTTGTGCTGTCCGATTCCTCATAGGATATAAAACACGAAGCGTTTATGCCTTCAAAAGGACAACTCCAAGCATTTAATCGAGCGTCCCAAACTATTATTCGGTCGTTATAAGTCCCGACTTGATAAGATATGTACGCTTTATCGTCATATAGGAAGCCGGCGACTTTGTTTTTGCCTGTAGTGGTGATAGACGACATTTCCGACTTAATCCGTCCGCCCTTGGTGGTTTTGCGGATATTCTGATATTGAGCCACCTCTCCTAAGGAAAAGTAGTTGTCATAGTCAAAGTGCCAAAGGTCGTTTCCTACTTGAAACACCGATCTCGGCGAAGGAGTACCTCCGTCATTGACGATGACATTGATTGTATGAGCCAAGGAGGAGTCGGCGTTCAAAGTCGCGACCACTCCGATTTTCCAAATACCTCGTCCGTTTCTGGTAAAGGCGTATAAACAATCCCCGTAAATTTTTAACTTAGTAATAACCACGCCGGAGAGTGGATCAAGTTGGATAAAACCAGCATTTTTAACTGGTGAAGCGGCTAAATTAACATCAAAAGTCCCAAAATCTCCTAAAGTCAAAGTAGGTGGATTGGCCGAAGGGCTGGTGGCGTAAGGATTGGAAAAGTAAATCCTGTCCGGATAAGTCGTATTCGTCATATACAACCGCTGATTCCAAAAAACTACTTGTTTGCCGACATTACCGTTGGCCGCTACTTCAGTTAAAGTCGCGTTGTCATAGTAAACCAAATTATTAGTTCCGTTGGCTATGTAAAGACGATCGAGGGCTTGCTGAAACTCTGTGTCTAATCCGGTGGTAAAAGTAAAACCTGTAAGTGTACTCCAACTCGCTCCACTCTTCTTTTTAACTAAAGTTCCGGCCGAAACAATTAGTTCATTAACGGACGGGGTTTTATAAATTCCCATTCCGGTTATAGCTTTTCCCGATACAACCTCTCCGCCATACTTTGAAGAACCTGACCTTTTTGAGGCCGAGCCGTTATCGTCCGGCCAGACATTCTTGCCATAGGGGATTTCCGTATCTTCAACCATACTCTTGCTTTGAACATAAGAGTTATAAAATTTTTTAAAGCTTGGAATTGTGAAGTTTTTAAGCCGACTTGCCATATTATCTTTGCGTCATTAAAGTTTCCGATCTTGATCCGTCTATCTCGTCAATAGGATTTCTTAAAGGCGTTCTGGTGGTGTTGTTTGCTCTATCATTTGATTTCATTTTGTCTAATCGCTCAAGGTATTTCTGATAGAATCTGTCGTAGTTGTCCTCGTCTCTCTCGGAAGCCAGCCAGTATTTGGCCACCGCCAAATAAACAACCGCCTGCGGGTCTGGGATTGCACAAACTTGTGATCCTGATAATTCGGTAGGCACTCTAAAGTAGTAAAATACAACTGTTCCTGAAGTTTGATTCGAGTTAAACTGATACCTGTCTGTCGAAGTATTGTAGGTAAGCCAGTAAACATAGTCAGAGGTCGAATAGGAATCTAAATCCTTAACTGAAACTCTGCCCATTATGTGATCATTGTCTGTTCCAGCAACAGCGATATAAGCGGTTTCTAAGCCCATTTGCGGATTGTAATCAGCCGGTAAACCAAAAATGCCCGATGATAAAGCCGTTGAAGTCGTGGTTAAAAGCCAACTCCACCTATTCTCGTGGCAGGCTTGGTTGATAGCGTCATTGATAGCGTTGTCTCTTAAAGTAACGGCCGTTGCATTGTTTGTCTTGCCAAGATAATTGGCTACTTTCCTCTGTAAAGTTGCGTAAGTTTCTAACATTTTTCTCCTTCCTGATTAACGATTTTCTGGTCATATAAAAAACGCCCTAACATTTCCGCGATGTAGGGTCGGCCGGTCTCCTTTTTATAATCTAAAACTATATCACTTTGAGGCGATATAGAACTCTTGATTTCGGTGGGTACTTCTCTGACTCGCGGATCGGTAAACTTCAAGCCATTTTTCTTTGTTACCACTGAAAGTCCATTTATTTTTAACGTCGGTGTAAGCTCGCTCACCCATCTCCTTGCGTAACCTCCCGTTATTGATTAACAATTTAAGATACTTTTCCCATTCTTCCGGCGTATCAGCCAGAAATCCGGTTTCTCCGTGCTTCACCTTATTTATATAAAGGAACTTCTGAAACACACCCGG
>Ga0315284_10012948_pt1 | contig 11880 bp, 7 predicted proteins | sample YL17G09_16_MG_FD_203696 | JGI IMG/M metagenome (GOLD analysis project Ga0315284, IMG submission 203696) | Sediment microbial communities from Yellowstone Lake, YNP, Wyoming, USA - YL17G09_16 | ecosystem: Environmental > Aquatic > Freshwater > Lake > Sediment | place: USA: Wyoming | collected...
CGATCACCTATATGTTGAAGCACTGGGAACCGCTAACGTTGTTCCTGCGCCGAGCGGGTGCCCCGCTGGACAACAACCTTTGCGAAAGGGCCCTGAAAAAGGCCATCCTGCATCGCAAGAATTCTCTTTTTTATAAAACCCGCAAAGGCGCGCAAGTGGGCGACCTGTACATGAGCCTCATTCATACCTGCGAATTGAACGACGCCAATCCCTTTGACTACCTGACGGAGCTGCAGCGACACGCCGCCGAACTGGCGAAGCATCCCGCACAGTGGATGCCCTGGAACTACCGCCAGACCCTGCCGCGGGCCGGCACGAGCGAGGATTCCGCGTAGACCCCCGCCGGGAATAGAATGCCTCCCACCTAGCCGGAAACCATAGATTCTGGTCGGACCGATCCACCCCTTCGAAATGGACCAAAAACGCGCAATTTCGAGATCAAAATCCGGCAGGGTTTTTTGCCACCCCTCCGGACGGGCCCCAACTGAGCTGCGCGTGGGTCTTTACCTACGACTTTGGCGACAGTTGGGAGCATGCGAGCGTCGTGGAGAAAGTGCTACCACCCGAACCGGAGCTTGCTTATCCAGTTTGGGTGGGCGGCAAACTCCAAGGTTCGCCCGAAGACTGCGGGGGTATTTCGGGTTTCTACATCCTCCTGGAAGCTATCCGTGATCCAGCCCACGACCAGCATGAGGAAATGTTGGAATGGGTTGGCGGCGATTTCGATCCCCAGGCATTCTCCGTCGATGACGTCAACCAGCGACTTGCGCCCCTGCAGCGGCGCCGGCCCAAGGGCTGAAAGCAAGTGAATCTCCGCTCAGAAAGGGGCCTCCGACACCACTACGCAGCCTTGCCGAAAGGACACGGTTCATCATTACATACTTCTGGATGTATGAGGCGACGGTACCCTTAAGTGGGATCTCCAAACTTAGTTCATCAAGGTTTGTTTCACCTCGGGGGGTCAGCTCGATGTGATAAAACATCAGGCCATCGTACTCGGTGTGCACGGTAACCACGGCCTTAATGTCGGGGCCACACGAGATTTCGGCTGAGAGGTTAACTTCACCGGCACGAACCAAGCGGGCGACGACCTCTTGAGTGGCGGCGAGAGACCTCGTATCTCCTTTCCGACAAACCAGGGAGATTGGGGCGGCAAGTAAGGACACACCGTTGCTTGCGATTTCTTGCGGGAAGATGGAATTCCCAAACCCGTAGCTGCGTCCCCACATTTTCAACGTGCCCGACTGATACTGCAACGGCGTCCAGGGTGCGATGACCTGCAGCGGAGAGGTGGACTCACTTGTTGTTGCTCATTTCCGTCCTCCGAAGCGGGGCGATGCCGTGGGTGGAACCTGTGGACCAAAGCGCAAGCGCGGACTGTGCTCGCTCGGGCAGCGGGCCTGATCCATGAGTTGGTCCATATTCCCGGTGCGGAACTTCACTAGTTCCGCACTTCATCATGGCTGGGGCTTCTTGTTCCTTAGTGATTCGAGAATGTCGATTGCCTTCGTGGCGTCACTGTCGTTGGGGTTCAGCTTCAAGGCGATATGCAGCTCGCGCAGCCCGTTCTCGACATCACCAGTTCGAGCGTAAATGAGCCCAAGGTTCCTGTGCAGGACAGGAAGTTGCCTGCACTCCCCACACTGCTGCAAGGCCTCTTTGAGCTGGTCGACGGCCTGCGTCCAGTTTTTGTCTTGGGCGGCCTGGAGAGCAAAATTGTTCAATACCTGCACTCGATCGGAAAGTCGATCTTGCTTCTCCAACTCCTGGAAACGCTCCAGGTAAGTCTTCGCCGCAGGATCATTAGCCTTGCTCAGAGCCCGGCTCAGGGCATAGACAGCCTGCCGGTTTTCAGGATCAACGGCAACTGCCGCCTTCAAGTGCTTGATGGCCGCCTCCTGCTTCCCCAGGTGAAGCAGGTTCTGCCCAAGAATAAACTGGGCCGTACCATTATCGGGCTGCAAGGAAACCAGCTTCTCGAAGGCTTCGGCGGAAGCGGCAAAGTTACCTGCGTTCCTCTCCACCAGACCCCTCAAGTAAAGGAGCTCCGGATAGTCCGGCACAAGGGAGTAGGCCGTCTCGGCCTCGGCTCTGGCCTGCTCGCGCTTGCCCATATCATAGAGAACTTTAGCTTTATTGTAGTGCGCCACCCCCGAGTTGCCGTGCAGTTGTATGGCCCGCGTAAATTCCTTGAGAGCACCCTGTAGATCATACTGATCGGCAAGGGCAATCCCCAAATTGACATGGGCATCAGCGGAATTGGGTTTCAATTCCAGAACCTTCGTGAATGCCTCGATCGCCTCCTTTTTCCGGCCCGCTTTCCCCTTCGCCATGCCCAGCACGGTGTAGGCGTCAGCATAAGTGGGAGACAATTGAATGGCCTTCTGAAATAGTTGGATGGCACCGGGGTAATCTTCCTGACGGGCTAATACAATTCCCCAGTTAAGAAAAGCCTTGCTGTATTTTGGATCATCTGTGGTTGCCTTCTGAAACAGGGGAATGGCCTCGGAGTTCTTCCCCAATCGCACGTACAGGCTGCCCAGATTGTTCTCGGCTTCGGCGTTTGCGGGGTTAGTCGACAAGGCGGCTTTGAACTCACGTTCGGCCTCTGCTAGCTTGCCATCTGCCATGTAGAGGATGCCCAGTTGATTGCGGGCCTCCACAGAATTGGGATCGAGAGCAACCGACTGTTCCAACTCGCGCTCCTCTTCCCGCACATCCCCGAGTCTGTCGAGCGCCAGCGACAGGTTGTAGTGCATTCTGGCATCATCCGGTGTCAGTTTCAGGGCTTCACGGTAAGCGGCCGCCGCACCTCGCGGGTCGCCTTGGTCAAGGAGAGCATTTCCCTTGGCGCCCAACTGGGCCGCATCCTCGCCCCGACGACTCCACTCTTTTGCTTGAGAAAAGGCTTGCATCTCCTTCGAAGCCTTGCTGAGTTCCTTTTTCTTGCGGAAGATCAGACCTAATTGGTAGGGGGCTTCTGGGGCATGAGGGTTCAGCTTTTTCGCAATTTCCAGTTCCTGCGTCGCTTCATCCAGCCGGTCCTGGTGCGAAAGGGCAAGCCCGAGGTTAAAACGCACATCGTAATCGTCAGGCTTCAGTTCAGCCGCCCGACGCAACGATTCCACCGCCTTGGTATATTCTCCATGCATCCGATAGGCCCGACCCAGTACGTAGTACCCCTCGTAGTCCTTGGGACGGTGGCGGATGTATACCTGAAGCAAGGGCCCCACCGACGCTTCCCCTCCCACCTCTAGCAGCGCTTTCGCCAACGAAAGTCGGGCTGTCAAATTTTGGGGATCCAGCTTCAGCGCCTGTTGGAATTCCTCCGCTGCTTCACCATATCGAATTGTCTTGGCACAAAGCGTGCCCAGATTGTAGTGAGCCTCTGAAGATTTCGGGTAGGAGGCAACCAGTGCTTTCAATGCTGCGATTGCCTCATCGTTGTTTCCATTGGCCTCATAAGCCAGACCCAGGGATAGCTGCAACCCGTAGTCCAGATCCCGTGGGTGGTTTATGCCCAGGGCCTGATGCAGATAGAGAATTTCCGCAGGATATTTCTTCTGAAGATGGAGAACACTGGCCAGGTTGGCTGCCGCATACGCGAATTCCGGTTTGATCTTCAGCGCCGTCTGGAATTCTTCCACTGCGCCGTCCAAGTCTCCCCGCTTCTCAAGAACAAGTCCCAGGGCGTTGTGAGCCAGGAACATGTCCGGTTTCTGTTTGATGGCAGCGCGCAACTCGTTGGCAGCCGATGGCAAGTCACCCTGGGGGACCAGCGCGAGCGCTAAATTGTAATGAGCCTCCGACAACGACGGGTCGAGACGGAGAGCCAGCCTGAAGGCAGCGACTGCACACGAAGGCTGCTTCTTCCGTCCGTACAAAATCCCCAGAACGTTGAATGCTGGAGCGGATGGGTGGTTTGAAACAGTCGTCAACAGCCTGGATATCTCCTGGGATTTCTTCCCAGCCTCCAGGCATTCCGAAGGTAACACGTCCGCCGGTTCAGCCTTGCCCGCGTGAGAATCAGATGCTCCCTCACATGGCGTAGGTAGGGAAAAAAGGGCCAGCACAAACAGAACCGCCGTCAAGGCTGCCGTTTGACTAACCAGTTCGTACCACCGCGGTTTCTTAGGCCCAACAAAATGCATATCGGGTTCTACCTCCGAATTCGTTCCGTGCTCTATGTTGTCAGAATATCCTGAAAGGAGGATGTCGTCTACCAGAGTAACGTCTATGGCCAAATCCTGTGAACTGCGCAAACCAATCGCCTGAACTTAGGGAGGATTCCCGATGTCGTAGTCGGGGTAGGTGCTATCCCCGAGACAGAACCCGTCGATGTGTTTTGTAGTCAGGAGAACATAGCGCATCCCCACGTCGTGGGCCAGTTTCACCCGGCGGTCGGCCTGGGCCGCGAGATTAGCGGGAGGATTGAAAACTCCTGCAGGCAATGTTCCATCGCTTCACTCCACATCGGAAGAGGGGTGACGCAACATTTCCGGCAAGCGAAGGCAGTCTAGTCTTCACCGCTAACTTCGTTTGACTTCGGACCGAAGAGCTGGGTTACTTTTTCTCTCTACCACATGATCAGTGATACAATCCGCCGTCGTCTACAAGGCTTCAGATTGAAGCTCGCGCCAAGCGGTGGCGGTCCAGTGTATGGCGCGTCGCTCCGATACTCCAGCGGAGCCAGGGGTCAAAGAAGATGGGGATGAAGTCCCTCCGGATTTCCGATTTGAATCTGACCTAATCAGCTTATGATGGCCTCAGACGCCTTTATCCATAGGGCTCTGAACGCGAGGAAGGCATGGAAATCCCGCTCAGATCGGTGTTGCCTGAAAGCCAGAACGTACGATCGATGTCTCCGGCAAAGTTGGCCACCCGGGAAGATCTTTCTTCCTGGAAGGAGGCAGCGTGATGTGTAATTGCCGGATGGCGCCGCGCCGAGGTATGATCGGGTGCTGAAACAGCTATGGCCCGGCGGCTTGCGCTGTCCAACTTTCAGGAGGGAGGAACTAATGGAACGCAGAGATTTCATGAGAGGTGTCCTGGCGGTAGCCTCCGCGGGTCCCTTCGCAGGCAAAGCCCTGGGGGCAAACGACCGGATCCGCGTCGGCCAAATCGGTCTGGGTGGCCGGGGCAAGTATGAATATGAAGTCTGTATGCAGAACCCCGGCTGCGAGATCGTGGCGGTAGCCGACGTCTATCAGCCGCTGGTAGATTTGGCGGTGCGACGGCTGGGGAACAAGGCCACCGGCTACACCGACTTTCGCCGGATACTGGACCGCAAAGACGTCGATGCCGTGTTTGTTTCCACTCCCGACCACTGGCATGCCATTGCCAGCCTCATGGCCTGCCAGGCGGGAAAGGACGTCTACTGCGAAAAACCCCTAACCCACACCATCGAGGAAGGCCGCCGCATGGTGGACGCGGCGCGAAAGTACAATCGGGTGTTTCAGACGGGCAGCCAACAACGCTCCGCGCCTCACTACCGGAAGATTGTCGAGTTGATCCAGAGTGGATATATCGGGAAAGTGGCCATGGTTGAATGTTGGAACATGATGAATGAATATCCCGAAGGCCAGGGCAATCCGCCGGATAGTGATCCACCGCCCGGTTTGGACTGGGACATGTTCCTGGGGCCGGCCCCCAAGCGGCCTTATAACCTTAATCGCTTCATCTATACCTATCGGCAGTTCTGGGACTACGCGGGGAGCATGATGGCGGACTGGGGAGCGCATCACCTGGACATTATTCATTGGGCCATGGGAGTGGATGCCCCAAAGAGTGCCACCGCCGTCGGGGGAAAATTCGTGATGCAAGATGATCGTGAGACCCCGGACACTTTCACGGGTGAATTCGAGTATCCTGGCTTCACGGCGCGTTATACCTACCGCTACACGAACGCGCAGCCCATCTTTGAGCGTCCGTACGGCATCGCCTTTTACGGCACGCTGGGCACCTTGGTCGTGGACCGCAGCAGCTACGTGATCTTTCCGGAAATGCGCCCTGAGATATTCCATTCCAACATTGACCAAATTGGAAGCCTCGTAGGCGGATGGGAAGCGGCACTGTCGACGACTGGGGCTAAACCCCGCACGCCCCCCACGCGGCAGATCGCGGGTCCCCGCCGACCCCTGTGCCAGGCTATGGAGGAAACCGGTATTTCCATCGACCCGAGCTCGCAAATTGCGCATGTGCAGAACTTCCTTGATTGCGTCAGATCCCGCGAGAAACCTGTGGCCGATGTGGAGATTGGCTTCAAGACCATTACCGCATGCCACCTCGGGGTGATCGCTTATAAAGTTAAACGGGAGATACACTGGGACGCGCAGCAGGAGAGAATCATCGGGGACGAGGAGGCCCAGAAACTAACATCGAAAGAGTACCGCGCACCTTGGGTTCTTCCCAAGGTCTAGCTATTTCTGTGCGGGGGGGACCTTGTTGGTCCTCCCCTAAGATTCTGATGCTCGGAGCACGGTCCGCCCCGACGAAGGGGGGAAGCGTTCCCTTGTCAAGAAAAGACGACGATCACAAGTCGCCGTGACAGCTTGGAAAGCCGGGTTGCCATGGCCCTCGGTTTAAGCCGACTTCAGCCCGAAGACTTTTTCCGCATAGAGGCGGCTCAAGCGCAAGTCCTCTTCGAGTGAACGGGTAATTTTCGTGCTTTTCTCGTAGGCCAGCTCAACCACCAAGTATCCGCTGAAGCCAATTTCTTTCAAGTAATCCGTGATCTTGCTGTAAGCGATGTCGCCTGCGCCGAACTCCTCCATCCAGACCCCCTGTTGGTCGTTGCGCAGGTGCAGGCTCGCCAGCCGCTTGCCGACTTCCCGCAGAAATGCCAACGGCTCCTGGCCTCCACGCACCGCCCAGTCCACATCCACGCAGCAGGAGACGAGCTGCGGATCCGTATGCTGCAACTGGAAGCGCCATTCGCGGGCATTATCCACCAGCTCGGGAGTGTGATGATGGACCATCAGGTGCACGCCCAGTTTTTGCAGCGCAGTACCCAGCCGGTTGAGGTTGCGCGCCTGCAGGTCGAGCTCCGCGTCGGTCTTTCGTTCGCCGCGCGGTTTGGGACTGGGGTTGGTCACAATCCAATGTAACCCGGCGCCCTTTAGTTCCCTGGCAGTCTGCGTAATCGCTGTGATCGACTTTTCCCCTTCAACTGCCTCGTGCAGAGTCGAACCTGCGTAAAGGGTGGGAATTTCCAATTGCTCATTTTTCAGCAAGCCCAGAGTCTTGGCGCGCAGGTCCGGCTGGAAGAATTCCGGCATCAGTTCAACCCGACGATAGCCGGCGCGATGGATGGCTGCAAGCGCGTCATCAAGCCCCTCGGCAATCGTTTTTTTCTGGGATTGAAACTGTTGGATCCAGACGTATATCTGCACAGAAAGTTTGGGCGCATAACGGCGCGTAGCGGCCGTCGCGAAAGCCGAAAGCCACTTCGAGGGGAGCAGCGTGCCACCGGCGAGTATCGCCATCTTTGCCAGCATGTCTCGCCGAGTCCGGGGCGCTGAAAACACCGACATAGGGAGCCACCCTTCCTCTCTTCTCGGGGTTGAGCTTTTCGGTCTGAAGTCTGCAGACCGGGTATTCCCGATGTACACAAGAAACAGGGTGGAATATATCAACGCGCTGCGAGCCGGGTCAAGGGTATAGTGCGGCCTGTCGAATCCGCAGCTTTGGAGAAGCCCACTGACCTCTCGATAGGGCAGCGGCGAAGGGTGTATCCTGTTCGGCACCCCCAGTGTATACTGGGCAGCGCGAAATAGGAGCGATGATTGCCTCGTCCTGCTGATCGGATGAGGGGAGTTCTACCGCCGGAGCGGCTGCCAGGCGCCGACGAGACGTGAGTGGGAGGAAGAGCCATGACCGTGGACCTCAATCTTGAGCACCAAGCCCCACTCCCGAAAAAGAAGGACTACGCCATCGGGGCTATCGGGGCGGGATTCATCATGCGTGATTGCCACCTGGTGGCCTATGGCCAGGCGGGCTACAAGGTGGTGGCGATCACAGCCCACCCGCCGGCGCAGGCCCGAGAAGTAGCCAGACTGCGCGGTATTCCCAAGGTCTATGACACCTACCAAGAGCTATTAGCCGACCCCTCCATCGAGGTCGTGGACATTGCGGTCCCACCGAACGTTCAGTTGGACGTGGTGCGGGAGGCGGTGAAGCACGCCCGGCACGTCAAGGGCATCCTGGCGCAAAAACCCCTGGCGATGAACTACCAGGACGCCAAGGAAACGGTACGCCTCTGCGAAGGGGCCGGCATCACGCTGGCCGTGAATCACAATATGCGCTACGACCAGTCGATCCGGGCACTTAAGACAGTACTCCAGCGCGGGTACCTCGGCGAACCGGTTCTGGCCACGATCGAGATGCGGGCCATTCCGCACTGGCAATCGTGGCTCAAGGATTTGAACCGCCTGACGCTCCTGAACATGAGCATCCACCACCTGGATAGCTTCCGGTTTCTGTTCGGCGAGCCGGAGAGCGTATACGCTAGCGCGCGCACGGACCCGCGCACGACGCTCAGGCACCGGGACGGCATCGTGCTTTATATCCTCGAATACGCGAACGGCTTCCGGGCCACGTCTTGGGATGATGTGTGGGCCGGACCCGCGCGCGAAGGCGGCGCTCCCGACTGTTACATCAAGTGGAGAGTTGAAGGCACGGACGGCATGGCGCAGGGGACTATCGGCTGGCCTTCTTATCCCAACGTTACTCCAAGCACGATCGACTTTACGACCAAACTTCAGTCCGGCTGCTGGTTCTCTCCCCGGTGGAGTCAAGTGTGGTTTCCGGATGCCTTTGAGGGCACGATGGGACAACTGCTGGATGCCCTTGCCGACGGCAGCGAGCCGGCCGTGAGTGGCCGTGACAACCTTAAGACCATGGCGCTGGTCGATGCCTGCTATAGGTCGATTGAGGAGCATCGGCCGGTCAAAATCGAAGAGATCCTGAACACTTGAGCGCGTTGAGTACCGGCGCGGATCGGTGCTCGATGGAACACCGCACCCGGCCAGATCCTTTTTGAGGAGGACTAATCGTCATGAAGCTTGGACTCATCAACTCCGCTTGGGCCGGGACCTCTGTGGGCACGGCCGAGGGTATTCGCCGGACCCAAGAAATCGGCTTTGACACCATTGACATCTTCGCCGATCCGCTGGAAATCAACATCAAGGAACGCCGGCTCATCAAGGACACCGGTCGCGCGGTCGGGCTGCCGGTCATATCGGTCTGCTGCTGCGCTCTCGGCATTGCTGACTTCAATGTTCCCGTGCAGCGTTTCCATGTTGAGCGCGCGAAGGCGTACCTTGACTTAGTGTATGAGCTCGAGGCGAAGAACCTTCTCTTGGTGGTTGGCGAGTACATCTGGCAGCAGGAGGTGATCGCCCCGGCGGCCCAATGGGGCTGGGCGGTGGATAACGTGCGGACGCTCGGCAACTATGCGGCAGACCTCGGCCTGGAAGTTGCCGTTGAGCTTGAGCCTTTCCAACTTTCCATGGTGAACACGCTCGACAAGATGGTGCAATTCCTGGACGATGTGCGCCACCCGGCGGTGCGCGCCAATTTGGACATTTCGCACCTGCACCTGGCTCATACGCCTGCCACGGAGATTCAACGCCTCAAGGGGCGCATTGCTCACTGCCACTTCTCCGATTGCGACGGCAAGAAGCACGGTGACTTGCCGCCGGGGCGCGGCGTCGTGGACTTCATTCCCTATTTGACGGAGCTGAAGAAAACCGGCTTTGATGGGACGGTGAGCATCGAGCTCGAGTACTCACCCGAACCCGCGAAGATTGTGGACTGGGTCACTGAGGCCTACCGCGAGACTAACCGCCTAATGCAGCAGCTTGGCATCCGCGGCTAGCCACGCGGTAGGACTGCGGGACGACCTGGAGCAGTTTGCTTGTTTGGTGCACAGCGTTCTTATCGCGAGGAGTGATCGAATGTCCAGATTTGGTTTTGCGCTCGTTTGTTTCGTGGCTGTGGTTGCTTGTCTTCCTGTCTGCGCTGCGGACGGGCCATTGCGGCCGGTGGATTTGCGTTGCGAGTATCGCAAGAACCCGCTGGGTATCGACGCACCACAGCCGCGGCTGAGCTGGATTCTGGAGGCGACCGATCCCGGAGCGCGCGGGCAGATGCAGACGGCTTACCAGATCCTAGTGGCGAGCACGGAGGAGCGCCTGCGTGCCAACCAGGGTGATCTCTGGGACGCGGGAAAGGCGAACTCCGACCACTCCATTCAGGTGGTCTACAGTGGCAAAGCGCTGGCCTCGAAGAGTCAGGTCTGGTGGAAAGTCCGCGTGTGGGACAAATCGGGAAGGCCATCGGCTTGGAGTGCGCCCGCCTTCTGGTCGATGGGGTTACTGAAAGCGGACGACTGGCAGGGGAAGTGGATTGGCCTGGATGGCGGCGAGGGCAAGCCGGCGGATCTGAAGGGCGCCCATTGGCTGTGGTCGTCCGAGAAGGGCCCGAGCACGCGATATTTCCGGCGGACGATCGAGGTCGCGCCAGACAATCCAGTTACGGATGTTCTCTTGTGGCTGGCGGGCACGGGCAGCACTACGGTTTACGTCAACGGAGTGAAAGTTGGGACCGGCGAGGGGATAAAGGACGCGGTCTCATCTGATGTTGCTGGCAATCTGCATGCTGGCAAGAGCGTTCTGGCCGTGTCTGTGAACGCCAGCGGGAGTGAACCGGCGGGCTTGATTGGCGCAATGCAGATGGACTTCGCCCGGGGCGAACACGTAGTTATCCGCACGGATGAACAGTGGCGGGTCTCTAGCGCTGAACCCCCTCCTAACTGGAACGAGCATGACTTCGACGATTCTGGATGGGCTGCCGTCAAAGGGCTCGGGGACTATGGGATGGCTCCCTGGGGCGACGTGGGCTGGGCGGAACGCACTGTCCTGCCCGCCCGCATGCTGCGTAAGGACTTCCGAGTAGCAGGACCGTTGAGGCGCGCCGCACTTTATATCTCCGGATTGGGACTCGCTGAAGCTTATCTGAATGGCGCCAAGGTCAGCCAGGACGTGCTGGTTCCGGCCCTGAGCGAATACGATAAGCGGGTTTTCTACTTGACCTACGACATCACGAAGAGTCTGCGGCCGGGCGACAATGCCATCGGCGTGATGCTCGGCAATGGACGGTATTTCGCGATGCGGGTCAAGGTCCCCACGTTCATGCGGACGTACGGCTATCCCAAGCTGCGGCTACAACTGGAAATCGAATACAGCAACGGCAAGGTGGAGTGTGTGGCGAGCGATGAGAGCTGGAAGCTGACCACCGAAGGCCCGATCCGTGCCAACAACGAATATGACGGCGAAGTTTACGATGCTCGTAAGGAGATGGAGGGCTGGAGCCGTCCCGGCTTCAATGATGCGGGATGGCAGGCAGCCCAAGTGGTGGGAGGTCCGGCGGGCATCCTCGCCGCGCAGATGATCGAACCTATCCAGGTCACCGAAACCCTCAAGCCGATCAAAATCACTCAACCGAAGCCCGGCCTTTACATCTTCGACATGGGGCAGAACATGGTCGGCTGGTGCCGGCTGACTGTCTCCGGGCCCAGGGGCGCCGAAGTGTCGCTGCGGCATGCGGAAAGGCTGCGGCCCGACGGCACCCTCTATCTGGACAACCTGCGCTCCGCCACGGTGACGGATATCTACGCTCTCAAGGGGAAGGGCGTCGAGGTCTATGAGCCGCGCTTCGTCTATCACGGTTTCCGCTACGTGGAAGTGAGGGGTTTTCCTGGCAGGCCGACCTTGGCTTCCCTCGAGGGGCGTGAAGTTCACGATGCCGTTGAGCGTAACGCCGATTTCACCACTTCCAATTCGCGGCTAAACCAGATTTTCAAGAACATCGTATGGGGCA
>Ga0315284_10012949_pt1 | contig 11880 bp, 8 predicted proteins | sample YL17G09_16_MG_FD_203696 | JGI IMG/M metagenome (GOLD analysis project Ga0315284, IMG submission 203696) | Sediment microbial communities from Yellowstone Lake, YNP, Wyoming, USA - YL17G09_16 | ecosystem: Environmental > Aquatic > Freshwater > Lake > Sediment | place: USA: Wyoming | collected...
GTCCACTAGTCCGTGCGATTCACCCCACTCGGCCCGAACCTTGCGGTCCCCCGTGCTGTCCTCGATCAGGTGAATCACGGTCTGGTAGTCGCGGCTGGGGTCCTGGGCGTAGAGCAGCGCGGCGAGCGAGGCGACCTGGGGCGTGGCGCTTGAGGTGGCGTTGAACCAGTTGGTCTGCGCCTCCCACCGTCCTTCGCGCGGCGGGGTGCTCATGCTCGCGTAGGGCTTCTGGAACTCGCCGTCGGGAAGGTACGCCAGGTTCGGGCAGTAGTACATCATGCTCGCGATGATGCCGTAGCCGGGTGCGCTGACGCACTTCGCCCCCAGGCTCGACGCCTCGTGAGTGATGTCGATGGCCCAGGGTTTGCCAGGGTCAAACGGCATGGTTGCGGTGACGGCGACGGTGAACGCCTCCTCACCCGGTATGCCAGGTTCGCCCTGCCGGCTGTTCCCTGCCGCAAACAGGTAGACGCGGTCGTTATGTCGCAGGTCCTCGGCGATCGCGCCGGCGCCTTTGCGCGCCAGATCGGCAATCAAGCGCCATTGCGCGCCGGAGAACTCATTGCGCGAGATCGAGGCCGAGGTCGTGACCACGCGCACGTCGCCGGTGTTCTGCACGGGGCTGGCCGCATCAGGAGTGAGCTGGCCCGTGGGGAAGTTGTTGGCAAGGCAGGCGACGAGCTTGATGAACGAGCTGACCGGCGACCTGACGTGCAGGCCGGTGATAACGTAGGCCCGCTGGCTCTTCACGCTGGCGGGCAGGATGCGAATCGCATCGCCTTCGGCGCCGAACCCGGCGGTGCAGCGGGCGACGATGCCGGCGACGCAGGTCCCGTGGTAGGCGGGCCGGCCCTGAATCGCCGGCCGTGGCAGGCCCACCGCCGCAGGGGTATCCCGGTTAGTCAGCTCCATTTCTGCGGCCGGGCGGTCGGCGGGCGCGGCAACGCGGAAGCTGCGGTAGTTGGCGTCGATGCTGTTTGGGTGCAGGCGCCCGGCGAGGTCCGGATGGTTGATCTGGACTCCGGTGTCGGCGATGCACACGGTCACCGGAGCCAGCGGGGGGCTGCCCGCCGCGCGATACGCCCGCAGCGCCGCAGCCTGGTTCGTGCCATAGACGATGCCGCAGCGACGCATGAACTCCGGGTTCTGCTTAAGCAGGTCCGCCCAACCTACCGCGGTGCCGTCGGGAGAGCAGAGCCGGTAGTACTCGAAGTCGGGCAGGGGGTCCGGCCACGCCGGATGCGCCGCCCAATCCGCTATGCTACCGGTGAAGATGTGATAGGCGTCGTCGAGCAGGGTGACGCCGTAGGGCGGCCGCGCCTCGGGCATGACGCCGGGTCGGCCCTCCGGCGTGGGTGGTGTGCCAGGCTTGGCGGGCTGCTCCGCGGGCGCGGCGTGCTGCTCCGCGGGCGCCTCGTCGTCAGCCCATTCGAGCACCAGCGCGTCGGGACAGGCCCAGTGCACCCGCGGGTCGTCGTTGAGCAGCGCGATCAGCTCCGGCAGGACGCGTGGGGGGAGCGGCACTCGCAGTGCCCAGGCCCGGACGTAGTCGAGAGGGGTCCAGAGGCGCACGTCGAGTTCGTGGTAGGTAAAGCCGTCCTGCGGGACGATCCACTCGAAGCTCGGCTCAAGCCCGTACTGCTGCCACAGCGCACGCCGCTCAGAGGCGCTCAGCGTGGGGTCCGTCTCGGCGATGACGCGCCCGGCGAGGCACGGCAGGCCGGGGCAGTGCGCCGGGTCATAGTCGATGACCGCGGTATCCTCGCCACCGCGGCTGACGCTCAGGCAGGCCGGGAGGCCGAGCAGCGCGCAGCCTGCAGCGGCAAGCAGGATGAGTCTAAGCAGACGCACCTTGTGCATTGTAACCTCGCCGGGCATGTAGGGGGTCGCGGCGGCGGTTGGGTAGAATAGCGGACCTTTGCGGGAGCAAGCAGCAGCTAGATGACCGGTGTGGAACACGTGAGGATTGGGCGAATCGGCCCGGAGCACTTGGGCCGCAGCATGCGCGTGCAGGGCTGGCTGCGCAACAGCCCGGGAGACAAGGGTCGCCCACATGCCCCCACAGAAGTCTTCCAGTCAGGAAGGCGCTAAGGCTGCTTGAATACCCAACAGGTCAGCTAGGCTAGGGCTTGGTTCTTGACCTACCTCGTCCTCCTGACTTCATACCCATGCCGTAGTTGGATGTATGGAAGGGGTCCTTCTGCTTGCCAGTTCCAGATGCGGAACTTATCTTCAACGAGCAAGGTCCAGTACCCATCTTGGGCTCTTTCGGAGCCTTCGGGATCTTTGGCATCTTTGGGGCACCACGCGCCATGGAATCCTCCTACTGTAGCTTGACATTGGCAATGAGGTCGCAAGACTGACTATAACACCAACTTCGTTATCCTGTGAAGGGATTACGACTGATGCTCTGATGGAGTAGCGAGCTGCGCTATGATAAAGAACAAACGGCTTGGAGAGCCATGTCGGACATCGAGACGCTGAGGATTGGGCGAATCGGCCCGGAGCACCTGGGCAGCATTGTGCGCGTTCAGGGCTGGCTGCGCAACAAGCCGGGGGGCAAGGGGCGCTACTTCCTCTGGCTGCGCGACGGCTCGGGCGAGATCCAGGCCATCGCCGAGCAGTCGGCGCTGCCGGAAGCGGTCTGGCTAGACTGCGAGCGCATCGGCATCGAGAGCAGCGTCATCGTCGAGGGCGTGGTGGCCGCCCATCCCAAGCAGGAGGGTGTGTTCGAGCTCAAGCTGGCCGGGCTGACCGTGGTGCAGTGCGTGGGCGCGCAGGGCGAGTTCGGCGAGTACCCCATCGGCAAGAAGGAGCACGGCGTCGAGTTCCTGATGAAGAACCGCCACCTCTGGCTGCGCAGCAAGCGCCAGAGCGCCATCCTGCGCATCCGCAACGAGGTCGAGAAGGCGTGGGCGGATTTCCTCTACGAGCGCGGGTTCTACCGCGTGGACACGCCGATCTTCACGCCCAACGCCTGCGAGGGCACGACGACGCTGTTCAGCGTGGACTATCACGGCGACACGGCGTACCTGGCGCAGAGCGGCCAGCTCTACAACGAGGCGGACATCGGCGCGCTGGGGCAGGTGTACTGCTTCGGGCCGACGTTCCGCGCCGAGAAGAGCAAGACGCGGCGCCACCTGCTCGAATTCTGGATGCTGGAGATGGAGGCGGCGTTCTACGACTTCGATGCCAATCTGCGCTTCCAGGAGGAGATGGTCGCCTACACCGCAGGGCGCGTGCTCAGTAGCTGCCTCTCCGACCTGCGCGACCTGGAGCGCGATCCAGCGAAGCTGGAGCCTGCGACTGAGACTCCGTATCCGCGCGTGCGGTACGGCGAGGCGATGCGCTTCTGCAACCAGTGGCGGCTCGAGATGGCGGGGAAGGCGCCTGAAGCGGCGTCGAAGCCTTCGCTCCTGGACCTCGCCGACAGCATGGATGAGCTGCGCCAGAAGGCGGACGCCGACTCGCGCCGGCTCTGGGAGAGCGTCTCCGCCGCAGGGGTGAGCTACGAGGATGAGTCTGTGGAGGACGGCGACCAAGCAAGCCGTCAATTGGCGCCGTTCTGCTGGGGAAACGACTTTGGGGCGAAGGATGAAGTTGCGATCGGGTCTCACTTCGACAAACCGGTGTTCGCCACCAACTTCCCGATCGAAGTGAAGGGCTTCTACTTCAAGGACGAGCTGGGGCCCGGCGGGCAGCCGGCGATCGATCCCGTCTTTGCCTCACTTCCCGAGCACATGAAGCTGCCCGGCATGTCGGGCCACACCGTGCTCGGCGCGGACCTGCTCGGCAGCGAGGGCGCGGGGGAGCTGATCGGCGGCAGCCAGCGCGAGGACGACGCGGGGCGGCTGCTCGACAAGATCCACCGTCATGGCCTGCCCGAGGAGTACTTCCAGTGGTACCTCGACACGCGGCGCTTCGGGGGCGTGCCGCACAGCGGCTTCGGCATGGGGCTGGAGCGCGTGCTGTGCTGGCTGTGCGGCGGGAGCGACACGCCGGTGCACATCCGCGAGACGATCGCCTTCCCGCGCATGCTGCACCAGTTCGAGCCGTAGTCATAGTGGGCCGAGGCATGATGTTGTCCCGCGGCGGTACAATCTAGGCGTGATCTACCAGGTAGTGTTCATGCCCGGCGAGGACGGCTGGATCGTGGCCGAGTGCCCGTCGCTGCCCGGCTGCGTTACTCAGGGACGCACGCGCGAGGAAGCGCTCGCCAACATCAAGGAGGCGATGGAGCTCTGGCTGCAGGTCGAGGCGGAGGAGCACGGGCAGCCGCCTGAGCCGCGGGAGGTTGAGCTGGCGCTGGTCGAGGTCACCGCTTAGTGCCGCCGCTGCCGGTCTCATTCGAGCCCTGATGCACCCCGTGCGGGTACAATGTGCACATGCGGTTTCAGGTTCTGCTCACACCGGATGAAGGCGGCTGGTACGTAGCCGAGGTGCCTTCACTGCCGGGCTGCATCAGCCAGGGCCGCTCGCGCGATGAGGCCCTTGAGAACGTGAAAGACGCCATCCAGGGCTGGCTGCACGTGCGCCTGATGCGGCTTGGGGGCGACGGAGGGAGCAGCGCGTCGGCCTAGGACTTCGCGCTCAGCGCCGCACCCAGATCCGCGCGCCGGGCACTCCGCTCGGCACCTCGCGCCAGGATGCATCCGTGGGCAGTGCGGCGAGCAGTTGCTGCTCGGGCCTGCCGCCTACTTCCTCGATTAGCACGATCACCTGCACCGGCGTGCGCCCGGTGAGCAGCTCCGTGGGCGAGTAGCGCGGGATGAGGGAGTCGAAGGCGGGGCTGATCGCCGGGTCGTCGAGCCAGAAGCGGGAGTAGGTGGCACTGGGCAGGTTGGACGGCGCGGTCACCGGCCAGCCGACGAGGCCCATCGCGCCGCAGACCTTGCGCCGGTCGTTGCCCGCCAGCTTGAGCGCCTCGCGGCTGAGTTGGGTCAGCTTGGCGCCGCGCTGGCGCCAGTCCAGCACGAACGTGCGTTCACGCCAGGCGTTGTAGCCAATGCCGCCGAGCAGGAGCAGCACAGCAATGCCGCCGAGAATCGCCGGATCCACGACGTTCGTCTGGCGGTATCCCCGCCGCCTGCGGCGCGAAGGCAGTTCCGCGGCGAAGGGTGCGAAGGCGCTGCCCAGCGCCGCGGCAAGGAGCATCAGCCCGGCGGCCTCCGTCAGCGCTGAGGCGCGCGGCGTGAAGTACGTGACGGACACGGCGAGCGTGTAGAGCGCGATGAACGGCAGGAGCCACGCGCTCTCCCAGGCCATCCTGCGGCGGATGAGCAGGATAAGCAGCCAGGCCGCCGCGCCGAGGAGAACGCCCTTGCGCGTGAGGAACACGGGCCAGTTGGCTTGCGCCGCCGCCGCCATCATTATGGGGTCAACCGTTCGTGGAACCTGTGAGCGCCAGGCAGGGTAGTTGTCGAAGATCACGTGCGTGGCCTTCTCCTCCCCCAGCCTTCGGTAGGATTCACCGGCGTAGACCTGCGTCACCGCGGCAGTCTCGATCCTGCCCGTGCACACCCAGAGCGACCAGTAAACCCAGCCCAGCGCGACTGCCGACACGATGAGCACCGCCGCGCCTGCGGGACGGGCCTTGCGGCTGCACAGCATCACGACGGCCGCCGGGATGACGAGCAGCACGGCGTGGTAGCGCAGGCTGAGCAGCACTACGGCGGCCAGCGCGGCAACGGTGGCGGTAGGGGCCACAGAGGTGTGCGGCCTGTAGCCGAGGCTGCGCAGCGCAGCGGCGATGAACACTGCGGCCAGGCCGGTGTACAGCGCGTCGAGATGCGGGTTCATCGCCACCTGGAACACGTCGGGCAGCGAGGCTGCCAGAAGGCCGAGGCAGAGTGCCACCGCTGGCGGGCACCGCCAGAACCGCGCGATGTAGGCGACGGCTCCCGCGGTCAGGCCGGTGCCGGCCGCCGCGAGCACTGCGCCGGCGTTGAGGCTGCTTAAGCCGGCCTGCATGACGCACCACAGCAGCAGGGGATAGCCCGGCGGGAAGTACGGGCTGGCAAGCAGTGCGCCGGTTTTCAGGATCTGAGCCGCGGCGCACATGTAGATGAAGTCGGCGTTGCTCAAGGTGCGGCCGATGTTCAGCCAGGCGACGACGCCTCCTACGACGAGCGCTGAGACCAGCGCGGTGCGCACCGGCGAAGTGTAGCAGCCGCCGCCGACCGGCGTCACAGGTGGGCGCTGGGCGGGAACGGCGCGGGCGGTCACGCTGGCCAGGTGTTCACCTCGTATTGACGGGCTGGTGTTCCTTGCGGAGCGGGCGGCGCGAGGGTAAGATTCCAGTGTAGATGTATCTGTCCCCTTAGCAAGGCTGTGCATGGGGATGTTGGGAGGTCGGGCAATGCGACGGATTGCGGCGTACTTGGCGTGTGGAGTCGCGATGATTGCGCTGTCAGCAGGATGCGGCGGCAGCGCTGTGCCAACGCCGGTGCCTGGGGCCGACGCGCTCTCGACGGCGCTGGGCGGGGGCGGCGCCGAGACGGGGGGCGGGGCTGGATTCTGCGTGAGCGCACTACCGCAGAGCTTTGCGGACGGGAGCGCTAGCGCAGCGTTCGCGCTGGCGGTGGAGCGCGAAGCCGCGGCTGAGGATGGCGGAACCGTTGTATGCATCCACGCCGACGAGCCTTGCAAGCTGCGCGGCGTGCTCTGCCGCGTGGGCTATGACGCCGCGCGGTACGCGCCAGTGGATGCGCATGCGAGTCCCGCGCTTGGAGCCCCTGCGGCGGTGGTGCAGCTCGTCGTGCCGGCCGGGCCGGGAGTCGTGATGGTCGGGATTGTACCCATGGGGGGGCGCGAAGTGCCTGTGCAGGGTGGCGAGGAGCTGGCGCGGGTGGTGTTCGGGGCCTCCAAGCGCGGGGATCCGCCATCGAGGCGCGCGAGTTCGGCGCCGGTGATGGACGAGGCGCGGGCGAAGCTGGTGGTGGACATATCAGGTCGCGCGATCACCTGGAAGCACTACCTGCCGGGCGATTACGATCAGAACGGCGTGGTCGGCCTGCCGGACCTGGTCCCGTTTGCCAAGCACTTCGGCGAGGCCGGGCACTGGAACGGCAACAGCTACGATCCCTTAGCGACGGACACAATTGCCGACGTTATCGACTGCAACAGGGACGCGGCTATAACGCTGGCCGATGTCGTGACGATTGCCCACAACTTCGGTTGCACCGCAGACCATTACACCGTGTTCGGGAGCCTGGACCCGGCCCGCGACATGCCGGAGAGCAACTCCGCGCCGTCTAGGCCCCCGCCGTTGAGCGAGATTCCCGTTGGGCAGATGCTGGGCGACCTGGTCTCCGAGCGGGGCTACTTCCTTCTCACAGACCTCGGGCTCAGTGATGGCTGGGCATACTGGGTGCGGCCGCGCGCTGGAAGCAGCGAAGGCACGCCCAGCAACTATGCCCTGTTTGACACGGTTGGCGCGGCGACGTTCAGCACCGAGATCCAGCCTGAGACATTCCTGTCCGGCACGCTGGAGGGTCTGAACCTGAAGTTCAGCGACGCAGAGGAGGGGCTCTTGGTTGACGTCTGGCTGGAGGGCGCGGAGAACCTTGAGGCGCTCAGCGCCTGGGTGCATTTCGACCCCAGCCGCTTCGACTTGGTCGAGGTATCTGGTGGCATACAAGGATCGGTCTCTAACAGCGAGTTGGCCGGGCGCGTGCTTGTGTTCACTAATTCCCTGTCTTCCATCTCGCAGTCGGCGGGCGGTGAATCGAGCCTGGGCCGTCTCCGATTCGCCAGGCAACCCCAACCTGCGATGGCGGAGCCGGTGGTTCAGGACTGCTCCCTGTATTACGCGTCCACCCAGGACCCAGGCGTGCGAATGTCCTACGACTCAGTAACGCGGGAGCTATCCTGGTACTACGGCAGATATGCGGATTGCGACCAGGATGGGCTGGTACTGATCGACGACATCCTGATGATCGGGTACAACTACGGTGAACTTCCGGATGATCCACGCAGTGCGGCATGGCTCGCCGACTGCTTCGGTGATGGTTATGTGGAGATCAGCGACATGTCGCACATCGGTGTGCACTACGGTCAGGGGCTGACTGGCTACAACGTCTACGCGACGCTGGACCCGCTGTCCGTTCCGCCGAAGGGCGAGCAGCCGCAGAACGCCCCCATCGGCCACGTTTCGCTGTCCGAAGGGCAGGGCGACCCGTTCGTTGACCGCCTGCGGCTCAGCTTCACGGTTCCCGCCCCGCAATCCGGCATGTTCTTGTTCGTTGCCCCAGAGCGAAACGGCCAGGTGGGAGCGATTGCTGTCGGCGGCGTCGTGCCGGTGCCGTAGCGAGGTGGCAAGCGGCGCGACAGAACATGCGCAAGCGGCTCAGTTCTGCTTCATTGACAGCTTGACCGTCCGGCCGCCGCTGTAGAAGACAAAGCCCGGACTCAGCGGGTCGATCGTCGGCGACCATGAACCGATGCTGAAGACAACACCGTCGGGCACGCCGTCGCCGGTGATGTCCGTCCCCGATTCACGGCTCCTGCCGTATAGCACCAGCACGTAGCCCTTCACCACACCCGCCGCATCGTACATCTGCAGGTATGAGAAGTTGCCGGGGGCAATCTCCGACCAGCCGAAGGGCACTTCGCGGGTGTCAAGGTCGCTGGCGCTGCTTGCCGTGAACGGGTTGGCGTAGAACCCCGGCAGTATGTAAGGCTTGTCTGTCACCACGAGCTGGTTGATGTGCTGCGGGTAGCTGTGGTCCGGCTGATCTGCGCAGAAGCGCTCGATGTCGTTCTGAACCTTGTGTAGCCCTTCCTTGGCAAGCTGCTCGGCAGCGCCCAGCATGAGCTGGTCGCTGAGCTTCCCGCCCAGCTTCGCCTTGAGTGCGTAGAATGCCTCGGGCGGGAGCACCTGGGGGTCATCCTGCGCAGGGCATACTCCTCCCACCGTGAGCAGCGCGAGGAGAATCGCGCAACACGCCTGGCGAATGCTGAACATCCCTTCCTCCTGCAAGTGGCTTGGCGGCTGCGCCACGCACCACCGCCGTGTATACGATACAACCGCGCCGCTCATGCGCGGCGCCTATTATAATTCGGATATCCGCAGGAGCGGATGAAGGAGGAACCCGTGGCGCGGCTGGACGAGCATCGCGGCAAGCAGCTGCTCAGCGCGGTGGACATCGCGGTGCCTGAGGGCGATCGGGCGGAGGATGCAGCGCGGGCGGCGGAGATCGCCGCGGCGCTTGGCGGGCCGTGCGTGGTGAAAGCGCTGGCGCTCGTCACCGGGCGGGCGGGGCGGGGCTGGGTGCGCATGGCGGCGACGGCTGAGGAGGCGCAGGCCCACGCCGCGGAGCTGCTGGCCCAGGTAGGCGTGAAGGCCGTGCGCATCGAGCGGCGGCTGGACATCGAGCGCGAGATGTTCGCCGCAGTGGTGATCGACGACCGCGCGGCGGCGCCCGTGGTGGTGCTTTCCAGCCGCGGTGGGACGGGAATCGAGGAGATCGCCAGCGAGCATCCCGCGGACGTAGTGCGGCGCGTGGTGGATATCAGGCGCGGGTTCGCCCCGGACATGGGGCGCGAAATGGCGGAGGCGGTGGGCATCGCCGGGGGCGTGCAAGTGGAGGTTGGGGCGCTGCTGGCCAAGCTCTACGAGGCGTTCCGGCGGTTCGACTGTCGTTCAATCGAGATCAACCCGCTCGCGCTGACCACTGACGGCGGGCTCGTCGCGGCGGATTGCCACGCGACGATCGACGACTACGCGGTGTACCGCCATCCCGAGCTGGGCATCCGCATGGCGCGGGAGATCGGCCATGAGCCCAGCGTGCGCGAGCTCATCGCCTACGAGGTGGAGAAGGACGACCATCGCGGGACGTTTTACTTCATTGAGCTCGCCGACCCGCAGAGCGGCCCGGGCTACGTGGCGTTCCACGGCGCGGGCGGCGGGGGCAGCATGATGAGCATGGACGCGCTGATGAAAGAGGGCTTCAAGCCGGCGAACTTCTGCGACACGAGCGGCAACCCGCCGGCGAGCAAGGTCTACCGCGCGGCGAAGGTCCTGCTCAGCCAGGCGGGAATCGCGGGGTACTTCGCCAGCGGCAGCGGCGTGGCCAGCCAGGAGCAGAGCCAGAGCGCGTGCGGGTTCATTAAGGCGTTCCGCGAGCTTGGGCTCATGGTGCCCGCGGTCATCCGCCTCGGCGGCAACCAGGAGGAGCTGGCTTGCGAGCTGCTGCGTAGATTCTGCAGCGAACTCGACGCGCCGGTTGAGGCCTATGGCAAGGACGACAGCGCGAGGTTCTGCGCCGGGCGGCTGAGGGCGCTGGTGGACGGCTACAAGCCGCCCAGTGTGCCGCGCGGCCCCAGCCCCATCTCGCCTGCGGAGATGCCCGCGGACGCGTACCGGTTCAAGACGATGACCGGCGAGATCAGCATTGACCAGAGCAGATGGACGGCGGAGGGCGCGCAGGCGGCTGTCGAGTCGTGCCCGACGAAGATCCTGAAGCTTGAGCAGTCGCCGTCCGGGCCGGCGGTGGTGCTGGCGATCTCCGAGGCCGAGGCGCGCAAGGGCAAGTGCATCGAGTGCCTGGCCTGCGAGCTGGCGAGCTTCGAGCACGGCTGTCATGCGCTGCACATCGACCTGCCGATGCCGGCAGGCTGGCAGCTTGCCGGAGGTGCGGGATGAGCATCCTGCTGGCGGACGGGGCGAGAGTCATCGTGCAGGGGATCACCGGTCGCGAAGGCGTGGCACGCACACGGCTGATGCTCGGCTACGGCACGAACGTGGTTGGCGGCGTGACGCCGGGGCGCGGCAGCGAGCAGGTGGAAGGCTTGCCTGTGTACGACACGGTGCAGCGCGCCGCCTCCGAGCTGGGGCCCATCGACGCCAGCGTGCTGTTCATCCCCGGACCGGGGGTGAAGGACGCGGCGCTGGAGGCGCTGGCCAACGGCGTGAGGCTGCTCGTCATCGTGCCTGACCGCGTGCCGGTGCAGGACGTGCTGGAGATCAAAGCGGCGGCACGAGACTATGACGCGGACTTCCTCGGCCCGAACACGCTGGGGGTGCTGGCGCCGGATCGCTGGGTGCTGGGCATGATGGGGGGCCGGGCGGAGAGCGCGCGGCAGTTCTTCAAGCGCGGCGTGGTGGGCGTCACCAGTCGCTCCGGCGGGATCACCAGCAGCATCGCGTACTACCTGGCAAAAGCGGGGGTCGGCGCCAGCACGATCGTGCACGTCGGCGGCGACCCGGTTGTGGGCCTGCCACATCCGGAGATCGTGCGGCGGTTCCAAGCGGACCCGGAGACCGCGGCAGTGGTGATGTTCGGCGAGATCGGCGGGACGCAGGAGGAGCAGGTCGCCGAGCTAATCGCGGGGGGCGTCGTCACGAAGCCGGTGATAGCCTACATCGGCGGCAAGGGTACGCAGGAGGGCACGCGCTTCAGCCATGCGGGGGCGATCATCGAGGGCGGCCGGGGCACCCGTGAAGGCAAGATCGACGCGCTCATTCAGGCCGGGGCGACGGTCGTGGAGGACTTTGATCTCCTGCCCGAGGTGACGCTACAAGTCATGCGCGCGCGCGGCATCGCCGTGTAGCGGAGGCTACGCCACTTTCAGGGCTAACTCGTAGAGCTCGCGGTCGATGGTGCGGCGGCCCGAGACAGCCTCAGCCAGGGGGGCCTCGCTGATCACCCCGCCGCGATCGCCGATCATGTCCCCGCTCCTGCCTGCCAGCAGCGCCTCCACCGCGCGATGGCCGCAGCGCGTGGCGAGAATGCGGTCGAACGTCGTCGGCGCGCCGCCGCGCTGGATGTGACCGGGGATGCAGGTGCGCACCTCGAGTTCCTCCGGCGTCTGCGCGTTCAGCCAGCCGGCCAGGTCCGTCGCCCGCCCGGCGCCATCGGCGATGATCACCAGGTTGAA
>Ga0315284_10012950_pt1 | contig 11879 bp, 12 predicted proteins | sample YL17G09_16_MG_FD_203696 | JGI IMG/M metagenome (GOLD analysis project Ga0315284, IMG submission 203696) | Sediment microbial communities from Yellowstone Lake, YNP, Wyoming, USA - YL17G09_16 | ecosystem: Environmental > Aquatic > Freshwater > Lake > Sediment | place: USA: Wyoming | collected...
AAATCAGCATCACGCCGAAGGCCCACATGGAGGGATCCACATGGACCGTGCGGAAGAAGAGGCGGCGGGTCGCCTCGAAAATGATCCAGACGCAGGTGATCAACAGCAGGGCAGTTTCGATGAAGGCCGAGAGGTGTTCAATCTTGCCGTGGCCGAAGGGGTGCCGGGTATCGGCGGGCCTGTCCGATACGCGCACGGAGAGATAAGTCACTCCCGCCGCCACCAGGTCGAGCCCCGAGTGCGCCGCCTCCGACAGAATCCCCAGGCTACCCGTCGTGAAGCCTACGACAATCTTCAGGCCGGTGAGCAGCAGGGCGGCGAGCACGGAGGATAGCGCCACCGCCTGCTTCTCCCGTGCCGGGGATTCTGCCGCTGCCGTTCCTTGAAGAATCGGTCCGACCATCGCTCGATTATAGCTGAATTGAGTCCTGAGTCAGAATCTGTTGAACTCCCCATCCTTGGCTGATGGCGGCGCAGGGGCCGGAACCTGACGCCATTGAAGCTGATGCCCCAACTTGCAGTAGAAGAGCACCTTTACGGTGCTCCCGTTTAGCGGGGGGGCCGCCACCTGTCCCGCCGTTGCGGGAAGCCTCTCCCCTACGTGGTTACTGCCCTGGGTTCCCCTGGCCAATCAAGAACGCCGCTAGCACCAGCACCGCGCTTCCCAGGAGCATGCGCTGGAAGGCGCTTCTTCCTGCCCCCTTCCACTCGCCCAGAATCACGCCCCAGGCATTGGAGGTGAGGATAATCAGGGCAATGAAGACCGGCCAACCAAAGCTGGTTCCCAGGCGGCCGAGGCCGGCGGCGCTCATTCCGTAAAAGCACACACTTGCCGCCCAGACGACGCTCATGCCTACTACCAGGCCCGCATCGCGGCCGGAGCCAGGCGAGCGGAAAGCGGCGCCGCTCCTGGTCACAAGAATGCGAAGCAGACAATAGCCGGATTGCGTCACGGCCGCCGCGCAGAGGAACACCGCCCAGGCCACGTACATGTTGACGCTGAAGCGAGCGGCGGCAGGTATCTGCCCGGCCGCGCGGAGCAGGGAAATGCCGTGCTGAATTCCGAAGTTGAGGAGCGGCGCTCCCATGCCGCCCAGAATGGCGATGATGAGCCCCTTGCGAAAGCGCGCTCCCGTGGCTCCAGGCGCGGCGCTTTTGGCCCCTCCGGCTTGCGCGCAGAGGACTACGCCCACTACCATCAGCGCCAACCCGCCCAGGAAAAACGCGTCCTGGGCCGTGCGCAGAGAAAGCGCCCGGGCCCAAACGAGCGGCAGCAGGGCCCCCAGGACAATCGAGAGCCCGAGCTGGATGGCGAATCCTAGGGCAATCCCCAGAAGATCCACCGCCACACCATAGAGCAGGGAGGCCACGCCCCAGAGCAGTCCCAAGGCGACCAAACCCCACCACCCGCGCGCCGGGACGGCCTGGAGGAGCTGGCTCCACTGCGGGACTGCGAGGCTGACTCCCACCCAGGGGATCACGGCCATGGCGAGCAACGAGAAGACCATCCAGATATGGTCAAACTTCCAGGCGCGGGCTGTCTTGATGGGGACGGCAAAGCTGCCGTTGAGCAACCCTGCCAGAACGATACCCGCCCAGTTCAACATGATTGCACCCCCGGGATGTAGGGGCGGATGGCGTCCGCCCTGGCTAGGTGCCCGCCTGAAGGCGGCCGTTACGGACGAGAACTGCGTCGGCCCTGGCCACCTATCAAATCGTGTTGCAATGGGCCGGTGAGTGAAATAGTATAGGCAGCCGGATTAAGCAACGAAAATCTTCACCGGAGCCAGGCCGAACGCAGGCGCCGGTGACTCCAGACTATCCGCGGGGCGTGCGGGAGCGAGTCCGGCAGAGCCACTGGCGGTTAGGTGGCCCCGCCGGGGGGCAGGAAGGAGACGAGCATGAAAACCAAGCGCAGTAAGATTTTCTCCGGGACACCCTGGGAGCCGAAAATGGGCTATGCCCGCGCCGTTCTGGTGGGCGAGACCGTGCATGTCTCCGGCACAACGGGCACCGACCCTTCGGGCAAAGTCCTGGCGCCCGGAGACGCTTACGCCCAAACCGTGCAGGCTATCCGCAACATTGAAAACGCCCTCAAGCGGCTGGGCCTGGGCTTGGAGCACGTCGTGCGGACCCGCGTCTACGTCACCCAGATCGAGCGCTGGGAAGAAGTGGCGAAGGCCCACGCCGAGTTTTTCGGCGAAATCCACCCGGCCACCAGCCTGATCGGCGTCGCGCGCCTGGTTGACCCAGAAATGCTGGTGGAAATCGAAGCGGAGGCCGTCGCTTAAAGGCGCCCTCGACCTCGAATCAATTCCTCTCACCCGCCTTTGCCACCCGGAAAGCCTTTTTCTGGAGGACCGGCCATGCTGAATCGCCGCAGCCGGTAGCGCAGAGTCTCGCGTCTCAGAGACTCTGCAGCTTTTTCTCTCCGGTGTGCGGTGGGGCGGCGGCGTATAATTGGTGCGATGTCGCGCTTGCGTCGCCTGGTCTTGTCGGACCGGTTCTCTTTCATCACCTGCCGGTTGCTGAGGGGTCGTGCGAGGCTTGCCGAAGGAAGAACCACAGAGTTCGAAAAGGCCGAACTCTGCGCTCCCCGCTTTGTCAATATGGATTCGCCCCAGGGTTGCATCGTCATGCGCCCCGAAGATCGAAGCAAAATCGGAACCAGCGGGATCATAGACTTGGAGGTGGTCGAATGATGCATCACGCGCGCACTTTGATTCAGCTCCTGCTGCCTTGGCCGTTGTTGGCCAGCATTTCCCTCGCCGCGCCGCAGGCAGTGGACATCGCCAAGTCGGGCGAGACTTCTCTGCGGGCAGTGTTTGGAGAGAAAATAGTCCAGGTTACATTTTACAGCGCCAGACTCAAGAAGTCCGCTCCCGGGTTTCCCTTGTTTTTAGACGATTACAGTAATGAGATTTGCATCGTTCAGCGCATGACCATTGTTGTTGACGAGAAGACAATTTCGGTTCCATGGTCCGCGTACGCGGATTTATTCGACGCCCGGAAGGGATTTCTTCGCTTGGAGAAAGGGATCTTTGTCCTCGTAGTCGTCGGGGCGGACGGCGCCGACACATACTGGGTTCATGTCTGCTTCGATGCGAAACGAGTCATTAAACGGAGCGTTTACGACTCATTTCCTCCTTACAAGCCATTGGAAGAAACACTCTACTGGCCGGGCAAAGTGATACGGTAGATTTATTGGCCTGGGGCGGGCGGGTGGCGCATACATCGCGTTCGGTGCGATGTGTGCGATTCCTCTTTACCCGACCGCTGGGGAGCGGGGTAGCGCAGAGTCTCGCGTCCCAGAGACTCTGCGGCTTTTCCCCTCCGGTGTCCGGCTGGGCGGGGGCGTATAATCGGTACGATGTCGCGCCTGCGTCGCTTGGTACTATCGGACCGATTTTTCTCCATTACCTGCCGGGTGCTGCGGCGGCGGGAGACGCTGGGCGAAGCAAGGTAGCGCAGACCTCGTCTTTGAGGTCTGCGGCTTTTCCCAGGAACGGACCGCGGACCTACAGATCAGGTCCGCGCTACCCCTGCGGCTCCTGTTGCAGCGGTCTGCGCCAGCCGCGGAGAAGCCACGAAGTCAAAGAACGACTCCGCGCTACCGCGTCGCACGCTTGGCGCGCGCCCGCGTCGGCCTCGCGGCGGGAGGTTTAAGGAGCGTGGGGATCCTCGGGAAAAACCCGGCGGCCTTTTGCACCTGCGGGTCGCCGCGGGTTTCAATCTCGTCTCCGAAGGCAAGTCCAAAGATCAGGTTGAAAACCTCGGCCTTAATCCTGAGCTTCAGGTAATCCTGGTCCTGGGTCCAGTACTCCTCCGGCACTCGAATCCGTTGCTGGCCCAGGTATCTCCGGAACTCATCCAAGACTTCCGCATCGGGCTCGAAGGTTCGCGCCACCTTTCCGTGCAGGGTCAAGTACTCGGAGGCGAAGCCGGTGAAGGTGCCGCGCTGGTTCAGAAAAGTGACCCAAGGGTCGCGCGCGGGAGCAGGGATCGCGACATCGGGCGTGATGCCGCCACCCGCCGCGACAGGTCGGCCCCTGTCGGTGCGGAAGGCCTGCGAAGGGTTCGACGCGACGGCCAGGCCGGTTTGGGGCGCCTCTAGGCCTGTGCCGGGCAGAGGCCGCTGGATGGAGCGGCCGCTGGGCGTGAAATACTGCGCTGTGGTCAAGGCCAGGCCGGTCTTCTGGCTGAGAGCCGCCACCGACTCTACGACTCCCTTGCCGAAGCTCGGCTCACCGGCGATGAGCGCGCGGTCGTGCTCCTGAAGGGCGGCGGTGAGGACCTCGGCGGCGCTGGCCGTATTGCCATTCACCAGCACGACCAGCGGCAGCTCGAAATGCGCCGGCACGGTGAATGTCCGGAAGCTCTTTTCGGCCACGGCGCGCCCGCGCTGGGTTAACACCAGGAGGTCGGGCTTGAGAAATATGCTGGCAATGACAATCGCCGCGTCCAGCACACCTCCGCGGTTATCGCGCAGGTCGAGCAGCAGGCCTTTCAGGCTCGGGCCTCCCAGACGCGAGAGCGCGTCGCTAACTTCCTGGGGTGTTTTCTGGTCAAAGCTTGTGAGGTGGAGATAAGCAAACCCAGGCTTGAGGAGGAAGGCCTTGTCAACCGTGGCCGTCGAGACCTCCGCGGGATTCAATTCGAAATCCTGTGCTACGACCCTGCCGGGGTGGATGACCCCCAGGCGGGCGGGCTGCGACCGGGCGCGCTGCAACAACTCGATCAGCGAAGGTAAGTTGAGACGATCCAGACGCGTCCCGTTCACCTCCACAATCTCGTCGCCCGGGCCCAGTCCGGCGCGCCAGGAAGGCGACCCTTGGGCGGTCTGCAACACCAGGACTTTGCCCGGCGAGACGTAGAGAATCGTCCCGAAGCCACGGGCCGTGCCCCGCGCGAACTGCTGGAGTTGCTCAAACTGCTCGGGATCGAAAAAGGAGGAAAACGGATCCAGGCTGGAGAGCATGCCACGAATGCCGCCATCGAAGATGGCTCGGTTCGGGTCCAGCGGCTCCATGTAGTTTTCTTCCAGCGCGCTGTAGACTTGCGTGAACTTCAGACTCTCTTGGGTTACTTCATCAGCGGGCACTTCGGTCTGTGAATGGAGAAGGGAAGCAAGAGACAGAACACAACCGGTGAGCACTAGCCTGCGGATAAATGGGGTGCGGATGTTCAAGCGACTCGTCTCACCCTCCCAGTTCAGTATAACCTAGGTTCTCGCGGGACGGCCCAAAGCGCGTCAACCCGTGCCCAGCGCTCCTCTGAACACGCGGGCACCGAGGCCTGGCCCAGGTACAGACAGGCGTGCCCGAACCGCTGGCTTCCGGCAGCAGGAGTGCATTCAGCGTCCACGAAATTGCCGGGCTGTGGTAAATTCAAGTGTTGTACCCGACGGGGATATCCGGACCTTACAGGAGAATTTGCGATGGAAAGTGAGCACGATGTTACGCGGCGCGATTTCCTGAAGACGGCGGCTGCGGTGGCGGCAGTATCCGCCCTGCCCGGTGTGGGGGCGCCGGCAATTCTGGCCAATCCCGGTCCAAGCGACGCGGTGCCCTTCGGCATAATCGGCACGGGCACCGAAGGCTGCACCCTGCTGAAGTTCCTGACGACGATTCCTGCGGGCCGGTGCGTTGCCACCTGCGATATCTATCCCCCCAACCTCCAGAAAGGCGTCGAGACCATCGGCAACAGTCCGGCTACCTACGAGGACTATCGCCAGCTTCTGGAGCGGAAGGACATTGACGCCGTCCTGATCTGCACGCCACTCAATCTGCACGCGCGGATGACCATCGATGCCCTGGCTGCCGGCAAGCACGTCTTCGTCGAGAAGAGCATGTTCTTCAAAGAGGAAGAGGGCGAGCAGATCCGTCAAGCAGCCGTGGCGCATCCCAAGCAGGTCTTGCAGGTGGGCTTGCAGCGCCGCTCCAGCATCCTTTACAACGTGGCCATGGAGATGATCCGCAAGGGCGCGCTGGGTAAGATAACTTTCGTCCGCGCCCACTGGCATCGCAATAGCGACTGGCGGCGGCCGGTGCCGGACCCGAAGTTCGAACGCCTGCTCAACTGGCGCATGTACCGTGAATATTCCGGCGGCTTGATGGCCGAACTCGCTTCCCACCAGATTGATGTGGCGAACTGGGCCATTGGCGCCGAGCCGATCTCCGTCGTCGGCACGGGTGGGATTGACTACTGGAAAGACGGCCGCGAGACTTGCGATAACGTGCAGGTGATCTTTGAATATCCCGGCGGACAGAAGCTGGTCTTCACCTCCATCCTTTCCAACGGCCATTACGGGTTCCAAGAACAGATTATGGGCGACCAGGGCACGCTGGAGATCACCCTCGGCAAGGGCATGTACTACCGCGAGAATGTCTCCAAAGCGTCGACGGGGACGGCTAAAGAAGAATGGTGGGCCGGGGCCACCGTCAGCGAACAGGCCGCGCAAAAGGGTATTCCCATCTTTCCCGAGAAGCCTAACGGCCAAGGGGGATTCCTGGACCGCGAGTGGCGTTACGCCAGGCGCTGGTTGGCCTCCATGGGCATCTACGAATATGAGGAATCCCACGATCCCTGGTGGAGTGAGATGGTGGACTTCCTGGCCAGCATCCGCGAAGGCAAACCTGTGGTGGCGCCTTTGGAGTTGGGTGAGGCTGATGCCTTGGCCGTCATCTACGGCAACCGTGCCGTGGACACGGGGCAGAAAGTGTTCTGGCCGAAGAAGCAGGCTTAGCGCAGGCGAGAGCCGCAGGAATTCCGTGATAGCTCGTTTTCACTGAAAAGCCATCCGAGCAGCGGGCAGCACCCCGGCAGCCAAGATGACATTTTGTCCTATCCGTCCAAGACCCCTGAAATCGGTCACGTGGGTTAAGCTCTGGCTCCCGCTGTTGATCTCCACTCTCGCGGCGGCCCCCCTACGGGCGGAGGAGCTGTCAGTCCGCTACGAAGCCTCGCACCAAGCCATGGGCACGGCCTTCACCGTGGTGGCCTACGGTCGCAACCCCAAGTACCTCGACCAGGTAGTCAACGAAGCCTTCGAGGAAATCGACCGCCTCGACGCGCAAATGAGCAACTACCGGCCGGAGAGCGAGCTGGCGGGAATCAATCGGAACGCTGCTCGCCGCCCGGTGCTGGTTGAGCCACGGCTCTTTCAGCTCTTCGACGACTCATTTCGTTACAGTGAAGAGACGGCCGGCGCGTTTGACATCACCGTGGGACCGCTGATGTCGGCCTGGGGGTTCTTTCGCGGGCAAGGTCGCGTGCCGAGCCGGTCGGAACTCCGCCAGGTTCTGAGCCGCGTAGGCTACAGGCACGTCAAGCTCGACCAGGCGCAACGCCAGATTCAATTCGACGCCGAAGGCATCGGCCTCGACCTCGGCGGGATTGCCAAGGGCTACGCGGTGGACCAAGCCGTCGAAATCCTCCGCGCCAACGGCGTCTCGAGCGCCCTGGTTTCGAGCGGCACAAGCAGCCTCTATGCCCTGGGGGCGCCCCCGGGCGAGCGCGGCTGGAAGATCACCGTACGCGACCCTTACGATGCCCGGAAGGTGGGCGATATCGCTTACCTCAAGGACTATTCCCTCTCGGCCTCCGGGAATTACGAGAAGTTCTTCAAGCTGGGAGGCAAGACCTATTGCCACATCATGGACCCGCGGACTGGCCAGCCGGTGGAGAACATGCTCTCCACGGTGGTGCTCGCGCCGCGCGCCACCCAGAGTGACGCCCTCTCCACCGCCTTCTTCGTCCTGGGTGTCGCGGGCAGCCGCAAGTACCTCGCCACCCATCCGGATCTTAAAGTCCTCTTCTACCAACCGATGCCTGGCAGGCGCACCTTCAAGCGAGTTGTACTTCGCTCGACTTCATTCACCGCCGCCCGGGAAAGCTTGGCCGAGTTCGTGCGGTAGGGGCGGGTCTTATGACCCGCCCCTCTTGGAGTGCGGAAGCTCTGCTTCCGCCTGTAGCGGCGATGTCTCATCGTCGTTGAAAAGACGGCGGCGGGGACGCCGCCGCTACTGGCGCCGCCGTCTCGGCGGCGGGAAAAAAGCAAGATGCCGGCGCTGCTTTTGGAGTGCGGAAGCTCTGCTTCCGCTTTGTTGTCGCCGAAGCCTGCTTCGGCGCTGAAAGGCGCTGGCAGAGCCAGCGCACTCCACAGTAGGGGCACGGCGCGCCGTGCCCCTACACATGTAGCGCAAGATCCGTCTTTTGATCTTGCGGCTTCTCCACCGCGTTGAGCCGGCGCAGCGTTGAAGGCCGGCGCCACGCGCCGGAATTGAGGTCTACCAGTCTCGGCAACATGTCACGGCAAATCATGGGGCAGGCTGGAGTTTCTCCATGTCGTCTGCGCTGAGGAATTCCGTATAACCCAGTCGCCGTGCAGGTTCCCACCACGGGTGAAGGGTGTAGCTAATCTGTCTGCGACGGCAGGAGTCGCAGAGGATGAGTCGAAGTCGCAAGACGCGCAGGCGGGTCTTCTTGCCAGGCAAGTGAACTAATCCGGGGCCACCAAGCGCTAAGGAGACGGCTGAGACTGCGATAGACGCCGCAGTTTCGCCCCAAGCCCTCTTGGTGGAGATTGGCTTGCCCAAACCGAAGTCCCACCCGTACAGGTTGTCTTTTCTTCCACATGCGTGGCATTCGTGAGGCTTTTGACCTATGGGCAGGAGTTCGTCAATCAAACGGCGTTGCTCTTCATCGGGCAGTGTCTCGACCTCGTGAGCTGTCGGTTTCCTGGGAGACCGTTCAACCTTTGGGTCATCTCCTTTGTAGAGCAGAATGCCGCAGCTGTGGCAGTAGCTTGCGTCGTCGGGATTCCGGCCCCCACACTTGCAGCAGAACATTAGGGAATTCTCTTTCAGACGGCCAATCGGAACCGATTTCCGCCTTGCGGGATGAGCACCAGCCTTGGCGGTCTTCCCTTCTGCCAAGGGACAAGTCCTTGTTTCTCCAACCAATCCCCAATGGCCGAACTCCGCAATTCCGGGCACGTAGTCCAAAACGCACGCGGGGGCTTTACAACAACTGGCATCCCATCCACTTCGACAACTACAACGTCCCATTTCTTGTTGAAGAATTTCTTCACATTCTCCCGACCGACACTCACTCCAAGCGCCACACCCCTTCGAGCGTTGAATTTTCCATTTTTCCAAGCGGCGACTTCCAAGGCTAACCTCCAAGGGGACACTGTTCGGCCCGCCTACCGCCCATATTCTATTGCAGGACGGCGCATCGAATCTACGGTGCACCTTGCGCGGAAAACCGTGGGCATTCGGTTTTCTGTACGGTCCTCGTCTCGGGCCCGCTCGCAAGTGACGCACGCGGACCACCGCGATGCGCAAGTCTCAACCGGGATCTCCGATTTCAACTTTATCTCTCCGCAGAATCATACGCGAGCCGCCCTCTCGTTTCCAGCTCAGATCGCAATGGGCGGGTGGCGCATGGTTTCTTGATGTCTGCGAATGTTCGTGTGTCCAAGAGTGGCGTTGGGTTGTCGGCGGTTCCACACATGGAATCAGGCTGATCGCAGACCCGCCAAACCCGGCATGTCTAATGCCCTACCCGCGAGATCACGTTGCGAAGCTCTAGTCTGCGGAAGGTGCAATTCGGACTACCTGCAAAGGCGTGCGCATGAAAGCAGAGCACACAATCTTGTAGTACAAGTCGCTTCCCCAGACTTCGACCCGGCCAAAATCTGTTGGCCGCCACCCACTTTGTCCAAAACGTTGACACTCCACCTGCGCGCGTAAAGAATCCAATGAGAGCGGTCCGGTCGTGTCGTCTCCGAAGGTGACATCGTAGTACGGTATTGGTTGATCAGGTTCAATGAAACCGTACTTGGCACTGAGAATTAGCCAATATCGAGCCTGCCGATAGTGCTGGCTTTGAAGCCACTCCTTCATTTTGTGACCCAAATAAGCGTCTTTGGCCGGGACGTACTTGGGTGCATCTGGATCTTGATCCCAAATCTTCGTCTTCGTGCAACTTACGATGTATAGTGTACTTTTAGGTTTCGCATCGTCCTCCTTTGCTTCCGTTCTTTCGAGACCGTGCGATCTTGAACATGCGATCCGTGTTCTCACTCTGTCGATTGCTTCCCTGGCTCGTTCCTTATACCGTTCCAAGGGGAACAAGCGCTCTGCCTGTTCAAAAAAGTCCAGGGCTTCGTCAAGCCGCGATTGTCTCTCGACTTCCTCCCCAAGAGCCAATGCTGCCATTCCGTCCTTGGTTTCTTCGAACAGCTGTCGAAGGCAGGGTTCTGGGTCCGGTCGACTGCGACACTCTCGAATCGCATTATTGATGTCGCCCCAACGTGCCATGTGTCCCCCCTTATCAGCCGGGATTTCCATTTCGAAATCCGGGTCAAATGTGACTGTACACCCCACAGCCCGGTTTTGGAACGTTGCAGAGAAAAGCCCACGGCAGAAACTCCGTGCTGTGGCTACCCGGTCCGTTCTCTTCTACCAGATGACGGCCACAAAGGGCCGCTTCAAGCGAGTCGTACTTCGCTCGACTTCATTCACCGCCGCCCGGGAAAGCCTGGCTGAGTTCGCGCGGTAGGGGAGGCCACGGCTCTCCCGTTTGCAGGGGCGGTTCACGAATCGCCCCTGTAGCGGCGATGTCCTCATCGTCGTTGAGAAGACGGCGGCGGGGACGCCGCCGCTACAGTGGCGTCGCCGTCTCGGCGGCAGGACAAAAGCGCGATGCCGGCGCTGCTTTTGGAGTGCGGAAGCTCTGCTTCCGCCGTGCTTTTCGGGAGCTTTGCTCCCGGCGCAGTAAATGGGGCACAGCCCCGCTGACCCAAAGCGGTGCCAGAGGCACCGCACTCCAAAGGGGTGGGCGGGGTGAGTGCAGATTTCAGATTCAAGATTGACCACTGAAGACTGCGGGTTGTCTGTGGTTCGTTGTTCGTGGTTTGTAGTTGGTAGTTCTCTGCAACTGACTACTGACTACTGACGACTCTTGTCCCTTGTTCGTGGGAGCAGCGATTGAAGATCAGGGATTGCAGATTTCAGATTCCGGATTCCAGATGTCAGAGGGGAGACTGATGGGTTTCCATTTTCAAGTTTTGAATTTCCAATTTCGATTTTCGGATTTCGCTTTTCTGGCTTCGGCCTATTGGTCTTTGACTTCGCGCAGGGTGCCCACTCGGAGCCTCATTTATGTCGAGGAAGGGAAGGGCATCGTCAAAAGGATTTCATTCCCGCCCAAGTAGTACAATCTCGAGTGCACCAGTCTGACCATGAAAACCGGCGCGCCACGGTTCATTCTGCTGTCTGCCTTGTTGGTTGCCTTTCTCTTTCCGGGCTGGGCGACGGCTCAGACTGCTTCCCCCGCGACCGTCAGCCCCCTCGCCGAGCAGCACTACAAGCAGGGAATGCTGGCCCTTCAGAAAGGAGACCTGCGCGCGGCCATTCGTGAGTTCCGGCTGGCGGTGAGATACGCCCCCAAGCTGCCGATCGCCCACAATTCCCTGGGCTACGCCTTCCTGCAGAATGGGCAGATTGATGCCGCCGTAACGGAGTTCCGCAAGGCCATCGCTCTGGGGCCCACATTCACGGAAGCTTATCTGAACATGGCGCGGGCCCTGGAGCGGCGCAACGACCTCGACGGCGCCATCCAGTTCTGCCAGTACGCGCTACGTCAGCGGCCAGACTGGGCCGACGCGCATTACCAACTGGGTCTGGCGCTCCGGGCCAAGGGCTGTCACGCGGAAGCGTCCGCGGAGTTTGAGAAGGCCCGTGAACTTGACCCGCGCTTGAGACCTCCACGGGACTGACGGTAAGGGCCGTTGCTGTCGCGGTTCTGGCAGACCCCGGGGAGTCTGCAAAATTTGTGAAAAACTTTCCCGCTAGCCTCCCTGGGCTGTTTCA
>Ga0315284_10012952_pt1 | contig 11878 bp, 11 predicted proteins | sample YL17G09_16_MG_FD_203696 | JGI IMG/M metagenome (GOLD analysis project Ga0315284, IMG submission 203696) | Sediment microbial communities from Yellowstone Lake, YNP, Wyoming, USA - YL17G09_16 | ecosystem: Environmental > Aquatic > Freshwater > Lake > Sediment | place: USA: Wyoming | collected...
ATGCACGAGATTCTTTATGGCTTAAGCAAATACGCAAAACCCACAAAGGAAACTTTGCTTTTGCCAACATTAAGCTATACAAAGAAAGACGCCGTTCTCTCCAGCAGAATAGAGTTTGAAGCAGAAAGAAGAGGAACGTCAATACGTAGAACAGGTGCGATAATAGCTGCAATAACCATAAACAATGGAGCAACACTGTATACATTCGACCTAAAGCATTTCAAGTCGCTGAAGACACTTGGACTCAAGCTGTTCACACAATAGACAAACGAGCATAACAAAAATGCCGATCAATCAAGCTCAACACATATTGTGATTTCTTTCGACCGTCTTGTCACAGACATATGAACTTCACGACAGCAATGTTTAACTTTCAACACGTGGTAAACTCTTTTTAGGCGATGACTCGGTGACGAGCCTCGTTTAATCCCGCTGGACATTTGCCATGCAGACGGACCCAACGGAAGAAGCACGTCCCTAGACGCGCTCTCTCTTGTGATGGCGGGTTTACCCAAGCATGGGACACAGTGGGCGCGGGCAAACAAATAACCCACGATGGAGAGAACTTAGCCGAGAGGAGCGCACCGCTCCTTGCAATGAAGTTAAGCGTTAGTTACGTGGGCAACAACCAATGCCCGCGAGACAAGCAACTTTTAAGCTTACCAAACGCATAAACTAGGCACGTAAAAAAACATTAACAAGACAAGAAGGCTGATAGCTTGGATATTGAGACGAAACTGGACCTTATCAACAGGCCGCCTACAGAGGAAGTGCTCACCCCACAAGACTTGCGACAGCTCTTGGAAACCGAAGAGCACCCCATAGCTTATGACGGCTGGGAACCTTCAGGCTTAGTTCACCTGGGAACAGGCGTGATTTGCGCGTACAAGATGAAAGACTTTGTCGAAGCAGGCATCCACTATAAGGCTTATCTGTCAACGTGGCACGCTTGGCTGAACAACAAGCTAGGCGGGGACCTCAAGCTGATTCGCAAGGCTGCAGATCTTTTCAAACACTCTTGGATAGCCCTCGGCGTGCCCCAAGACAAAGTGGAATTTGTCTACTCAGACGAGCTGTACGACGATCTAGATTACTGGGCAACAACCATCAATATCTCCAAAAACCTCACCATCGCCCGAGGCAGACGCACCCTAGAAATCGCTGGGCGAAAAGAAACAGAAGCCCGAATGGTTTCAGACTTCCTCTACACGCCAATGCAGGTAGCCGACATATTTCACATGAAGATTAAGATCTGCCAACTTGGCATAGACCAACGTAAAGCCAACGTCGTCGCCCGAGAACTTGGCGAACGCCTAGGCTTTTGGAAACCCGTCTGCGTACATCACCATTTGTTGCAGGGCTTGGAGAAACCTAAGGTGTGGCCAATACCAGAAGGGCAGGAAAAGGAAGCTTTGTCCTCAGCGAAAATGTCCAAGAGCAAACCGGAAACATGCATATTCCTCTATGATACGCCAGAAGAGATAAAGCAGAAGATGAGCCGAGCCTTCTGTCCAGAAAAGACGGTGGCGTTCAACCCTGTTCTGGACATAACAAAACACATAATCTTTCGAGAAAGACATACGCTGATCATACAGAGACCAGCCAAATTCGGCGGACCAGTCGAATACCAGAGCTATGAGGAACTGGAAACAGCTTACTCACAGGGAAAACTGCATCCGCAAGACCTCAAAAACACCGTGGCAGAGCAGCTAGTCGAAATTTTGGAGCCAGTTAGACGCTACTTTGAAAACAACGGAGAAGCAAAAGAAAGTCTAAACACGGTCAAGAATGCGAAGATAACAAGGTAAAATCATTTGTCAACACGTCTTGAAAAGAAACTGGAAAACCTGACACAGACGTTAGACCATTTGGTCCAGGAATCAGCCAGAGGGACAGCAATAGTTGTTGAAGGCAAAAAAGACCTCGAAGCACTAAGAGAACTAGGCGTTCAAGGAAAGATCTTGTCAGCCAAAACAGGAGGCAGATCATTTTTAGACTTACTCTCAGAAATAGAAGAAGCCGAGCCTAGAGAAGTCATTCTTCTGTTCGATTTTGACAGAAGAGGAAGAGAATGGACGAAACGCTTGAAAATGCACTTGGAAAAAGCGCGAATCAAAGCAAACGTCACCTTCTGGTGCGAACTCTACAAACTGCTCGGAAAAGACGTGAAAGACATCGAGAGCATCACCACGTACATGGAAACCTTAAAGAGTAAGACTAAGAATTCATAAGTCTAATAAATAGTGAATGTTAAGATATAGTGTCGTGATTCGAGAACACGATTCACCAATCACGCGATCAACCTAACCTTAACATAAGCTCAAACAGGAGGTAACACTTACATGGGTTCATCCCAAACGTTTACGATAAAGTACGTTATACAAGCCAAGTTTGAAATTGAAGGAGTAGTGGAAAAACCAGACGTAATAGGAGCGGTCTTCGGGCAAACTGAAGGACTGTTCGGGCCAGAACTTGATCTGAGAGAATCACAGAAATCTGGGCGAATTGGGAGAATAGAAATCGACCTACATTCTAAGAACGACGAGACCACAGGCATCATCACGATTCCAACAAGCTTGGATCGCGTCTCAACAGCCCTCATCGCTGCGAGCGTGGAAGCAATAAACCGAGTGGGTCCATGCGCTGCAAAAGTCGTGCTTGAGAAGATCGAAGATGTGCGAGAAGCACGAAGAAAAGTCATAATTGATCGGGCTAAAGAGATTCTGCACAAGTGGACAATAGAGTCAATGCCCTCTGTAGATGAGGTTTTCAAGGAAGTCGCGGACACACTGAAGATTGGCAAAGTTGGGAAATACGGCGAAGACGAACTGCCGGCAGGTCCAGAACTGACTAGCGCTAAAGAAATTATAGTCGTCGAGGGAAGGGCAGACATAATTAACCTCATGCGCTGCGGAATATTGAACACGATAGCGCTTGAAGGCGCCAAAGTGCCAGAAACAATCAAGAAAATCTGCAAGGAAAAGGAAGCCACAGCCCTTTTGGATGGAGATAGAGGTGGCGACCTGATTCTGAAAGAATTACTTCAAGTAACAGATGTCAAGTATGTGGGTCGGGCTCCACGCGGCAAAGAGATCGAAGAATGTAATTGCAAGGAAATATTGGATGCTCTTGAAGCCAAAGTGCCAATGGAAGAGCTGTTCAAACCCAAGAAAGAGAAACAGAAAATTGAGGTTCCGAAGGAAATTGCTGAAACAGCTAAAACCCTCGAAGGCACTCTAGAAGCTGTTTTGCTGAATGATAAGATGGAGCAGGTGGAGAAACTTCCAGTAAGCCAGCTGGCTGAGAAGCTTCGAGAAATAGAAGGAGTAGACACAATAGTGTTCGACGGCATCATAACACAAAGAATCGTTGATGTGGCAAGCGAGAAAAACATAAAGCGAATAGTAGCCTCGCGCATATCAGACGCAGTCAAACCATCATTAGCCGTTGAACTCCGGACATTCTCCGAGATCGTGGAAGGCTAGCTTCAGAAAAAGTCTGACAGACTCCGAGTTTTCTTCTCCTCAACTTTTGTGCTAAGCAGATCCTCAATTGTGACGTTGAAAAACTCGAGAACTCTGGCTGAGGCAGGAACAACTTGTTTGGACACATAATATTCTGGGTCCACCTCGTCATATGAAGCAAACATGTAAGGCTTAACCCGTTCATAGAGACGCCCGGTTCCTGTTACAACAACGTAGCCTACTTTGTCGCCGATGCTTAATTTCCAGCCTTTCGCTTGCAGCATCTTTGCAGCTTCAACGTGTGACGCCTTAACCTCATACGCTTCAACAGGTTTTGACAGGGTCTTCCATATGATTAAATCGTGATAGGGAACCCGTTTTTGGCGAAGATCAATGATGAGATCCTGTACGAACCGCGTGGCTTTCTTTGGCGACTGCTCCTTAAGGATTATCTCCAGAACCTTTTCCTGAACCTTTCTTGCCACTTCAGCCCAGTCTCCGCGCATGACCTCCAAGCCGACGATATCAAGTCGTCCATCAGGCAGGAGTCCAGCATAGCGCTTTTTGGCTTCAGTGAAGAAAATCCTCGAATACGTCTTATCTGGCTTGATCTCTAGGCCAAGCTCTTTTTGGATATGCTTTGATAGTCTTTCAATTTTCTCTTTTTCAAATCCGACAAACAGGCTGTCAGTGTCGCCGTAGACGACCTTTAGCCCGTCTTGTTCCGCCATTCTTATTGCTGTCTGAATCGTGTATCTTCCCCAGGCCGCGGCAGATTCGGCAACAGGTTTGACGTACCATCTGGCGCCGATCCATCCAGCATAGCCATAGGTAGCATTGGTTATCACTTTCACGGCCTTTTGACGAGCGTCTAAGACACGATATTCAACGCTGTCTCTAGGGATAGAAGCCATTTTGGAGCGAACCTCATCACGGACACGAATCAGATAAGTTAATACTTCCTTGAAGAAACCAGCAGGTTCCTTTCGAAACTTGTGCCCAACTTCTGGTGCTTTATAAACGCCGCATGGCGGTTCTGGTTCTTCTGGTGAGACATAGGTGTCTGGTGACAGATTGTAGGCTATCATAATACTCGGGTACATGGACTTGAAATCCAAGTTTACAATATTTTCATGTATCCCTGGTTTCGGGGTAAGCACGACAGCGCCTGCATAGGGTACGTAAGGCCGTTCTATTCTTCTCGGCACAAGCTCGCCGATCTCGTGTGTGTGCTTGATCAGGAACCATTCAACCCTGAACCCTGCGGCCGCTGTTCCAACATGGTCAAGCGGCAGATCGACAAGGCTGGAAAGCTGCATGCCGAAATCTAGAACAGCTCCAGCTATTCCCATAACGCAACGGACGTTGTCCATTGAAAACCTCTTCAGGATTTCGTGTTTTTCCAGATCGTGCCAGTAGTCTGCAAAGTCTGTCTCTTCAACTATTGTTCGGTCAGCAATTTTCATGACGCTCAAGTGGTCTGCCAGATTTGCTAGAGTTTTGACTTTGACCTCTGGAAAATCGTCAGCATAGTCTAGAAGATCAATGTTGGCTCGACCGGTTACTGAGATGTGGCCATATATGCTTTGGTGGGGCTCTGTCTCAGTTCTGGCAACATTGAGATGAAGCCCAAGCACTTCGCATCGCTTCTTGAGATACGGCCAGTCTTGTCCATTGATGCCGTAGCCGACAATAATGTCGGGATTGAAGCTTCGGATGTAGTTGACGAAAGCTTCCAGAACTGGCTTGTCTTCCCGTTTCTCGTTTGCCATGAACTGTTTCTCTTCGCCATGATTGGTGGCAGCAGAAACAACAATGACAGGATTTCTTTCAGCTTTAGGCGAGCCTTCCCTACTGTAACATAATGTTGAGAAACCAAGAATCCTCAGTTGTGGAGTTTCAGTGATGTTGAGAGGTTTTGGCGAACATTTTGCCACGTACACTTGATCAACTTGGGCTTTCACGGAGTCTACGGCTTCTTCTACTTCTGCCTCGTGCCAGCTAGAGGGGGCGATATTATTGTCTATCAAGTACCGCATGGAGGACCGAATGTCATCTTCGAGACAGTCTTTTACGCCTTCGAACTTTCGAAGAGCTTCGGCAGATTTTGACAGGGCATCAGGGTTCTTGCAGTAGACCTTAACGGCTTTCACAGGTTTTCCAAAAAATCTTCGTTCAACAATTTCAAGCTTCACAATAAATGGATCATTCTGCTTCGTGATCTTATCGACAATTTCTGATGCGCTGACTCCATCTTCAATCAAGGCGTAGAAATATGCTGAAAAAGTCTTGTCAATTATGAGTACACGTCTTCCAGAATGGTCAACGCCCCAAAGCCAGATCTCTGCAACATCACTGCGCAACTCGGAATTCAAATCCAGTAGCCAGAACTTAACTTTCAAAGAACACGGTCGCCTGCAATCAATACTTGTGTCAGAGATCGTTTTTAAGAGTTCTGAGAAGACAATGATCTGCTTCTGATATCCTGATGCCGTGGCGATTTTTGGAACGAGTCAGACGAATATTATGCGGCAATCCATTAGCACACATGGAACGAGGACTAACTGCGATATATTACATATTGGGAGCATTGCTTTTTACGATTCCCACGTCAGAAAAGATATTAAAAGACTGCCAGCGGGGTCAATTATTGTTGAGGCTACTTAGAAAAAAGAATAGGGCGAAACGCAAATGGCGAACGAGGGCCATGCTGATAGACCTGCACAAGACAAAGATAACTTTGGAACTGACGTACGGATTCAGGCAAAGGCGTTCGCTTCCGTGGGTCCATAGAAAAGGAAGTTCAAAACAAGCTTGATCGATGATTCCAAAGAGCTGTTAGAGTTCTGTTTCTTTAATAAGCAAGAAATCAACTAATGAGCAGTAGCGCAGGCGAGGTTTGACAGTTTTGAGGATCCTAGAGACGAACATGAAGAAAGGCTTCGTGAAAGTCATTCCTGAATCTGTAGACGATCTGTGGCATCTTTACAACATTATCTACAGAAATGATGAAGTCTACGCGCACACGACGAGAGAGATGAAGCCTGATGAGAAGTACGCAAGACCTGGGCGCGGCGAAAGAATTTCAGTGTTTCTGGGAGTAAAAGTTGAGACAGTTGGCCTAGACAAGCTTCTGAACAGACTGAGAGTTCAAGGAACAATATGCGCGGCACCAGAAAATGTTCCAATGGGAGCGCATCACGCAATAAGTATTGCCGTCAACACTTCAACCACGATCGTGAAGAAAGAGTGGACAGAACACCACTTGAAGAGATTGAAAAGAGCGAGAGAAACATCTGAAAAACCCATAATAATTGTCTCAATAGACGATGAAAGCTTTGCTATAGCGACAACAGCTCAATACGGCATCGAAGAGAGAGTTCAGGAGAGAATCAAGCTTCCTGGAAAGCTTGAACATGAGAAAAGAAGCGCCGCCGTGAACGAGTATTTTAGAAAAGTGGTGGACAGTTTAAGGCAGATATGGGCTGCGACAAGAAATCCTATCGTGGTGATCGGTGTGGGATATGTGAAGAGCGATTTTGTCAGTTTTCTCAATAATGAGGCTGCAGAGGTTGCCAAGTCAGTCTTAGACGTGAAAAGTGTGAACACTGGTGGAGTAGCTGGGATAAATGAAGCCTTACGTTCCGGTGTTCTGTTGAAAGCAATGAAGCACTTGCGCATTGCTGAAGAAACAGAAATAGTGGAAGAAGCCTTGAAGAGGCTTGGAAAGGGCGAATTTACCATTGTCTATGGTTTTGAAGAAGTTGAAAGAGCAACAAAGCTGGGAGCTGTTGAAAAACTCATTTTGGCTGACTCGTTGTTACGGGAATCTTCTGATGAAAAGCGGCTTGCCATTGAAGAAGTCATGAAGGAGGCTGAAAAGAAACGTGGCTCAGTCATGGTGATAAGCACAGGGCATGAGGCTGGAGCAAAACTTGTCGCGCTGAGCGGAATAGCCGCGCTTCTTCGATTCCCTATAAGCCAAAATGCTGACGGAAAGACATAACTCTGTGAAAAGCATCGAAACAGTTATTCAACAGAACTGATTATATCTAGAAACCAAGAATGTTGCGTCCTTGCTAATGAGGATGATAAAAGAATGTCGAAGAATAAACCGTCGATAATTATCCAGAACATAGTGGCTTCGGCTGCTCTAAGCCAAACCATAAACCTGAAGCTTATTGTTGAAAAATTCCCACATGTCGAATATAACCCACGAGTGTTTCCAGGACTCGTTTTCCGCCTCAAAAAACCCAAGACTGCCACCCTGATCTTTGAGACAGGCAAGATGGTTTGCACAGGAGCCAAATCAGAAAAAGAAGCAATCCAGGCAGTGAACAAGGTCACGAAGGAACTGAAGAACCATGGCATACCGATAACGAACAAGCCGGTCATTAAGATTCAGAACGTTGTGGCTTCCGCGGCGCTGGGCGGAGAAATAGACTTGGAAAGCGTTGTCTATAAGCTGAAGAGGGTCATGTACGAGCCTGAGCAGTTTCCGGGAGCAGTCTACAGGATGGAGGAGCCTAAAGTCGTTTTCCTGATTTTCTCAGCTGGAAAACTGGTGTGCGTCGGAGCTAAACAAGAGCAGCAAGTCTATGTAGCCGTGGCTAAAATTCAGAAACTGTTGGAAGAACAGGAGCTAATCTTCTACCCGCAATAATGAACTAACCATTCGCTCATTTGAGAAGATGCTCGCTCATCTTTTGTCCAAAGACTATTGTATTGGATGCGGTTCAGTAGTTCATGGATACCGCATTATAGTGTGAGACCTTAATGAAATTGACCGCCGCATCGTGCACTGCTTGCAGGAAGAGAGAAGCGTTCTTCTTTAGGCCGTACTCTGGAGAAAGACTGTGCAGAAAATGCTTCTCGAAGTCTGTTGAGGACAAGGCTAGAGCCACGGTTTCAGAATACAAGATGTTCAAGTTTGATGATAGAATCGCTGTGGCTGTTTCAGGCGGAAAGGACAGTGTCAGCTTACTGCATATTTTAGTCAAAATTGAGAAGAAGCATCCGCAGTCCTCTCTTGTCGCGATCACGGTGGATGAGGGGATCAAAGGATATCGAGATGAAGCGTTGAGGATAGCGGCTGAAAACTGCAAGACGCTGGGCGTAGAACACAAGGTAGTTTCTTTCAAAGAGTTTTTCGGATATACGCTTGACGAGATAGTCAAGCTTCAGAAGAAGGGACGCTTTGCGGCTGAAGGCGTAACGGCATGTGCGATATGCGGTGTCCTGCGAAGAAAGGCGTTGAACCTTGCGGCGAGACAGAACAGTGCTGACAAGCTTGCAACTGCTCACACGCTGGATGATGAAACGCAGACAATTTTGCTGAACATTTTCCACGGCGACGTGCTACGCATCGCAAGAGAAAAACCTGTCACAGAGCAGGTACATGAGAAGCTTGTGAGAAGAGTCAAACCGTTCTGTGAAATACCAGAAAAGGAGACAGCGTTGTACGCTTACATTAAGAAGATCGAGTTTCAGAGGAAGCCTTGTCCTTATGCTTCGGATGCGCTGAGAAACGATGTGCGACTGATGCTTAACAGAATGGAAGAAAAACATACGGGATTAAAATTCACTGTTTTTAGATCTATAGAAAAGATTCGGCCAGCCATAGAAGAAATAGACAAGAGACAAGGTTTGATGGAATGCGTGGAATGTGGAGAGCCGACGTCTGGGAGAATCTGCAGAACTTGCCAAATGATACGGCAGATTGGCAGGAAATAGCTGGAACCGATATTCTAATAAAGATCGAGGGTTGAACAAAATGGGTTTATGGACCCACTAGTTGCAATTTTGGCTTCAGTGTTTGCTGTTAGCTTGATTTCTTTTGTTGGCGTGATATTTATCGGGCTGAAGGAAAAGGTGCTGAAGCAGATATTGATGCTGTTGATAGGTTTTTCGTCAGGAACACTTATAGGAAGTGCATTTCTGGATTTACTTCCAAAGGCTTTAGAAGCAAATCTGGGCGCGTTTGCCACTTTTTCATGTGTTATCGTGGGTATTATGGTCTTTTTTGCTATGGAAAAATTCCTCTATTGGCGACATTGCCACGAAGAGGAATGCCCTGTTCACATGTTTGCATATCTTAACCTGATCGGTGACGGAATCCACAACTTTATTGATGGGATGATAATTGCGGCTACTTTCACTTTTTCGTTTGATCTTGGGTTTGCGACAACGCTTGGAGTGATTTTTCACGAGATTCCGCAGGAGATCGGGGATTTCGGAGTTCAAATTTACGGTGGACTCAGCAAAAGAAAGGCGTTGACTTACAATTTTCTGTCAGCTTTGACAGCTTTTGCAGGCGCGATTATAACGTATTTCTTGGTTTATCTTCAGGACATAAAGATGTATCTGATTCCTTTTGCTGCTGGCGGATTCATTTACATTGCAGCGACGGATCTTATGCCTGAGCTTCACAAGAAGTCAAAGGCGCTTGAGTCAGTCGTTCAGCTTGCCTCAATTCTGCTTGGAATAGGATTGATGGCTTACCTTGCATCCGCTATAGGCGGTTAGCTTTTCTCTCTTTTTGAGCTGAGCCTGCTTTCAGTCTCTTCAGTATTTCTGACGCTTGATACGCGTTTTCGGCAGACGCAACTTTCTTGGCCTTGACTATTATGATTTGGCAGCCACAGTATGGGCATGTCCGCGACTTCTGGTCAGCTTTGGCCAGTAGATATCCGCCGCATCTGCTACATACGACGATCAAAGTGGAAGTCATGTTCTCGTCTTGTCCGAAAGCCTTTTCACGTCCCAACTAGATAACGCTTGACGTAAGAAGGACACGCGATGAGTGAAAAGCAGCATATAAAGATGAAGCCGCCTCCGCCGGAGATGGTGCAGTCTGCTATACGGTATTTTAGGAAAGAAGGGTACAAGGTGGAGCAGGAGAAGACGGCGCTTGAGGGTTTCAGCGGCATTTTGAGAACTTTTGATTTGATTGTTCAGAAGGGTAGAGTGGCTCAGGGCGTCTGGATCAGAGATTGGAATAGAACGATTGGAGTTAATTTGGTGATAAACATTGACAAGGCTTCAGAAGATGTGAAGCTGTCTGATCCGATAATTGTGGGCGAAAAGTTCAGCGACCACGCGAAATCATACGCAAACAGAAGGAAGATCACGCTTCTGCAAAAACAAAAACTGACCGTGAACCTCAGATAAAAGCTAGCTTTTTAGGTATTGGTCTAGGATTCCTTCCTTTTCCAGTTTGCCCAGCCAATCGACTGCGCCCACATAGCACTTCTTGAAACCACCTAGCACGTCCAGCATAGCTTTTACAGATTCTTCGACTGTCTTGCCTGACATATCCAGCTCGCACACCTTGTCCGTTCCATGAAGGTTGAGGGTGTCGACAAGGCAAACGTCCAATATTTCTGAGGCCAGATTCTCCCAGATCTTGTTTTCAGAGAAGCCGCTCTGTTCCATGAGTTTTCGTAGCTCAACGGGATCGCGTCTCAGAACGAAAACGTATGACACATGTTCTTGTGGAACCACATTTGCCGCGTAGTGGCCGTCGATGATTATGTCGTCTTTTGTGCTTTCTTTGATTATTTTGCTGATTCTTTTTTTCATGCGTTTTTCGTCTACGATCAGGGTGTTTCTTTGCTCGTCTTTTTCTTGGATGAGGTTTTCGCTGGTGGCTAATTCGGTTAGGTTTATGTACAGGGCGTCAAGCTTGAGAGTGAGCGCTTTGGCTGTTGATGTTTTTCCCACGCAGGGTGTTCCAGTGATTAGGATCACGCGTTTCGGCATTGGGCATCAGTTAACGTTTGTATAGGGTTCTCATGGTTGAATAAGGTTTCCACAATTCTTATTGCCTTCATCCTGCTCTGTGTTTGGTTGGGCTGGCGAGTTGGTGTGTGGCTTTCGAGCCTCTGAACGAGAGGCTTGAGGAAACTCCGCCCACGCGTAGAATTGCAACGCCTGAAAGGGCGTAAGGCGAGAGCCTTGGCCACAGAGCAGAAACGAAACGTCCATCCAGCAGGAGCCGATGATGCATTTGAAGCTGTTGAGAATGCTGGGTGTGAAACGGTGAAACGGCTGTCCTGCAAGTGGAAAGGGCAAACAGACGCCGATGAAGAATCTACCAGAAGGCGCGGGTAGCCCGATTAGCCGAATGCCACAAAAAACAAAAGGCGGGTTACAACCAACACACCAGCCCAAAGACCATGCTTTTTTCCGAATACCACAACACACAGAATCGAAAATCCTAAACGTCCTAATCCATATGAAGAAAGATAACAAGAGCGACTACACCATAAACTTCACAAGGAAAGCTCTAACCTTCCTAAGTAATCACACAAGCCTAGCAGAACCCGAAGCCGTGAAAATGCTCATCGCCGAACACAAATCCTCAGACGGATACAAACGAAACCTCTGCATAGCCTACAACAAATACGCAAAGT
>Ga0315284_10012953_pt1 | contig 11878 bp, 9 predicted proteins | sample YL17G09_16_MG_FD_203696 | JGI IMG/M metagenome (GOLD analysis project Ga0315284, IMG submission 203696) | Sediment microbial communities from Yellowstone Lake, YNP, Wyoming, USA - YL17G09_16 | ecosystem: Environmental > Aquatic > Freshwater > Lake > Sediment | place: USA: Wyoming | collected...
ACAACACGCCCCTCAAGTGCGCCTCCCGGGCGGCGGTCTTCGGCGGCGGGAACGTGGCCATGGATTCAGCCCGCACCGCCCTCCGCCTGGGCGCCGACGAGGTCCACATCGTCTATCGCCGCAGCCGCACGGAGCTTCCGGCCCGGATCGAGGAGGTGGAAAACGCTGAGGAGGAGGGCGTGATCTTTGATTTCCTGACCCTGCCCGTCCGGCTCATCGGCGACGAAGCGGGCTGGCTGACCGAGATCGAATGCCTGAGGATGGAGCTGGGCGAGCCCGACGAATCCGGACGGCGCAGGCCGGTGGCGGTCAAGGGGTCGGAGTTCCGGATGACGGCCGACGCCGTGGTGTGCGCCATCGGCAACAGCCCCAATCCCCTTATCCCCATGACCACGCCGGGCCTGACCATAGGCAAGAAGGGCAACATCGTGGCCTCCGAGGAAGACGGCCGGACATCCCGCGAACGGGTGTGGGCCGGCGGCGACGTGGTGACCGGGGCGGCCACGGTTATCAGCGCCATGGGCGCGGGCCGCAAGGCGGCCAAGTCCATCCATGAGGCCCTGTCCAAGTAACCCATGAAACTCTCCGAGATCCGGGACCTTCTCCACTGCGCGACGCTCAGCGGCGAGGAATCGCTGAACTTGGAGGTGGAAACCGCCGTGGCCTCCGACGCCATGAGCGAAGTCCTGGCCCGGCCTCATCCGGGGGCCCTGCTGATCACCGGCTTGACCAACATCCAATCGGTGCGCACCGCCTTGGTGGCCGACATCCCGGCCATCCTTTACGTGCGGGGCAAGCGGCCCAACGACAAAACTATCGAATTGGCCCGCGAAAAGAAAATCATTCTCCTGGCCACCCAGGAGGGCATGTTCGACGCCTGCGGCCTGCTGCGGGACCGCGGCCTCAAGGGCGGGATGTAGCATGGCCGAAGTCCTGATAAAGAAGATGTTCGAGGTGCGGGGCCGGGATTTTGACAAGGCCGGCGAGACCTCGACCGAGGTCAAGACCCTACTCAAGGGCCTGGGCATCGACCCGGGCATCGTCCGCCGGGCTGCGGTAGTGACCTTCGAGGCGGAGATGAACGTGGTCATGTACGCCGACAAGGCCCAGGTGACCTTCATCCTGACCGACAAGGACATCGCCATCGAGATCAAGGACCAGGGCCCCGGCATCCCCGACATCGAGCTGGCCATGCAGGAGGGCTACTCCACGGCCTCCGACGAGATGCGGGAGATGGGCTTCGGGTTCGGCATGGGCCTGCCCAACATCAAGAAGAACTCGGACCATTTCGCCCTGGAATCCGAAGTGGGAAAAGGGACGCGGGTGTACTCCGTGATCCGACTGGACTCCGATGCTGCCCCTGACACACGGGTTTAGGATCGAGGCGGACCGCTGCAACGGGTGCCTGGCCTGCATGCGGGTTTGCCCCACCCAGGCCATCCGGGTCAAGAAGGGCAAGGCCCGCTTCGAGCCCGACCAGTGCATCGACTGCGGCTCGTGCCTGACCGCCTGTACGGCGGGGGCCATCACCGCCACCACGCTGTCTTCCGAAGACCTGGGCAAGTTCCGGTTCAAGGTGGCTGTGCCGTCGCCCGTCCTCTTTGGCCAGTTCCCGGCGGGCATCACCCCCGACCATATCGTAGACGGCTTGCTGGCCCTGGGATTCGACGCGGTGTGGGACTACGCCGTGGACCTCAGCCTGGCCAGCCGGGCCATCAACCGCTACCTAGAGAACTGGAAAGGGGCTTTCCCCCTCATCTCCAGCTCCTGTCCGGTCATCGTCCGTCTCGTCCAGGTGTCCTATCCGCGCATGGTGGACCAGATCATCCATGTCCAGCTTCCGCGCGAGACCGCCGGCCGGGAGGCCAAACGCCGCTACTCGGAGGAGGTGGGTATCCCCCGCTTTGAGATCGGGGCCATCTACATCACCCCCTGCCAAGCCAAGACGATTTCCATCCTTCAGCCGGCCGAGGGCGGCGGGAGCTACCTGGACGGCACTCTGGGAATCAACGCTGTGTATAACAGCATCCTGACCCATGCCGCCCAGAATCGGGCCAACGCCCAGAAGCCGGCGCCGCAGAACCTCATCCGCAGCTCGGCCATGCTCCAGTGGTCGGTGAGCGAAGGCCTGGGCCGGGCCCTGTCCCGCCATCAGTACCTCCACGTCACCGGCCTGCCCAATATCATCCAGGTTTTTGAAGACATCGAGAAGGGGAAGCTCCGGAACGTAGAGTTCCTGGACGCCTATTGCTGCTGGAGCGGCTGCACGGGCGGAAACCTCACCGTGGCCAACATCTACGTGGCCCTGAGCAAATTCCACACCATGGTCGGCGAACTTCCGGAGACAGACCCCCGGACGGAGTCCGAAGTCGAACGGCGCTTCCCCCACGAGGATTTCAGCCTGGAGCGGTCCATCAGGCCCCGGCCGGTCAAGGGCATGCAGAACGACCTCAAAGAACGGGTTCGGGTCATGCAGAAAGCCGAGGAGATCCTCCATTCCCTCCCCGGCCTGGACTGCGGGCTGTGCGGCGCTCCCACCTGCAAGGAGCTGGCTCGAGACGTCAGCTTGAGCGAGGCGGAGCGGAAGGACTGCGTCTTCTACTCCAAGGAGCGCCTGCGCCAGCTCCAAAAGCAGCACATCGGCAAGCGATCGAATTTCGGCAAATAGTTCGCTGTCATTAAAAATAGCCGCGAAGCAGCTTTTTTTTGTCCTTGATAGCCAGAAGGAGGCCGGGGAGCAGCCGCTCCAGCTCTTCAGTCGTGTAGGCCGAAGAGACAAGCTCGGCCCTGTTGTCCCTGACCAGGCACGAGATCTCTTTGGTCTCTATGTTCAAAAAAACATTGGGGGCGCCCGAGCTCGGCTCCATTCGGCTGACCAGGAGGGCCATCTTTTCCCCCTGCTTTCCGTCCTGGATCAGGATGACGGCATGGACAGGCTTGTTGGTGTCGTCGTCGCCTTCGCCCATGAAGAAATCCCATCTGATGAAATCCTGGCCGGGATAAGGGCCCAGCTCTTTGACCTCTTTATAGATCCGGCCCAGGGTTTCCAGATAACTCTCTTTCCGGGCTGTCTCTTCCCGCCCGGACAAAGCGGCAGAGGGGGCAGACAGGATAACGATGATCCCAAAAAGTAAAACGTATTGAATGGCTTTGGGCATCGTCCTTTTTGAGCAATTTTATTATGCTTCATTTTCGCTGAGACGACAAGGAAGGCTCCTCGGAGATGTGCTGTTTTTTGACAACGCCTTTTCTTTTCCATTAATATACAAAAAAATGACCGGCCTTGAAAAATGGCGAGAGACTGGGGTCAAACTCGCCGTCTTTTTCTTTTTTCTTCTGGCCGCCTTCTTTCATCTTTTTCCCCTGGGCCTTCATCCGGCGGATTCGGTCAACGAGCCCGTCGATTGCCTGCTGAACACCTGGATCATTTCCTGGACGCAGCTGAACTTGGCCAAAAACCCGGCAGCGATTTATGAGGCCAACATTTTCTACCCCAATCGCGGCAGCCTGAGCACCTCGGAACATCTCTTCCCCCTGGCCGTTCTGTCCTGGCCCGTTTTTCTGGCTTCCCAGAATCCGATTCTGTCCTATAATTTCCTGCTGTTCCTGTTCATCACCCTCAATGGCTTCACCATGTTTCTTTTCCTCAGGCATTTGACTGGAAACCCCTGGGTGGGGATCATCGGCGGCCTGATGTTCGCCTTCAACTCCTATCAAATTCAGCACATCAGCCATCTCCAGCTTCAAAGCTCCTGGCTTATTCCGCTGGCCTTTCTCACTCTTCATAAGTTCTTTACCGGCCGGCGGCTTAAACATTCTCTGCTTTTCGCCTTTCTCCTGTTTCTGCAAACATTGTGTTGCGTCTATTACGGCTTGTTTTTGATGTCGATCCTCCTGGTGATCCTCCCTCTTGTTCTCTTGGCCGACTTCAAAAAATTGAACCCGGCTTTTCTTCTCAAGCTCATCGCGCCCCTTCTGCTTTTCGGCCTCCTCACCCTCCTGTTCACCCGGCCCTATTTTTCGACGTTCAAAGACTTCCATTTCCAACGGTCGCTGGCCAAAGGAACTGACGTCATCCACTACTTGGCGCCCTCCGCCGACAACAGGATGCTGGGCCGGTTCCTCAGCCCTCTGGGGAAATACGAATTCTTCCTGTTCCCGGGAATAGCGGTGATGATATTCGCCGGCCTTTTCCTAGTCCAAAAGCGTCATCTGCTGCGGCAGACCCCGGCTTTTCTCAAATCGATCCTCTGGACAGTGGCCGGACTGGCCTTCCTGGCCGCCGGAATCTCCCTCATCGCCGGAGGCTTTGATGTGCGCTGGGGTTCCGTCCGATTCTCCCTCCACAACGCGGCCAAGCCCGCCTTCCTGTTCTTGGCCGCTCTCTTTCTGCTGACCTTTTTTTCATTCCTGTTCACCATCGTCAAAAACAGGCCGGCCCGGGAAGAGGACAAGATTTTTTTCATCACCCTGCTGGGCCTCTTTTGGGCGTTCTTTCTTTCCTTCGGCGGGTATTTTACGATCCTGGGGCATTCCACGTCCGCCCTGCCCCTTCCCTTCCGCTGGCTCTACAACGCCTTCCCGGGATTCAAGGGGATCCGCGTGCCCTCGCGCTATGCGATTTTCGTCGTGTTCGCTCTGGTCATCCTGGCCGGATACGGCCTGAAGGCGGTCTTGGCCAAAATCAAAAACAAGGCCTGGGGCCTGGTTTTATGCGGGGCGGTTGTCCTTTTCTTGAATGCCGAATACCTGACCCTCCCTCAACAAAGAATTGGCCTCCCCACCCCCGCAGAGATCCCCCAGACGTACAAATGGCTCAAAGAACAACCCGGCGATTTCCCGATTGTGGAGCTCCCCTTTCACGACAACATCGGCTTCGACGCCGTTTACATGTATTTTTCCCTGTTCCACCAGAAAAAAATGGTCAACGGCTACAGCGGCTTCTTCCCGCCCTCCACCTGGTACATTCGGCAGGTCTTCGATGTGTTCCCTTCGGTGGCCGGCGTCGATATTCTGCAAGCTCTCGGTATTAAGTATGTCGTCCTCCACCAGGGCATCGACAGGCCAGGAAAAAATAAAAGAGCTGTCCGCCTGATCCAGGAAAAATTCGGCGACGCCCTGAAGCCCGTCGTTCAGTATCGCTATAGCCTTAAGGAGCAAAATGAGGCCACCGCCGGTTTCGGAGACGACATCGTCTATGAGGTCCTCCCCTGCCCGCCGGAGGAAAAACGCGTCTCCGGGCTTCGAAAAATTCCGGAGACGGAGTGGAGCATTCATTCAAATAAAAACGAAAAAGAGCTCGACCGTCTGCGGGACGGCCGGCTGGATACGGCCTGGACGACTCCCGGCCCCCAAGCGACCAACGACTTCCTCCAAGTCGAATTCCATGAGCCGCAAAACGTGGGTCAAGTGGCTCTCCGGCTGGATAGTTTTTCTCAGGACTACGCAGTCGACCTCGATGTGGAAGTGACGGAAGACGGCCGGAACTGGGAAGTCCTGGCCGGAGGATATTCGGCCGGCGAATTTGCCTGGACCTTGACCCGCCAGCCCGGCCGGCCCGTTCAGAACCTCTATCTCCGGGGAAAGACCATCAAGGCCCTCCGCATCGTCAATATGAGGGACGCCCCCGCCAGGCCCTGGTCCGTGGCCGAACTGGAGGTTTATGGCCTATGGAGCAGCAAATAATAACGCCCGCAGCCGCCGGCCCGCAGCCGGCCTCGCCAAGGACGCTCCTCTCCCCGGCCCATCTCTTCATATTCTTCCTCGAAATCTCGGCCCTGGCCTCTTTCCTCTGGCACCAGGGCATTCTTGAGCCGTCCGGCCGGAGGAATCATTCCGTCATATTTGTTGTAGCCTCCGGCCTCCTGGCGGCCGTCTTGGTCGGAGCCGCGGCCTTCAAAATCCTGGGTCGATATTCCTCTTTTTTAGCATCAAGAATCCAGGAAAGCCGCCGGCCGCTGGCCCAGGCCGTCGTTTTGACTCTTACGCCCTTTCTTTTTCTTTACTTGATATTTCTTCAATACATCGTTACCTTGAGAGAAATCGGCCCGGCCATTATTTTGGCCGGCCTGGCCGGATTCCTCTGCCTCCATGGCCTTTTTCTTTCAAGAATCAACCGGCAATTTCCAGGAAAAATCTTCCAGGCCCGAAGGGGGACAGCCCCTTCGCCCCGGCTTTTCAGCGAGAAACGTCTCCCCTGGATCGCTCTATTCCTTTTTTTTCTCTTCTATGCTTTTTTGGCTTCGGGATTGTTTTTTCCGCCCCAGCCCTTCACCGGCGACGAGCCCCATTACCTGATTCTGACCAAGAGCCTGCTTTCCGACCGCGACCTGAACCTGTCGAACAACTATACGGACCGGGACTACCTTCAATTCTATCCGGGAGAACTGCGCCCCCACACCCGAACAGGAAAGAAGGGCGCCGAGTATCAGTACTCCTTGCACACTCCCGGGCTTCCCCTGCTCCTCCTCCCTTTTGCCTATGCCGGGGAAAAAATCTCTTCGGCCAAGAGCCTGGCCTCCGACCCGGAGGCCCGCAGAAAAATCTTCGTTTTTGTTGTGCGCCTGCCCTTCTGCTTCCTGGCCGCGCTCCTGGGATTCCTGGTTTTCCGGCTGACCCGGGATATTACTCGGAGCCCCCGGGCCGCCTGGGCCGCCTGGCTGATTTTCGGACTGACTCCCCCCCTCCTCTTCTATGCCACCCTCCTCTACCCGGAAATTCCCGCGGCAATCATCCTCATCTGGATCTTCCGGTCATTGATCATCAATCGAAACATCGGAGGCGGCCGCTGTCTGGCGGCCGGTTTGGGCGCCGCTTTTCTTCCCTGGCTGGGCATCAAGTACACCATCCTGACCGCGGGCCTGTCCGTCCTGGCCGTTTTGTCCTTGAGGAAAGCGGAGAGGGGAAAAGGCAGGAAATTCATTCTATTTTTCGCTCCCCTGCTCGTCTCCGCCGGCCTTTATCTTTTCTATCTCTGGTCGCTTTACGGATACATCTCGCCCTTCGCCCCTTACGAGGGAATCCTGGACAAGAACCTGATGGTCCAAAGGTTTTTCCACTTCAGTCCGGTCGAATTCTTCCGCTGCGGCCTGGCTTATCTCTTCGACCAGAGGATCGGCGTCCTGGCCTACGCCCCTGTTTACCTGCTTTTCTTCCCGGGAATTTTTTTGGCCTGGAAAAGATCGAGAAGGGCGGGCGGACTCCTCCTGGCCATCTTTTCCCTTTATTGGGCGTTTTGTTCCTTGGGCTACTACTGGGGAGGATTCTGCCCGCCGGGGAGAATGCTTCTCCCCGTGCTCTGGATCATGGCCGTTTTCCTGGCTCAGCCCTTGGCGACCGGCGCAGGCGGCCTTCCCAGGGAAGAGGGTTCGCGGAAGCACCACGGCCTGAAAAGAGCGGTTGTCCAGGCGCTCCTGGTCCTCAGCCTGCTGGTTGCCTTTTTGACCCTGCGCCACCCGCAGCTCCTCTATCATGAAAACCTGGCCAGGGGCACGGACCTCCGGGGCGCCAACAGCCATCTTCTGGCTTCCCTGAGCAATGCCTTTGTCGATTTCAGGGGATTCGTTCCCTCATTATCGGGCCGGAACCCCGGCCACTGGCCGGCTCTGGCTGCCTGGATTCTCGCCGCCCTCCTTCTTGTCCTTCTTTTTTTGAAAAAGAAAGGAATCGGGGGCCGGCCGGTCACCTATCGGCAGGCGGCCTGGCCCCTGGTGTTTGTCCACAGCCTGGCCGCTCTTTTCATCGTCTATGTCTTTTTCAACATCCGGCTGAACAACCCGGCCGGACTGGGGCCGGAAAATGTCAAGGTTTATTTCCAGGATGACAATCACTACGGCCCGGAACTGGACGGGTTTTGGACGGCGGGACAATCCCGGGCCCGCCTCTTGATTCATTCCAAAGAAAAGGCGACTGCTATCGCTGTCACCCTTTCCTCTCCGCTGACCGGGAAAACCTTTGTTCAGGTCGGCCGGTCCAGGAAAATCATGGTGAGAAACAAAGCCCATGGGCTTGAGCAAACGGTCGTGTTTCGCGCGCCGGTCGGTTTTCCCTGGAAGGGCGGGCAGCTCACCTTCCTTCAGGTCCGGGAGAGCAACGTTTATGTTCCCTATCAACTGGACAGGCGTGTCCAGGACAACAGGCGCTTGGGAGTTTTCATTAAAATACGGATGAGATGAGCAATCATCTCCTCTTCCGTGATGGGCCTAGGTCGTATGGGGGTGGCGTGCGGAAAAAAAGATGCATCTCTGAGGTGATCAGCCCCGCCGGAAAGCTTCCCACACCGCGCCGGGGCGCAGCTTGAACAGCGCCGTCCGCTCGTTGTAGTAGGCCAGCCAGCAATCCGCGCAATTGTGCGTCTGGACATGGAGAAGGCTTTCCCGGAGGCCGTGGCGGATGATGTTCTTGGGCGTAAAATCCGCATTGTACTGGCAGCAGGGCAAGACATCGCCGTTGCATTCGACGCGGATGTAATCCCTTCCGGCCACGCAGGAGGAAGGCCCTTGGCCCTTTACGGCCAGTTGCCTGTAGTCCGGCCAATCCATCACTTTCCGATAAGCCCTCTTGGAAAAAAAGAGGCCGCGGCCCTGCTTCTTCCAGAGGATCATCCGGCGGTGGACGTCCCGGATCTCGTCGGGCCGAAGCTCCAGAGCCTGCGCGTTCTCAACATAATACATCGCTCCGAAGACGATGGGCTGAGCGTTCATCCGCAGGCCCCGGGCCTCGCAGAAATTCAGCATGTCCTCCAGGTCGGCGAGGTTGTCCCGGGTGAGGACCATGTTCACATAGGTCCGCAGCCCGCGCTCCAAGGCTAGGTCGATCGTCCGAACCGCCGCTTCATGCGACCCTTGGCCTCGAATCCGGTCGTTCGCCTCAGGATGGGGGGAATCCAGGCTGATGATCACCTCGTCGAGAAAATCGAGCAGGTCGGGCCGCGAGGAAATCGTCTGGCCATTGGTGGTGGCCGCCACGATCATCCCGGCCGCCTTCGCTTCGGCGGTCAGTTCCCGGAAATCCGGCCGCAAGGTCGGCTCCCCGCCGTGGAACTTAAAGCGCAGGGTGCCCAGGGCGGCCAAGCCTCGGAGGATGTCTTTCCACTGCCGGGTGCTGAGCTGAGGCTTGAGTCGATCGGGATAATGGCAGTACAGACAATGGAGGTCGCATTGGTTGAGAAGGGCGGCCTCGACATCAAAGGGATGGAGCTTTTGAAAACGGTGGGCCATATAGCGGAAAGCCATCTTCAGGTGGCGGGGCCGGATCACGACTTTCCTCCCAGGGGAACTTGGGCCCGGGGATCAGGGCTCAAGGTCAACAGGGAGGCCAGGGTGAAAGCCAGGTATCGGCCGGCGGCCAAGGGGAGCCTCCACCAGTTGCTCTTTTCCCTCCTCAGGCCGGAAGAAAAGAGGGCGACTAGCAGGGGCAGGGCAAAGGCGCCAAGGACGATCAGCGGCTCTATCCAGTAAGGTGTGGCCAAAAGGAAAAGCGCAAGGGCCAGCAATACGACTGCCATTTTGGGCGTCGCCAGAAAATGCCAGAGTCGCATAAATCGAGCCAGACGCCAGCCCGACGATGAGCCGGCCATCGGGGGAGGATGGCGGAGTTCGGCCAGATATCCGGCGCCGCGGCGGCGGCGGAATTGAACAAGCTCCCCTAAAGTCTGAGGGACGCGGAGTTCCCTGACCCGTGCCTCTCGTGAGATATGCACGCCGAAGCCGTTGGCCCCGGAAAGCAGGGAAAGATGGATGTCCTCGGATATTGCGGTCTTGGACAGGGACATGACCAGGCTTCGCCGGCAGGCATAGCACACGCCCGAAAGGCTGGCCGCCGCGAGGGCTTCACCCTCCAGCCACCACAGGGTGTTGAGCAGCAGCCAGTGGAGGCGCTCCTCCAAGAGGGGGGTTTGAGGTTCCACCGTGGCGCCCACCATGGCCGCCCCAGGGGCGTTCTTCAGCCGGACGACAAGTTTCTTAAGGCAGGAACGCTCCAAAAGGGCGTCCGCGTCGGTGACGACGACGATCTCTTGTTTGAGGAGGCTCAGAGCCCGGCTGACCTGCTCGGCCTTGCCCCGGGCGGCCTCCAGACAGACCAGTTGAATCTCTTCGCCCTCGGCCATGGCCCGCCGCACAAGCTCCACCGTCCTGTCCGTCGAGCCTCCATCAACCACCATAATGGACATGCGCTCCCTAGGATAGTCCGACTGTTTCAGATTGGAGAGCTTGGAGAGGATCAGGCCCTCCTCGTTGAGGATGGGGATGACCACGGCAATGTCCGGCCAGGAGGTGAGGTGTTCATCGCTTTTGGCCGAGCGTGACGCTTTCCATCTCAGAAGGACCAAATAGCCGAAGATAGAGAACCAGACGAGGGTCGCCATTCCTAAAAAGAGGAAAAGGACTATGGCCACTCCGACTCTGCCTCCCTATCCGCCCAGGCCATGTTATAAAATATATAAAAAACCTGTCAAGGTAGCAAAACATTTCGGCAGCATCTCCAAATATGTGATTTCAAAAAGGAGATGTTTCCAAGTATTTCCTTTTCGGAGAATTAATACTATAATATCTCTCGGATTTGTCAGACACAAAAAACCAACAGACTTCTGCCCTCCCCCTTTTAGGGTAGGAAATAACGAAAAATATCACCCCGAGATTCATCCCCCTGGGTGATGGATGGACCAGGAAATTCTGATATTGATAACAGCCTCTAAGGAAAGAGGCATGTCGCTAAGAACCCCGTTCGTTTCTTCAATGACCAGCCTGGTGAACGCTCTTGAAGCAAAAGACCCTTATACGGCGGAGCATTCCATCCGGGTCTCCAATCTAGCGGGCAAAATTGCCGAGCACCGGAACGGCGTTTCCCCAGAAGTCAAAGAGGTTCAGATGGCCGGCAAGCTTCATGATATCGGAAAAGTCGGCACGCCTGAACGGATACTCCACAAGCCGGAAAACCTGACTAAAGAGGAATTCGATCACATCAAAAAACATCCTCTCCTCGCCGAGAAAATACTGGCGCCTTTCGAAAAGCTCAAATCCGTCTCAAACGTCATCAAGCATCATCATGAAAGGTTCGATGGGAAGGGTTATCCTGACGGCCTGGCGGGAAAGGATATCCCCGAACTTTCAAGGATATTAGCTATAGTTGATTCTTATGACGCCATGACTTCGGCAAGACCTTATCGCACGGCGATGATTGCCGAAAACGCCATGGGAGAAATTAGGAAGGGTCTCGGAACTCAATTCGATCCGGAATTCGGAGAGATTTTCATAAGATTATTTCTCACGGGACGCATGGGCTAGCCTATCATCCTATACTGGACCGCTTCGGAGATATGAATGGGTCGGATCGCCTCCTCCCCGGCCAAGTCGGCGGTGGTCCGCGCCACCTTGAGAATACGATCAAAGGCCCGGGCGCTCAAGCCGAGCTTGGTGACGGCCATCTCCAGGAGCTTCAGGCTCTCGGCCTCCACCGGACAGTACTTTTTCACCTGGCGCGGCCCCATCTGGGAGTTGGTGTAGATGCGGCGGCCGCGGTTTTCCGCGAAGCGCTCCAGCTGCCTCCTCCGCGCCGCCTCCACCCGCTCCCGGATCGAGGCCGACGCTTCTCCTTCCGTCTTGGAAATGATGTCCCGGAAGGTCAGGGCCGGCACCTCGACCACGATATCGATCCGGTCCAGCAGCGGCCTTGAAATCCGGCCATAATAGCGCGCCCGCTCGCTGTCGCTGCAGTCCTGCCCGCCCAGGGCCAGTCCGTGCTTCGCCTCCTCACAGGGGTTCATGGCCGCCACCAGCATGAAACCGCAGGGGAAGGTGGTGCTGTTGTAAAGCCGGCAGATGGTGACCCGCCCCTCCTCCAGGGGCTGCCGCAGGTCCTCCAGAACGCTGCGCCGGAA
>Ga0315284_10012954_pt1 | contig 11878 bp, 14 predicted proteins | sample YL17G09_16_MG_FD_203696 | JGI IMG/M metagenome (GOLD analysis project Ga0315284, IMG submission 203696) | Sediment microbial communities from Yellowstone Lake, YNP, Wyoming, USA - YL17G09_16 | ecosystem: Environmental > Aquatic > Freshwater > Lake > Sediment | place: USA: Wyoming | collected...
CTTATGCTAAAGCATTTACGCCAGACGTAAATGCCGCTGCTGATTTATTAAAACATGCTGTGTCAAATTATGATTCTTTGATGGCAAAATTTAGACCAAATATTGAAGCCGCCCTCCCAGGATACACATGGGATAAAGTAGCAGAACAGATTGTAAATTTAACTAAATGAAATTAAGCATCGTTATACCTATCTTTAACAAATGGAATTTTACCAAATCATGTTTGGAAGATCTAAAACATCTTCCAAAAGAGACACATGAAATTATTGTGGTCGATAATGCTAGCTCTGATGAGACGCAAGAAGAAATTAAAAAATATTTTAATATTAAATACATTAGAAATGAACAAAACCTTGGATTTGGCCGGGCTTGTAATATTGGATATGCGCAATCAATAGCGGCTAATGTTTTATTTTTAAACAATGATATACGCGTTAAATCTGATTATACAATTTGGACACAGCACTTAATTGAAAAATGTGATATTGGCTTAGTTGGTCCAACTATGGGACAATTAGATGATGAGTTTAATTTTAAACAAGAAGCCAATAAATTACTCGACGGCAATGCGTATATGTCGGGGTGGTGTTTGGCTTCAAGTAAAGAAAATTGGAAAAAGTTAGATATTTCTGGTAATAATGAAATATTTAGTGAAGAGTTCTTCTGTTATTTCGAAGATACGGATCTTTCTTTTAGGGCGAAAAAGCTATTTATACCATTTCAAATAGTTGAGGTGCCAGTAGTTCATTTTGGGAAAGTAAGTAGCAAGCAATTAAATACTTATAGCTTGTATTGTAAATCTAGAATAGTTTTTATTAACAAATGGAAAAAGAAAAATATTTAAAAATGTGTCAAGATTATGCTTTTTCTAAAAAAGGCATATGCTTATCATTAACGTATATTGATACTCATAAAAAATTATTATGGAAATGTGAGTTTGATCATATTTGGGATGCGTCCGCCGCAAATGTGAAAAGTGGAAAATGGTGTCCAACATGTTCCAAAAATAAAAAATTATCTATTGAAGATTGTATTTTGTTTGCCAATATTAAAGACGGATACTGCCTATCAACTGAATATTTAAATTCAGCCACCCCAATAATGTGGAAATGTAAATATGGTCATATTTGGCGCGCCAATTTTAATAATGTTAAAAGTAAAGGATCTTGGTGTCCAGAATGTTCAACAAATATAGGCGAAAGGATATGTAGATTATTTTTTGAGTCCTTTTTTGAAAAACCTTTTAATAAATTTAAGCCTGAATGGCTTTTAACTTCAATTGGCAGTAAGCTTGAATTAGATGGTTTTAATAAAAGTCTAGGTTTAGCTTTTGAATATCAAGGAGATCAGCATTATATTGTTGATAATTTTTTTATTAAAAACGAATCTCAGCTTTTAAAAAGAAAAGAAAAGGATGATTTAAAAAAGAAACTATGCGTTGATAATAATATTGTTCTAATAGAAATTAAACAATTTGTTAATTTGACAGACATTGATTATATTTCTAAAATTTTAATTTCTTTATTAAATCAATATGGATTTAAAACGAATAAAAAAATAAATATCGATTTAAAACAATTATATTCAAACAAAATAGAAAAGTATAAAATGCTGGCAGTTGCTCGAAATGGAATTTGTATTTCAGAGGTATATATTGATTATTATACGAAATTAACTTGGCAATGTGTTTTTGGGCATATTTGGAACGCAATCGGATATTCAATAGAAAAAGGGCATTGGTGTCCCGATTGTGCCGGGAATAAAAAAGGTAAGAAATATTCGAGCCTGGACAGTTGAACACACACGAATTATATAGTAAGGCAAGAAAGATTTTCATTCAAAAATGGCAAAAATAAAAAATTCAGAAGAGTTAGGCGAAGAGCAAATAAAAGAAGATATGAGAAAAATGTCGGATGCAGAAATGTTTAGACGTTTAAAAGATTTACAACAAAAATTATGGGACAAAGAAGATCTCAAATCATTAGCTGCAGTGGAACGGCTAGTGAAAAAATTCAAAACAAATAAAAGAAATCACAAAAGCCTCATTGATGAGGCTTTTACGTGTTCTTCTTAAATAACAGGTGTAAAGATGTCACTATCAAGTAAGATTTTAATTTTAATAGGATTCCTAGCTTTAATAGCCGTAGGAGGAATTGTTGTTTATAAACAATTCGAAATATCAGCTCGTCAAGATGCAATTGAAAAACAGATGGTTGCTCAAAAGGATCTCGGAGATGGAATTACGAGAGCCTTAGCTCAATATGCTACCAAACAAGACATTGATAACATGGCTAAAGATAACAACGTTAATCTTAAGCTTATTAAAGATGACTTAGATAAGTTGAATGCCTCATTGACAGCAATAAATATTGTGTCAGTCACGTCTAAGCGTCAGACGGGGACGGATGTTCCCTCAACTGGCGTCACACCAGGAGAGAGCCCTCCACCAGTAGCTGCCACTTATCCTGACCCTCATGGTTATCAGCAAAATTTACAAACCCTTCGTTTGGATGAAAAGTTTTCAGAAACAAACGTACCATTTGGAGATGTTGGGTTTAGCGCTTGGAAAGATAAGCCCTGGAGCTTTGACATTAAACAAAGGGAATATAAGTTGGTAACCGTTTTAGGAACCGATGACAATCAAAGGCAATATGCTTATAACAAATTCTCTATTAATGTAGATGGCAAAGATCATGAGGTCAAAATCGCCAGCTCGACGTTCAAGCAAGAATATCCAGATCCTAAGTTTAGCTGGTGGAATCCGAGGTTATTTTTAACCGCTGGTGGCAGTTTAAGTTTAACTCAAATGCCAGTTCAAGGCTCTGCTAATGCGGGAGTAACACTAGGAGTTATGAGCTATGGGCGGTATAAAACTAATCCGGCAATAAGCGGGTTACATTTAGGTGTTGTTTATGAAACTGGAAGTCAAAAACCAGCAGCAATAATTAATCCTATTAATTTTAACATAGGCGGTGTATTGCCAAAGGGATTAGCCAATAATACTTATTTAGGACCTTCGGTACAGGTTGATTTAGCCGGAAATGTATTGGTAGGCGGTAATATGAGTATGGGATTTTAATAATTTACCTTTAGATGCGTTTAATTTAAGTATTGATTTGTCTAAAATAAATAATAATAGAAATAAGCTGGAGCATTATAAGATGTTGGCAAAAAATAATAATGGAGAATGTTTGTCTAAAAATTATATTAGTTTTCATGAGCCCTTGATTTGGAAATGTGATAAAAATCACATTTGGTCAATTCCAGGTTATTCCATAGAATATGGCACTTGGTGCGCATCTTGTGCGGGCTTAAAAAAGCTATCTATTGAAGATGCTCATTTTGTAGCTTCTCAAAAGGGAGGTTTGTGCTTATCTACAATTTATATTTCTGCTAATAAAAAATTAGAATGGAAATGTAATAAAGGTCATATATGGAGTACAACTATCGCAAGTGTTAGAAATTTAGGAACTTGGTGTCCTGTCTGTCGCGTTAAACGAAATAAAATTGTAGAAAGAGTATCTTAATTATGAGTAAAGTTCATATACTTACATTGACCTGGAACGGTTGTGACAAATTAACTAAACTCAAAGAGTCGCTAATGCCGGCGTTAGAGGGCATAGAATATACTTGGTGGATTAAAGATAATGCATCAATAGATAATACTGTCGAGGTTGCATCTCAGTGGGGAGATAGTGTTAAAGTTATTGAGTTTAAAAATAATTTGCAGAATTTTTCTCAGGGATGCAACTTCTTATTTAATGAAGCCAAGCCTAAAGATGATGACTTGATACTTCTTTTAAACAATGATGTCTCCTTTGGAGATACAACATCATTAAAAAGAATGATTCAAATCATAAAAAATGACGCTTTGGTTGGGGTTGTCGGTGCAAGATTACTTTTTACAGGTACTAACAATTTGCAACATGCCGGCGTTACTTTTAAACCAAAGTATGATCTGCCGATGCATTTTAGAAGTGGCGAAGAGAGCGACGATAATGCAGAAAAGAATAGACTATTTCAGGTTGTGACAGGCGCGGTGCTTCTTCTTCGAGCAGATTCCTTCAAAAATGCTTTTGAAAATAAATCGGGCAATAAAGGAATGGATGAAAATTACCATTGGGCTTTTGATGATGTTGATTTGTGCTTATCGGTTGGTGTTAATCAAAAGAAAAAAATAGTTTATTGTGGGCAGACTAAAATCTTTCATGAAGAAAGCGCTTCATTAAAAAAGAATCCTGCCAATAAGTTATTTATGAATCATAACGTTACTTATTTTAAAAATAAATGGAGAGATAAGTATAAGATGGATTTAGATATTTATACTAAAAATTTAAAACATAATTTATACAAATAAAGTATCATGGCTAAAAAAGTTTTAATTACAGGATCATGCGGATTTATTTTCTCTAATTTTATTAGAATGGCTTGTTATGATCAGGCTAATTCCGAAAACAAAAATTATAAGTTTGTTAGCATCGATAAGATTACTAAGAGTTCAGTCCTGAACAATATTTATCAAAATAAAAGCCACGCCTTTTATATAGGTGATGTTTCGGACTCGCATTTTATGAATGTGGTTTTCGAATATGAAAGACCCGATATTGTTATTCATGGTGCCGCCGAATCTTTTGTCGATGATTCTTTAAAGGATCCTAATAAGTTTATTCAGTCCAACGTCTTAGGAACCCAGGTTGTAGTTAATTCTTGTATCAAATGGGGAGTTGAAAAACTAATCTATATTAGTACTGATGAGGTTTATGGTCAATTAGAGAAGGAAACAGACGCCTCTTGGACAGAGGATTGTCCTTTGAACCCCAGAAACCCTTATTCAGCCACCAAAGCTGCAGGAGAATTGATTGTGAGGGCGGCACAGACCTCTTATGGCTTGCCTTATAATATCACTCGTTCTTCCAATAATTATGGACCAAGGCAAACTAGTGAGAAGCTAATACCTAAAGCCATTAAGTGTATTTTAAATGAAGAAAAGATACCGCTTTATGGTAAAGGGCTTCAAATTAGAGACTGGACCTATGTTGCCGATAATGTTAATGCGATCATGACCATTATGAAAAGCGGTAAAGACAATGAAACTTATAATATTTCGGCTAATCAAGAATTTACCAACATTGAAGTAATTCAAAGCATTTGCAATGCCATGGGTAAAGGGCATTCGCTAATTTCTTTTATTCCAGATCCAAGACAAGGGCACGATTTCCGATATAGTGTCGATTGCAGCAAGCTCAAGGCATTGGGATGGAATTCTGGCTTTAAATTTAAAGAAGGTCTCATTAACACGGTTGATTGGTTTCAAAAAAATCAATGGTTTTTGAAGTAAGGTAAATATGACATTTTTAGAAGATATCAAAAAACAAACAGTGGAAGCCAGCAATCCAATAACCAGAATCTCTAATAATAGAGCTAAGCTAATTGAGTTATTTAAAAGCTGTATGGAATCAAGCGCCTGCAAAGGCGAGTCGGAAGCTTTTGTTTGGCGCGAATCTATGCAAGTAATTTTGGGTTTTGATCCAAGTAGATTAGATTTAAAAAATGCATTTAATTTTCTACAACAAGAAAAAATAGATTATGAGTATAGGTGGGATAATTATTCTGTTGATTTCGTATTACACATTAAGTGGTAAATGAATATAATTCCAGATATTATTGTTGCTAAATTAAAACAAGAGCCATCTTCTTCATTTGATAATCATAAGGGTTTATCCTTAAAAGATATTAAGTGCGTTCATTATATAGGTCTTATAAACTTTAATAAATCTTATCCTGGCACAACATATTATACTTATGTGGCAATCTTAGAAAAAGAGGATCCTTCACATAGGTATAGCGCCTCTTATTCAAATGGATATGAGCTACTTACATTTAATCAATCCACCTATGACTCTATTTTAAAAGACGAAGATATAGGTATGTGTTCAGACTATGATTTAACTAAATTAAAAATTATTTTAAAGACCTGGACTCAAGAAGAAATCAAAATACAAGTTATATTCAAATAGAGGAAAATTAATGAGCGCAAAATCAACAACAACAGAATCAGGGTCAGCCGAAGAAGTAGTAGATGACCTTCCAATTATAGAGGTTCCTCAAGTTGGAACACAAGTAAATGATGACAAGTTAGCCGCTTTAAGAGCTAAGAGTCAAGCAAAACAAACGGAGCAAAAGATGGCTGCAAAAATACTTGCCAAAAGAGATAGAAGTTTGGCTTTCGGAGTGATGGGATCGGGACAAGCTGGCTCAAGGCTGGCTGAGGCTTTTTATAAATTGGGGTATGATTCTGTTGTCGTCAATACGGCAATGCAGGATCTCAAATTTATAGATGTTCCTGACTCAAATAAATTACTTCTTCAACACGGGCTTGGCGGCGCGGCAAAAGAATTAGAAATTGGTCGCGACGCAGCGGAAAGTCATAGAGCAGAGATTGCTCAATTGGTTGATGATAAGCTTTCGGCTTCACAAGTCAATGTTCTCTGTCTTTCTCTTGGCGGTGGATCCGGCGCTGGCTCTTGTGATACCATGGTAGATATTCTTAGTGCAACTGGCAAGCCACTAATTGTCATGACTGTTCTTCCAATGGATACCGAAGATGCTCAAACTAAAAACAATGCTTTGACCACATTATCTAAATTAGCAAAATTAACACAAACGAAGAAGGTTAATAACCTTATCGTTGTAGATAATGCTAAGCTTGAAGCCATCTACCAAAATGTAAGTCAGGTTGATTTCTTTAATGTAGCCAACAAGGCTATCGTAGAGCCTATTGATATTTTTAATACCTTATCTTCTATGCCATCAGCCGTTAAAGGTTTAGATCCTATGGAGTGGGGCAAGTTGATTACTGACGGCGAAGGTCTTACCGTCTATGGAGAATTGACAGTTACTAATTTTAAAGAGGACACCGCAATAGCAGAGGCTGTTGTGGAGAATCTTAATTCTAATTTATTGGCTGCTGGCTTTGATTTGAAGCAATCTAAATACGTTGGTGTAATCATTACCGCCAACGCTGACGTTTGGAAAGCCATTCCAAGCTCTAGCATTAACTATGCTATGAGTATGATTAATGATCAATGCGGAAACCCTAAGGGAGTTTTTAAGGGAATTTATACTGTAGATTCTCAAGAAAATGTTGTTAAAGTATATTCCATGTTTTCTGGATTAGGGCTTCCCGATTCTAGGGTCACGCAGTTAAAGAAAGATGCGCAGACCCACATGGCTAATATCAAAGGTAAGGATGACCAACGAGTTGGAACTCTTAACATTGATACTGGTGTCAATGAAACCATTTCTGTCGCTCAAAAGGTTAAAGATAAGATTGCAGCTAAGAGTTCAGCTTTTGGTAAATTAACCCAAAGCGTAATAGATAGAAGGAAACCATGAGTAAAAGAGAGACTAGAAAAACAAGAAATAAGAAAAGAGAAGCGCTATTCAGTTTAACTAAATACCTTCTCAAGAAGGCGGCTAACAAAGCAGTCATTGAAGCCCGTCGCGCTGCTAAGAAAAAAGAATCATAAGTTACTTTTGGTCGAGGGTGAGAAAGGTAGGGGTTATTCCCTACCTTTCTTTTTATTAAGAAAACCTAGCTGATATATACTATTTATGGCTAAAAAAATAAATATACAGCAATATGTCGAACGGGCAACAGCTGTTCATGGCGAAAAATTTGATTATAGCAAATCGCTTTATGTTAATGAAAAAACTGAATTAAAAATTGTTTGTAAAGAACACGTAGAGTTTTCAACTTTACCAGCTTATCATATAAAGTCTGATACTGGAGGTTGCCCCGAATGCATTGAGGCGGCAAAAGATAAGAATAAAATTATCATACATGATAATAAATATGGTCAATACATTACTTCTGATATCAAGGCGTTCAATAGATTAAAAAAGATTCTGTCATATAAAACTGCCGGAGTAGAATATACGGCAGCTTTTAGAGGCGGATGGAATGGTATCACTTATTTAATAGATAAAAGTGGATATTTTTTATTAGGGCTTTTAGATAAGGTTAAAAGTTTTTTAGCTGAACATAACATTAGCTATACTATTACCGATAAAAGAAAAGCTATCATAAATGGCACAAGTATAGATTTAACTGAAAAGTTAAAATCTCTAAATATGATCCCAAGAGATTATCAAGAGAGAATAGTGTCTGCTGCCGCCAATCATAATAAAGGCATCATTAGGGCATGCACGGGCTCTGGCAAAACTCTTTGTACAGCAATAATTACCGCTAAAATAAACAAGCCGACTATTATTTATGTAATAGGGCTAGATTTATTAAAGCAATTTCATGATCTTTTTGAAGCCGTCTTTGATGAGCCAATAGGATTTATAGGTAATGGTGTTTGCAAAATACACCGGATTAATATCGCAAGTATTTGGTCAGTTAGCAGCGCGCTAAAAGTTAAAAAACCTAAACCATCAGCTGATGATGAAGATAACGATGAAGAGATAAGCCCAAATCAAAAACAAAGCGCAGATATTATTGATATGTTAAAATCTACTAAGATGCATATTTTTGATGAAAGCCACGTTATAACGACAGATACGATTAAGAATATTTTCTCTAAAATAGATCCTGAATATATTTATGGTTTTTCTGGAACACCATTCAGAGATGATGGATCTGATTTACTTATTAATGCAATATTGGGCGAGCAAATTATAAATGTTTCAGCCTCAGAGTTAATTGAAAAGAACTTTTTAGCACAAGCTATAATTAAGTTTGTCAGAGTCCCAAAAACATATATTGGAAGTGGAACAAGTAATTATCAGACCGTATATAAAGAATACATTTCTGAAAATGAAATAAGAAACGCATTAATTGTTCAAAATACAAAAGAACTATTGACAAAAAAATATCAAGTCTTAGTCTTATTTAAGCATTTGCAGCATGGTAAAAATTTAGCTAAATTATTTGATTTAGAAAATATTAATTATGAATATTTGTCAGGTTCAGACTGTCTAGATGATAGAATTAAAGTTAAAGAAAATCTTTTATCTAAAAAATCTAATCTCGTATTAGCAAGTTCAATTTTTGATATTGGCGTTGATATTAGCTCTTTATCAGCTTTAGTTTTGGCTGGCGGCGGTAAAAGTAGCATTAGAACTCTTCAACGAATTGGAAGAGTTATTAGAAAGTTCCCAGGAAAAAAATATGCTGCCATTGTTGATTTTTATGATGATGTTAAATTCTTAAAAGGTCACTCTAAAAAGAGGCACTATATTTATGCATCAGAAGTTGGATTTAAAATAATCATTCCAAGGGAATTGAGTTATGAATTATGAAAAAAGAAGATAATAATTGCGGAGAATTTGGAGAATATCCTTCTGTTAAATGGACGAAGTTCTTTGAAACATTCAAAGAGATTGAGACTTTAAGCGCTGATAAGTGGAAGCCCGTACATCTAATAGCATATTTCTGTAAAAAATATAAAGCCGCCTATGACGTCAATTATCAGTTTAAATTTAATAGCGTTAGCCCTGTTAAAAGTTTTGAAGTTTTTCAGGTTAAAAAATTATCAATGTTATTAAGCTCTGATCCTGTGATCTTGCAGCAGTATATTGATTGGGTTTATGAGATAAAGGTTGTAAAAGGAAAAAGAAGGCTTACCTCAATTTCTTTTATGACCCACGACGAATTAGTAAATGATTATAAATTCAACGTCTTGCTTGGAAAAAAGAAGCAATTACAGATAGATCGTTCCTCTCCGCTCCCCGCCGATATTCGTGAGATTTTCAAAGACGTCGATTATGTCAAAACATATGGGGACTTGGTTTTCGTATTTCGAGCAATTGAGGGGAACAGCGATAATTCTCAAGTCTCTCCCGTTTTAATGAGCGCAATCGAGAAGTTAAAATTATCTAATTTTGATTTTTCAAATTTGGATAGGATCGTTTAATGATACCGCAAAAAGGGCACTACGTTAAAATTATGTTTAGAAATGGAACGCAAGCCGAAGGCTATGTAGAGTCTTGGTCCGATCAGCAAAGCGTTCTTAAATCATCAGATAACAGCAACCTTTTTTTAATTCAAAAAACGGTCGAAGATGTCATGGCAATTAAAATAATTTTGGAGAAGGCGCCAGAATCTCAAATTGTTTTAGAAGAGAAACTAGAAGAATATCAACAGGAGTTTGAGCAGGTATATGAACAACCTAGCGCCGATGATCTTCGAATCAAAAACTTGGCACAATTAAAATGCGCGATGATTGAACAAGAAAGAAAAATTACCGCTTCTAAATTAAGGCAACATATTGTCGGCGGTAATGAAAGAAAGAATTCTTATGAACACGGACTTTTCACGAAGCAAAGCACTAAATAATATACCGAATAAAAAAGTCTATGGGAAACTATTAGAGGCAGTCCAATCATGTGAAGTTTGCTCTAAAAAAGAAGTAATTAATCCAGAGGGTTTTGATGGTGTTTGTCCTAAATGCGCCATCATTCATGTCGCGTATAACAGATATGCTGAAGCCAATATCCCAATAGAGTATTGGGGATTAAAGATGGAAAAAGACTTTATAGGAAATAAAGTTTTATTAGATAAATATACGGATATCACTTCTGACTTAAAGGGACATTATCAAAAGGGAACTTCAATTTGTTTTGCAGGTCTTCATGGTGTCGGAAAACAATTGTGTTTAGAGACAGAATTACCTACACCTGCTGGGTTTATCAGATTAAAAGATTTGAAAGAAGGAGATCTGTTATTTGATGAACAAGGTAAAACTTGTAAAGTAATAAAGCTTCACCCAATACAGTTATCGCCGGAATCATATGAAATTAATTTTGATGATGGCTCAAAAATTGAAGCCTGCGCAGATCATCTTTGGTTAACTTGGACAAGAAATGATAGACTAAAAAAAGAAAAGGCAAAACCAACAATTAAAACTACCAAAGAAATATTAAATACTCTAAAAGTTAATAATAATACAATCACTAATCACTCTATACTTTGTAGTAAGCCTGTTCAATATTTATCACAAAATCTTCTTATAGATCCGTATGTATTGGGATGTTGGTTAGGTGACGGATCTTCACGAGAAGGCGCCATTGAGTGTGCGGATCAAGAAATATTAGATAATATTATAAAAAACGGCTATTCAATTACTTTAAGTGAAGGATCTGTTGGTACCTCTAAATCTTGTCGTTATAGAATTGGCGATTTAATTTACAATGATAAAATTAAAAATCATTGTAAATTAAATCCAATTTTTAATAAAATTGGAACCTTATGCTATCAACTTAAACAATTGAATTTGTTAAATAACAAACATATTCCAGAAATGTATCTTCATTCATCTTATGAGCAAAGATTAGCTTTGCTTCAAGGCTTAATGGATACTGATGGATGTTGCTTGAAAAGTGGTTTAGCCGAATACACTACTTGCTTACCAAAATTAGCCGATCAAACAGCTGAAATCATAAGAAGCTTAGGTATAAAGTGTAATGTAAATCAAAATAAAAGTCATCTTTATGGCGTTCGTCATAAAGATAGATATCGAATAACATTTACAACACAATTGCCAGTTTTTAAATTAAATAGAAAATTAAACAATATCAGATTAAACAAATCTCAAATAAATAGAACTCAACATAGATATATCACAAGTATTAAATCAATTACTAGCAAACCTATGAGATGTATTACGGTAGATAGTTTATCACATTTATTTTTAGCAACTCGTTCATTTATACCAACTCATAATACTATGACGGCGACTTGTATCTTAAAGAAAGCTGCGCAAAAAGGCTTTACTTGTTTATATACTAATCTTGGTGATATAGTCAATGTCCTCGTTCAAGGTAGTGGCGAAGATAAGTTTTTAGCCCGTCGAGAATTAGTAATGGTAGATTT
>Ga0315284_10012956_pt1 | contig 11878 bp, 10 predicted proteins | sample YL17G09_16_MG_FD_203696 | JGI IMG/M metagenome (GOLD analysis project Ga0315284, IMG submission 203696) | Sediment microbial communities from Yellowstone Lake, YNP, Wyoming, USA - YL17G09_16 | ecosystem: Environmental > Aquatic > Freshwater > Lake > Sediment | place: USA: Wyoming | collected...
GGACATAACGGATTGGAAGCGAACTGCATTTCGTCATGTGGACTGAGCCATCTGAAGCGATGCGTGCCTATTATTGTTTTCTTGCGGCCATTCACGATGAAGACCTTAAGGCAGGCACCGCAATCACCCGAGACACCTGGCCCCCCGAGCTTCTCAAGTGCGTCCACCAAAGACTGTGGGGCTTCTGGTGTGACAATACGGACCTCCTGAGGACAGCACTGGAGTGTGTGAAAGCTGATCTGGCGAAGAACGGCCAGGAGGCAAATGGGCAGGGGAGACCGAGCGAGGCATCCGACAGCAAGGGCGGACGCAAACCCATAGTCGGCGAGACGTGGAATGTGCACGGAATCCCCATCTATTGGGGGAACGTGATTTCGCGGTTCCGAAGTCTCAGCAGATGGAAGAAACTGATTGTCATTGTTGTTGTCATTCTCATCGTGGCATTCGTCACCTGCCTAAAGTGGCTTCCTCTTGTACATCCTCACGGCGGCACACGGAATATCGAGCAGCAGAGGGGGAACTTGGGATCGACACCTGATCAGTGATTAAGCTCGTATGCGACCAAGCAGTTGATTTTGCCGGGGTTTTGGGGCAGACTGTCCGCGATGGCTCTTGATGGCGTGTCGCAACTGAATGGAATCGGTATTGGGCAGTGTGCATGATTAGCAGTCCTCTGGCGGTGCTGGCCGCATTGACGGGCGTCGCGGCGTTCTTCCTGTTTGTCGAGCGAGTCACGAAGTGGCGGGTGTTCAAGTTCTTCCCGCCGCTGTTGTTCATCTACTTCGTGCCGATGGTCTTGTCCAACACCGGCGTGCTCGCGCATGAGGGCCCGGTGTACGACTGGATGAGCGACACGATGCTGCCGTTCCTGCTGGTGATCGTGCTGCTCAAGGTGGACGTGGTCTCGGCCGTGCGGGTGATGGGCCGGGGCATGCTCGTGATGCTCTGCGGCAGTGCGGGCGTCATCCTCGGGGCACCGCTGGCCTATAGCGTGGTGAAGGGCAAGCTGGACCCGACGGCATGGAAAGCGTTTGGCTCGCTGGCCGGCAGTTGGATCGGCGGCACGGCGAACATGGCGGCGGTCAGTCAGGGCATCGGGGCCTCGGGCACGGAGTTCGGCCTGGCCGTACTCGGCGACAACATGGTCTACATCGTGTGGCTGCCGATCCTGCTGGCCTCCAAGGGACTGGCGCCGTGGTTCAACCGGTTCACCCGCGTGGACCCGAAGCGGATCGAGATGCTCGAACGGGCCGGCGCGGAGGCGAAGGCCGGCGAGGATCGCATGGCCGTGCGGCATTTCCTCTACCTGCTGTTCCTGGGCTTGGCCGCGACGCTGGCCGCCGAGCACGTCTCTCGCTGGCTGCCGGAGGTCCCGCCGGTGCTCACGGCCGGCTCGTGGAGAATCCTGCTCGTGACCACCTTCGGCCTGTTGCTCTCGGCGACGCCGGCCAGGACGATCCCCGGCAGCCACGAGCTGGCTATGGCCCTGATCTATCTGTTCGTGGCGAACATGGGCGCCAGGGCCAACCTCTCCGGCCTTCGCGAACAGGCGATCTGGTTTCTCCTGGCCGCCTACCTCTGGGTCACCCTGCACGGCCTCGCCTGCGTCCTGGGCGCGAGGCTCTTTCGCGTCGATATCGGCTCGACGGCGATTGCCAGCGTGGCCAATGTCGGCGGCGCCGCCGGCGCATCGCTCGTCGCCGCTCATCACAATCCGCGTCTGGTCCCCGTCGCGATTCTCATGGCCCTGATGGGCTACGCCCTGGGTACGTACGGCGGCTTCCTCGCCGCATGGCTGTGCCAGAGGATCTCGTGAAACCCGCCCTGCGGACGGCTCCTGTTGTGATTCCCAGCCGCCGCTTCGCCGCGCCTGCCCTTGTCACCCCGAGCGTAGTCGAGGGGTCTGGCCGGGAATGGAAGAGTCGCCATATCCGCAGCCAGATGTCTCGGCTTCGCTCGATGTGGCAGGAAACTGCTTGTCCAATTGGGAGGTGTACAGAAATCGGCGCCGGCAAAGGAACATGGTGCGTTGGAGGAGTCGAGTGTACAATAGCGTCATGCGGGCAAGCAAGACCTACTATGTGTACATCATGAGCAACCAGTCACGCACGCTCTACGTCGGAGTCACCGACAACATCGAACGAAGAGTCTGGCAGCACAAGACGAAAGTGGTGGAGGGTTTCACCAGTCGGTACCGCATCGGTGCGCTGGTGTATGTGGAGTCCTTTGGCGACATCTGGTGTGCAATCGCGAGGGAGAAGCAGATCAAGGGGTGGGGACGAGCCAAGAAGCTTGGTCTGATTGCCAAGGAGAACCCGGACTGGCATGACCTCAGCAATGGCTGGTATGGGTGATCTGTAAATCCGACAAGGATACTCGCGATCGCATTCAGGGCGGGCTGCGTCGGGGGGACCTGATCGGGAATGGAAGGGGCGCCATATTGGCAGCTGGATGTCTCGACTGCGCTGCGCTTCGCTCGACAGGACAGGCGAGGAGGGCCTGCGCCTGTTCTTGTCACCGCGAGCGTAGTCGAGGGGTCTGGCCGGGAATGGAAGAGGCGCCGTATCCGCAGCCAGATGTCTCGGCTTCGCTCGACATGACGAATGGGGGAACGCTGCACCGGACCGCCGCTGATATAGGTATTAGAGGCCCTATATGTCTTGTTAAGGCTGTCGTTTGCCTCGGATGGCGGCGAGCAGCTCGGCGGCGGAGGCGGTCTTGACCAGGTAGGCCTCGGCTCCGGCGTCGCGCATCTCCCTTGCCGTCTGTGGCTCTTCGAGCATGGAAAGGGCAATGATCCGGGTCTTCGGCAGCTCCCGCTTGATGCGGCGTGCGGCCTCGTCACCCGGCATCACAGGCATCGCGACATCCATCACGATGACATCCGGCGTGAGCCGGCGCGCCAGCTCGACGGCCTCGATGCCGTTGGCGGCCTGACCCACAAGATCGATGTCGGCCTGTCCGGCCAGCAGGGCGGCCAGGCCCTCGCGCACGATCTTCTGGTCGTCCACGAGCAGCACGCGCAGGCCGCCGGCCGGTGGACGTTGCGCGACCGGCTCGATCTCCACGTCCGGCGCGGTCCCCGCGAGATCGGGGACGGCGATGAGAAACGTGCTGCCTCTGCCCCGGGTGCTCTTGATTCTCATACGCCCGCCGAGCAGCTCGACGCGCTCGCGGATGGTCAACAGGCCGAACCCCGACGTCTTCGCCAGGGTCTTCGGGTCGAAGCCCTGTCCCTGGTCGGAGATGGTGAGCCACAACTGTTTGCGCATTCGCCGCAGCCGCAAGGTGGCCTTGCACACGCCCGCGTGCTTGATCACGTTGAACAGCATCTCGTGGGCGGCGTTGTAGAGGAACGCCTTCATCGCCTCGGAGGGCGAATCCACCTGGCCGCAGACCTCGACGCGGACCGTCAGGCCGTGCTTGCTCTGCATCTGGCCGGCCAGCCATTCGAAGACGTCGGCCAGATCGACCTGGTAGAACACGGGGCTCAATTCATGCGAGAGGCTGCGGGATTTGTCGATCGCCTCCTTGAGCATCTGTTTGACTTGTCCGGCGATCTCGTGCACCGCCGGTCCGTCCGCGGCCTGGCTGTCCAGGAGGCCGACGTGGAATTTGGCCGCCGCCAGGACCTGCTGCAGGTCGTCGTGCAGCAGCTCCGCCAGGCGCTTGCGCTCGCGGTCCTCCGCCTGCGACAGCTCCAGCGTGAGTCGTTGAAGTTGGCCGGCGCGGTGCTCCAGCTCCTGCAGGGCCGTCTGCTCCTTCGTGACATCCTCGAGGTTCAGCACGAGGAATTGCACGTCGCCGGCGTCACTCAGCAGGGGGGTAAGCTGCCAGTCCCAGTAGGTCACACGCTGCTCGGGGTCGTCGGGCCGGACGTGCGGCCGGGCGTGGACGAGGTAGGGCCGGCGGGCGTGCATCACCTGCTCGAAGATCGCCCGCGCCTGGGGGTCCGAGTGGAGCGCAAAGTAGTCCCTGCCCGGAAAGTACTCGGGGGTCTTGCCGTTCGTCCTGGCGTAGGCATCGTTGACTCGCACGTAGCGGAGGCGGCGATCCAGAAAAGCCAGGGGTGTGATCGTGTACCGGAAGAAGCCTTCGAGCATTTGCGACTGCTTGCGCCGGGCGGCCTCCGCGAGCGTGCGCCGACCGACCGACTCGCACGGCACGTCCGTCTGCGCCTTCACCTCCTCCAGCCGTTCCCCGCTTTGTCGCAGCGTCTCCCCGGCCTGGCGTGCCGTTTGCTTTCCCGGGCGCAGCGGCTCACACGCTCGGCGTGATCGACGTATCTCATCCTGTTCGGGCTTGTTCGGCTTCTTGGCCATCCTGCCGTACTCCGTTACGTACTTCGCACAGATGCCCTGACACGATCACGGCTGCCTCGACAAGTCTGCTTCCATCCTACCCGTCGCTTGCGGCAGTGTCCCACAAATTCCCGAATCCCCTTGACGGTCGGGAGCGCCTCAGCAGATAAGAGCGTCATGTGAATCTGACGGGTGATCTATGGGACCCGGAGCGACGTTCTACCCGTGCTCGCATTGGCGGTTGCCCTGAAAAACGTGGAGTGTGAATGGTTCGCAGAGAAATGGAACTCAAGAAAATGACCTGTCTTCAATTTGCTGGATTGACCTGCCGAGCCGCCATCGTCGCGTGTCTGACGATCTGATGGATGGCAGGAGTTGGGGTTTGCGAAGGGCAGGTGCAGCGCTACCAGGCGCCGGCGACGCACCGCATCGAGAAGACGATCAACCGCCCGATCCTCAATGGCAAGAAGGTCCTCATTCACGGGAGCAACCGGCACCAGGAATACCCCCGGCTCGGCGACGCCACGCCCAAGTGGCTCCACCTGCTCGACATGCGGGACTTCCGCCAGAATCTCAACCACAACTTCATGCGCACGGCCCATTATCCGCAGGACCCGGCCATCTACGATTTCTGCGACCGCAACGGGATCATCGTGATCGAGGAGGCCCCGAACATCAAGCGGCAGAAGTTCTCCGACGAGGTGCAGGAGCAGCAACTGCGCGAGATGATCCGCCGGGACCGCAATCACCCGTCCATCTTCTTCTGGAGCATGGGCAACGAGACCGACGATGCCGTAGACTCGAAGTTCGCCGTCGAGGAGGACAGCACCCGCATCATTCACGGCCGCGAAATCTACAATGATTTCGGCGGCAAGTACATGACGCACACGTCGAAGAATCTCGCGCTCGAGTCGCTCCTGCGCTGCACGATTCGGGGCTGGTGCAACGCCGACATGCGCAACCTGGAGCCGTCGAGCGTGCAGCAGGCGGGCCACGAAACCTGGCAGCACGACCGGAACGCCCGGGAGATCATCAAGCGCAACGAAGGCCGGACGCCCGACGACCGCGCCAATATCAACACGTGGCTCTACGAGGACCACGGGGCCGACCGCGAGTACGCCAACTCGCCGCTCAAGCACGTCAATCCCAAGGGCTTCGTGGATTGCTGGCGCACGCCCAAGTACTTCTACTATCTGTGGCAGGCCGTCTATGCCGACAAGCCGATGGTGTTTGTTCATCCCCATTTCTGGCGGTCGCAGTACCTCGGGCAGAAGAAGGAAATCGTGGTGAACTCGAATTGCGACGAGGTCGAGCTGAAGGTCAACGGCCGCAGCGCGGGCACGCTCCAACCTCGCTTCGAGCAAGCCAATGTCCTCCGCTTCAAGGATATTCCAATCGTGCAGGGCGTGTTGACGGTGGAGGGCAGAAAGAGCGGCCGGACGGTGACAGTGGTCATGGCCGGACCTCGTGGCGATAGCGGCTCTGGCCTTGCCGGAGTTTCAGAAGCTGAACGCTGCCCGCAAATCGGCGTTGCTGGCCGTGGTCTGCACCCTCAATCCGTGGGTGAATCGCAGAGTCATCCGCAGCGGCGGCGAGACGGTGGACGGCGTTCGACAAAAGACGACGGAGACGATCCGCTACGAGGTTGCCGAGGGCCGGCCGATCCTCGTGCCCGGCATGAAGTACCTGGGAGCACACGCCGCCAAAGGGTGGTCGCGTGAATGACGGCGGAAGCGTCGGGGCGTGCGACTGCATTTCGTGGCCATGCATAACTCTGTTAGGCGAGCGGGGACGCTCGCCCTACGCAGTGGCCCTTGGGCGTCTTCTGTAGGTCGTGCGTCCCCGCACGACTTCTTCTGCCGGGCAAAAGGGCGCCGTGCGAAGTGAGCCCTCTCCTCTGTGAAGCGAAACCCGTGCCACGAAATGTAGTCACACACTCATGGGGCCACGGCGAAAATTCCACTTGCCTTGGCAGGGACAGAATTGTACGCTCTTGGGCTGAGTATACAATTTTGTTGGCGGTGCGTGGCGGCACACAAGTGAAAGGCAGGACATGAAGGCGAAGTTTGCGGCGGAAGTGCAGTTGTTGAGCGATATCGCCAAGGCGTTCGCGGAATCGCTGCACCTGGAGGAGACGCTCAAGAGCATCCTGAAATCGCTCGATACGCACCTGAAGTGGCGGCGGGGGACGATCACGCTGCTGGATCCGGAGACCGAGACGATCAACATCAAGGTCGCGCACGGGCTGAGCGAGCGGTCGAAGAGCCTGGGCAGCTACAAGGTCGGCGAGGGCATCACCGGCAGGGTCGTCCAGACCGGCGAGAGCATCGTCGTGCCCGACATCGCCAGGGACCCGCGATTCCTGCACAGGACCCGGTCCCGCAAGGTGGAGGACGGCAGGAAGATCGCGTTCTTCTGCGTGCCGATCAAGCTGGAGGGCAAAACGGTCGGGGCCCTGAGCATCGACCGGCAGGCGGGCCGGGGCGATGATTTCCACGCCAGCCTGCATCTGCTCAACATCATCTCCACGATGGTCGCCCAGGCGATCAAGCTGAACAAGCTCGTGGAGTCGGAGCGAAAGCTGCTGCAGGATGAGAACATCCGGTTGCGGCGTGAGCTGAAGACGCGGTTCGCCGTGCACAACATGGTCGGCACGAGCAACTCCATGCAGGAGGTGTACCGGCTGATCGAGCAGGTGGCGGAGAGCACCGCGACCGTGCTGATCCGCGGCGAGAGCGGCACGGGCAAGGACCTCGTCGCCCACGCCATCCACTACAGCAGCTTGCGCGCGGATAAGCCCTTCGTGAAGGTCAACTGCACCGCCATGCCCGAGACGCTGCTCGAAAGCGAGCTGTTCGGCCACGAGAAGGGGGCGTTCACCGGCGCCGTCGAGCGAAAGCTCGGCCGCTTCGAGCGAGCCAACGGCGGCACGATCTTCCTCGACGAGATCGGCGACTTTCCCACGAGCCTGCAGGTCAAGCTCCTGCGGGTGATCCAATTCCGCGAATTCGAGCGCGTCGGAGGCGTCGACACCATCAAGGCGAACGTCCGTATCCTCGTCGCCACCCACAAGGACCTGGAAAAGCAGATAAAGGAAGGCGAGTTTCGCGAGGACCTCTACTATCGCATCAACGTCTTCCCGATCTTCCTGCCGCCGCTGAGGGAGCGCAAGGACGACATCATGCTCCTGGCCGACCACTTCCTCGAGAAGTACTCCGCGGAGAATGGCAAGCGGATCACGCGGATCTCGACGCCGGCCATCGAGGCGCTCACGCGATACCACTGGCCGGGCAACATCCGCGAGCTGGAGAACTGTATCGAGCGGGCGGTCCTGCTCTGCGAGGACGACGTGATTCGCTCCGAGCACCTGCCCCCGTCGTTGCAGATGATCCGCAAGGACGACACGAGCGTCAAGCCGTCCTTCACGGAGATCGTCGCCAACAAGGAGCGTGAGCTGATCGTCGATGCCTTGAAGAAGTGCGGCGGCCAGCAGCGAAAGGCGGCGCGAGAACTCGGCATCACGGAGCGAATCCTCGGCTACAAGATCAAGAAGTTCGGGATTCTGCCCAAGTATATCTGACGCGGCGGCCGAATGGCGGTCGCGTGGACCCAAGGGAAATTCGCAGTGATCCCCGCGAAGCTCGCGGCGTCTCAGGGCCTGCGGTTCCTTGATGGATGCCGGGTCAGGAGTACCTGCACAATTGTATGATACATGAGCAGCACCTACATATTTGTAGGCAACTGGGCAGCCTCTATGCCGGGGCGGGGTGTTGCGTAAAGTCCTGTAGGATCGGTAGTTACGGAGTCTCTTGGCTCTCAGGTGTCTTGTGGCACGAGGTTTGCATAAGCCTATCAGACCGAGTTCGGCGTGTGTAGGCCGATGCGTGGCGCCGGCGGCGTGAAATGGCGGCGCGTGGAGTCAACGAATAGGAGAAAGGCAAGATGTATAAGAAGGCTTCATGGTGTGTGATGGTGACGGCGGTACTCGGCACTTTAACGGTGGGACATGCCGGGGAGAAGGAAAGCGTGAGCGTTGACGTCGCGGCGGATCTGTTCAGCAAGTACGTCTGGCGCGGGCAGAACATCCTCGATGACTGGGTCGTGCAGCCCAGCGCCAGCGTCGGCTACAAGGGCCTCACCGGGTCGGTCTGGGCCAACCTGGATCTCACGGGCGAGCTGGTTGACAAGCGAGAGTTCAGCGAGGTCGATTACTCGCTCGATTACTCCAACACGTTCCCCGGTCAGGATGTTCTCGGATACTCGCTCGGCGTGATCTACTATGACTTTCCGAATACGCACTGGGAGGCGACCAGCGAAGTGTACGGCGGTCTGACGGCGGCGGTGGCCCTGTCGCCGACGATCCGGGCCTACTACGACTTCGATGAGATCGACGGCACGTACGTGCAACTGTCCGTGGGCCATACGATCGAGAAGGTCACGCAGTGGAGGCAGGACTGCTACTGCGACGCCGAGGTGGGGGCGAGTCTCGGCTACGGCAGTTCCGGCTACAACGACGGGTACTTCGGCGTGGATGACGGGGCCTTGAACGATTTGACCCTCACCGCCGGCCTGCCGATCTGCCTGGGCAAATGGACGATCCGGCCGAGCATCGCGTACTCCACGATGATCGACGACGACATCCGTGCCGCCACGGCCAAGAGCGACAACTTCTGGGCCGGCGTCGGCGCCGCCTACGAGTTCTGATCGTCGCTGACAGAATAGCAGGTGCAGATCGACCCATCCTCGCCCGGGCTTCACTGCCCGCGCGGATGGGTCTGTCTGTTTCTACACCCTCTGGCTCACGATCATGGTAGACTCGGCCCATCGCCTTCGTAGCCATCCGCAGCTACACAAATGTAGTCTATGCATGAATTGCCTACATAATTGTATTCAGTTGCGTGAGTGGGGTTCGTGCAGGCGTGTTTGTAAGTGCTGTAGAGTCAACCGCTTAGGAGGAATCGGCTTCGGCTGGCGGATATGGCACGCCCCTTGCACAGGTGGATTGTAGAAGTCGTTGGTTGCCACACGCGGCGTTCGTGAGCCGGCGTCTGATGACCAACGCACGTGGCCCATGCTGTGAATGAGAAAGGGGAACAACACATGGCAGCGATAGGAAACCGATTCATTCTGCCAGAGGGCGGACTGTGGATGAGAGCCCTGGTGGTTACGGGGCTTGTGATTCTTCTGGGTGCGGCCGGCAGCGTACACGCCGGCGACCAGGGTCAGGCGGCTGTCCCGGCGTCCGTGCAGCCGAAGGTGGACACGGGTGACACGGCATGGGTGCTCGTCAGCGCAGCGCTGGTCATGCTGATGACGCCGGGGCTGGCATTCTTCTACGGCGGGCTCGTGCGACGCAAGAACATGCTTTCCGTGCTGATGCAGTGCCTGATGATCCTGTGCCTGATCAGCCTGCAGTGGGTGGTGCTCGGATACAGCCTGTCGTTCAGTCCGGGCAACAGCTTCATCGGCGGCTTGAAATGGCTCTTTCTCAATGGTGTCGGTCTGACTCCGAACGCTGACTACGCCGGCACGATCCCGCACGAGGTATTCATGATGTTCCAGATGATGTTCGCCGTGATTACGCCGGCGCTGATCATCGGGGCGTTCGCGGAGCGGATGAAGTTCTCCGCCCTGTGCGTGTTCATGCTGCTGTGGGCGACGCTCGTGTACGACCCCGTGGCGCATTGGGTCTGGGGCGTGGGCGGCTTCATGAGGCAGTGGGGCGCCCTGGATTTCGCCGGCGGCACGGTGGTGCACATCAATGCCGGCATGACGGCGCTGGCGGCGGCCCTGGTGCTGGGTCGCCGGCAGGGATATCCGGACGGCATCTCGCCGCCGCACAACCTGCCGTTCGCGGTTCTCGGGGTGGCCCTGCTGTGGTTCGGCTGGTTCGGATTCAACGCGGGCAGCGCCCTCGGCGCCAACGGGCTGGCCGGCAACGCGTTTACGGTGACACACATCGCGGCGGCGGCGGCCGGAGTGACCTGGGCCTTGCTGGACTGGCTCAAGCACAAGAAGCCGACCACGCTGGGTATGATCACCGGCATGGTGGCGGGTCTGGTCTCGATCACGCCGGCCTCCGGGTTTGTGACCCCGATGGGCGCGATCTGGATCGGCCTCGGGGCCGGGGCGATTCCCTGGCTGGCCGTGACGTACGTCAAGGGGGCGCTCGGATACGACGACACGCTGGATGCATTCGGCGTGCACGGCGTCGGCGGAATCTGGGGCGCGCTGGCGACGGGCCTGTTCGCTACGAAGTCGGTCAATCCGGCCGGCGGCGATGGCCTGCTCTATGGCAATCCACTGTTGTTCTGGATCCAGATCAAGGCCGTGTTCATCACGGTGGTGTACTCGCTCGTGCTCGGCTTCGTGCTGCTCAAGGTCGTCGATGTCCTCATGGGCCTTCGGGTCAGCGAGCACGAGGAACGCGTGGGCCTGGACCTGACGATGCATCGTGAAGCGGCGTACACCGTGATTGACTGAGAAAGGATCGTTATGCGGTTGCAGCGCTCGTTTGTAGTGTGCCCGTAAGGGCATAGTAGCACGGGCATCTTGCCCGTGATCCGAAATCATGGGCGGGACGCCCATGCTACTGAAAACGCCTTACGGCGTCACTACGAACGGAAACGAGCCGCGCGACTGACTGACGACTCACGAGTCGCAAGAGAAAGGATATTGATACATGAAATACATCATCGGTATCATTCAGCCCGATCGCCTCGACGAAGTGCTCAAGAGGTTGACGGATGAGGAAGTTCACTTGGTGACGGTTTCGAACGTGGTCGGTCGGGGCCGGCAGAAAGGCGTCGCCGAGGTCTATCGCAGCCACAAGGAGCAGGGGAGCCTGCTCAAGAAGGTCAAGCTGGAGATCGCCGTCAACGAGGCGTTCGTGGAAAAGACGATCAAGGCGATCAGCGACGGTACACGGAGCGGCCAGATCGGCGACGGCAAAATCTTCGTCCTCGACCTGCCCGAGTGCGTCCGCATCCGCACCGGCGAGCGCGGCGGCGAAGCCATCGGATAATCGCGTACTTCTCTGCCGCAACAGAGCCATCAATTCTGTGCCCATCCGGGCCGGAAAGGGCCCCGTCGAACCCGGCGGGGCCCGATTCTTTCCATCCGATGCAGAGCTTATCTGATCCGTCCCCGGATTTCATTCACCCTGTCCTTCTCTGATCCACCAGATGGCTTTCCCGTTGTTGGTCGCGGGATCTTCGCCGGCATATGCGGCATGGGTGGCCGACGGAGACGTGCCGGCCTTAGCGGCGCCGCCATAGAAACTCATGTTGATTTGCACGCCGGCGGGGCGGTCCATCGGAGAGAAAACTACACAAGTGTATCGATAGGTCGCTGAATATACAAAAATGTATGCAGCTGCACGGCTGGGTGCGGATCGGGCCTGTGCTGTAAATACTGCAATGGACGTGAATTAGGGGAATTCTCTCCTCGTTCGCGCGTCTGGCACGCGGTTTGTGATTATGAATGGCAGGTCAGTGGACATTCCTGCCTGGGGTTCCGGGCGTGGATGAGATGCAAGGCAGTTGGCCCGTAATGATACGGAGGCACAGAAATGATGG